>VOFC01002514.1_pt1 | contig 25247 bp, 25 predicted proteins | sample 5384161 | NCBI WGS metagenome assembly VOFC01 (sample SAMN12384722, study PRJNA508395) | human gut metagenome | isolation source: healthy gut B | host: Homo sapiens | reverse complement strand
AAGACACCGATGTCCCTTCCCTTGCCCGGCGTCAGGGCCGTCAAGTCGCAGCTGGCGGGAACGACCCTGTTTGCGTCCAGAAATTCCAGCGTTTCCTCTGCACCGTACACCGGCAGCGGATATTTTTTTCAGGAAGGTGGAAAGGCCCTTCACATGATCGCTGTGCTCGTGGGTGACAAGGATGCCGTCGCAGTCGGCGGGGTCCAGCCCACCGCCTTGAGGGCGCGCCGGTGGTCCGGACGCCCTTGCCCATATCCACGATGAGATACCGCTGCCCGCAGCGCACCACGCTGCTGTTGCCGGACGAACCGGAGTAAAGCGAGATAAATTCAGACATGATAAACCTCAACAAACAAAACCCTCTCCGTCTGCTTTACGTCCGTTGATGCAGCGTCTCCCTTGTCCGGGAGGCGGCATCGCGCAAACGATGACGGAGAGGTTTTTCAATTACAGGGCCTGTTCCAGCAGCGGCATCCGCTCCACCTTCTGATGTCAGCACCGAGGCCGCGCAGCTTCTCCACGATGTTCTCGTAGCCGCGCTCGATATGGCCGATCTCCTCGATCTCGCTGGTGCCGTCTGCCATCAGGGCTGCAACGACCATCGCTGCACCGGCGCGCAGGTCGGAGGCGCGCAGCGGGGCGGGAGAAAGCTTCTCGACGCCCTCAAACACGGCCACCTGACCGTCCACCTGCACGTTCGCGCCCATCTTGCGCAGCTCGTCCACATAGCGGAAGCGGTTCTCCCACACGCCTCGGTGACGGTGGAAGTCCCCTTTGCCACGCTGAGCAGAACGCCCATCAGGGGCTGCATATCGGTGGGGAAGCCCGGGTGGGGCATGGTGTTGATTTTGAGGGGCAGGATGTCGCCGGTGCGGCGAACCCGCACAGCATCGTCAAACTCCTCCACCTCAATGCCCGCACGGCGGAGCTTTGCGGTGATAGGCTCGAGGTGCTTGGGGGTGACGTTCTTCACCAGCACATCGCCGCCGGTGGCCGCTGCAGCCACCATGTAGCTGCCGGCCTCGATCTGGTCGGGGATGATGCTGTAAGGTGCAGCCGTGCATCTGCTCGACGCCGCGCACCTTGATGACATCGGTGCCTGCGCCGCGCACATCAGCGCCGCACATATTCAGGAAGAGCGTGTAGCCCGCGATGCCTGTCTTCTGGTGATACGCGCTGCAAAATCCGCCGTCGATGACAATCAGTTTGCCGCCACCCTTGACCGGTTTCTCGCCTTCAATCGCCCGAACCGGCACATGCCCATTGACGATGTGGCTGTTCGGCGCAGTCAGCCCAAATTCCGCCAGAATGCGCTCGACATTCGCCGGGTCGTTAATCAGCCGGTAATACGGATTTTTGATTTCCGCATGTGTCGCCGGGTCAGCGATATACAGCCGCTCGAAGGTCGTCATGGCGCTCCGCCCGTAGATAGGCGACACCGCGCCGCACCACAAATACCACAGGAAATCCTGCCCGACCTGCCGCTGCCAGCTGCCCTCCGGCGCAAAGTATCCCATGCGCGCACAGCGGTCGCAGCAGTCAAACCAGCGCTTGCCGCTGTACTCCGCGTCCCAGAAGCGCACAACGGTGAACTGCCCGTCTTCATCCATCGGCACAGCGCCGTGGTAGAGCAGATTGCCGTTCACGCAGCTGTACACCGAGCCTTGTGAAAAGAGAAATTCGACGTGCTTTTGCAGCTTTTCGCTGCCCTTAAAATCACGCACAAGCCGGGCGATAATGTCCTCCTCGCGTGGCAGCAGGCGCTCCGGTGCAGTCGGGTCAACGGTCGGGAAATCGCAGTCCAGCAGCGGATATACCTTGCCACCGCAGCGCACTGTTCCGGCGTCATAGTCGATTTGGCGCAGATAGTCGCGCCCCTGCATCTCAAAATCGGGGTTGCGGGCAATCACCTCCGCTTCGAGTTTCAGCATCAGCACCGTGACCGCCTTATGCATCCGGGCGACGCGCGCGAGGTTCGCCGGGCGGACGTCGGTCGCGTTCGGGTCGGCGTGCGGCATCCAGCGGGTCAGGTCACTCTGGGCGTAGTATTCCTCCGCATAATGCTCCAGACAGCGCAGCGGAATGCCGTAGCCGCGCTCCAGCGTATCCACGTTGTTGTACGCCAGCGTCGTTTTCAGCACCGTCAGGATGCACAGCGGGCTGCCCGCCGCCGCGCCCATCCACACCACATCGTGATTTCCCCACTGGAAGTCCACATCGTGGTACTGGTACAGGCGTTCGAGAATCATGTCCGGACGCGGGCCGCGGTCGAACAGGTCGCCCACAATGTGCAGCCGGTCAACCGCCAGCCGCTTCACCACCTCGCACAGGGCGATGATGTACTGATCCGCCAGCCCGTAGCGCAGCATACTCGCAATGATTTCGCCATAATACTGTTCCTTGTCGTGATCCTCGAAGTGCGCGTGGAGCAGCTCGTCGAGAATGTGACCGCACTCCTTGGGCATCACCGCGCGCACATGCCGCCGCGTGTGCTTGCTGGACACCAGCCGGCAGAGGTCAATCAGCTGCAGCAGCACCCGCTGATACCAGCCGTCGAGTTCGTTTTGACGCGCTTTCAATTCCGGCAGCTTCTCCCGCGGATAGTAGATAAGGGTTGCCAAATCCGCGCGCTCCTCCGGCGGGGTCGTATCGCCCAGCAGGCGGTCGATTTTCTCCCGGATGACCCCCGACGCGCTGTTGAGAATATGGATGAAGGCTTCATGCTCGCCGTGCAGGTCGCTCATAAAATGCTCTGTGCCCTTGGGCAGCTTGAGCAGCGCCTGTGTGCTGATGATCTCGCTGGCGGCCGCTGCCTGCGAGGGATAGTCCCGGGCCAGAAGGCTCAGATATTTCAGGTTGTCCCGATCTCTTCGGTTCTGTACGCATGGTGTCCTCCAGATCATGTAGTATTCTTGCATGACATGCAATATTCAATCTTAGTATACCACTTCGGGGCAAAATGATATAATAGCCGATAATTTATTATGATTCTTTCGGGCAGATATGTCTAAAAACATTTCCGGCGCCGCCCGTCTCCTGCGGGGCGGCCGACGGCAGCCGGGCAGACAGGCTTGCGGGGCGGGCGGCACCCTGAAAGCCGCCCGCGCGGCCCTGCACTTCTGGGAAGAGCCCTGCATCAGCGGCACCCGGGGCAGCGGCACCGTGTTTTCTCGGGCTGCACCCTCAAGTGTTGTTTCTGCCAGAATTACCCCATCAGCGCCGAGGGTCTGGGCAAAGAGATCACCATCGAGCATCTGGCCGGAATTTTTCTCGACTTACAGGAGCAGGGCGCCCACAACATCAACCTCGTCACCCCGGCCAGTGGCGGCCTGGATCATCGCGGCGCTGGACATCGCCCGGGCCGAGGGGCTGCGTCTGCCCATCGTCTGCAACACCGGCGGCTACGAGACGGTAGAGAGCGTGGAGGCGTGGCGCGGCTCTATCGACATCTGGCTGGCCGATTTGAAGTACGTCTCCTCCTCCCTCTCCGCCGAGCTTTCCTCTGCGCCGGACTACTTCGCCCAGGCCAGGCCCGCCATCGAGGCCATGATGGCGCAGGCGGGCCACCCGGTGTTCGACGGCGAGGGCACCTTACAGAAGGGCGTCATCCTGCGGCATCTGGCCCTGCCCGGCCACATCGACGACAGTTTTGCCGTCCTCGACCAGATGGCCGCATGGAACGAGGCCGACCCCGGCTGCTTCATCCCCAGTGTCATGAGCCAGTACACCCCTTTTACAAGGCCGCAGAGCACGGCATCGGGCGGCGCATCACCACCTACGAGTACCGCCGGGTGGTCAATTATGCCATGGATGCTGGGGCTGACCGCCGGCTATATGCAGCAGAAGAGCAGCGCCCGGGAGGAATATACGCCAAATCATGACAAAGACAAAGCTTCTTCCAACACCGTGACCATCGACGCCAACGGTAAGAACGATAAGGTCGAGGTCACGCTCAAAGATGTGAACATCGACGCCAGCAGAGGGAGCGAAGCCGCCGTGAGCGTGACCGGCAGCGGCAACACCACCATTGAGTTGGATGGCGACAACAAGCTGAAGAGCGGCTCTGCCCATGCCGGATTGGAGCACAACAAGACCGACACCAGCGGCGAACTGACCATTCAGGACAAAGATAAGAACGGCAGTCTGGAGGCTGTCGGCGGATTCAAAGGCGCTGGCATCGGCAGCGCTGGCAGCAATGACGCTCAGGTGAAAATCACTGGCGGCAATATCACGGCCACCACCAGTGACGATTGGGGTGCAGGCATTGGCAGTGGTTCCTACGGCACCGGCACGGTAGAGATCACCGGCGGCGAGATCAATGCGACCGGCGGTTATTTAGGCGCAGGCATCGGCGGCGGCTGCAACGGCAGCGGCAATGTGACCATCAGCGGCGGCACCATCACTGCCGCAGGCGCAGTGAAGGCGCTGCGGGCATCGGCGGTGGTTATTATAACGGTGCGACCGTTACGATAACCGGCGACGCTGTTATTAAAAAATGCATCTAGCACGAAGTACGGTGCAGGCATTGGCGGCGGCAATGGCAGCGATGGCAATGTGACCATCTCCGGCAATGCAAAAATCGAGAATGCGACCGGCGGCTACGGTGCGGCAGGCATCGGCGGCGGCGCAATCAAAAATCAACCATCATCAGAGCAAATGCCAGAATCGGCAGTCCCACCGTCAATGGCGGTCGGCGGCGGTTTGGTCTCAGCAATGTGATCGAAAACACCAAAAAATCGGAGGCGGGCGGCGCAGGCATCGGTGCTGGCTGCGAAAGCGAAAACAACAGCGATAACATGGCGACATCACCCTCAAGAGGGCAAAGTGACCATCAATGCGGTCGGCACCGCCGGAAATGAAGGGGAAAAAATCGCCATCGGCGGCGCCGGCATCGAGCAGGAGTTCTCCGGCCTTGCTGAGGGCAGCTCCATCACCCGCTACGACTCCAAAGTGACCATTACGGCCACCGCCGGAAAAACTGACAATGTGGCCATCGGCGCTAACGGCATCGAGCCTCCCTTGCTGAGGGCAGCGACCCCCGTCCTCTGCGGTTCCATCCCCTCCCCACCGACCCTGTTCCTGCGGCGCGTCGGGCGGCGGCTCTGCGGACGCCTCTGTGCAGGAGTCGGTCTTCCCGGGCCTCGTCGTCACCGACAAGGACGGCCAGCGCATCTCCTATACCAGCATCCGGGGCAACAACGTCCTCTCCCTCCGCGTCGTCGGGCGGTTCACAGCCTCTCTCCGCTCGCTGTCCACGCTGCGCCAGCTGCGGGCTGAGGGCATCGACACCATCACCTTCCAGACGTGGAAGGACGAGAACGACCACTCCAAGGGCGACTGGAAGGACGGCGTGCCTCTGCAGCCCAGCTATGAGCAGCAGGACGAAATTTTCCAGCACTTCATCGAGCGCTACCCCAGCCTGAAGTGCATCGCCCGCCACGTCCGCTATGCCCACAGCGGCAGCGAGAACAGCCTGAAAGCCTTTATGTGGTATGACGGCCACACCTTCGAGAGCAAGCTGTTCACCTTCAACATCCTCGACCGCGTGGGCGGCGGCGACGCTTTCGCCAGCGGCCTCATCTACGCCATGCTCCACAACTACAAGGCCATGGACATGATAAACTTTGCGGTGGCAAGCAGCGCCATCAAGCACACCATCCACGGCGATGCCAACATCACCGACGATGTCAGCTCCATCCGCAACCTCATGAACATGAACTACGACATCAAGCGCTAAAAGCAAGCCAAAACGGCCCCGGTACGTCCAGACTGCGTACCGGGGCCGTTCTTTTATGTTATGCCGCGCCGGCACTTCCTGCCGGATAGCGATAAGTATGACTCCCGAAAGATTTTTTGAGCTTTTTCCTGTCAAATCATTGACAAATCGCTTTTTGCGTGATAAAATCACACACGATTTTGAGAGACGAAGCGTGTCGAAGTCTTTTCAAAGCAATTTAACTAGGACCGCCCATCGGGGCTAAGGCCCATACGGACAGCCGGGTCCACTGCCGACCGGCGGCGCAAGCTGCCATTATTGATTGAGCGTTATAGTTCAAATTTTATAAGTTGGTTCCTTTACAACCATGAAATTGCGCAGAGCGTGCGCAGACTTGTGAAACGGTCAATAAGAGTAGTAAAAGTGTAGTTGCTATATAGACTCTCGTCATCCCGTCCTTTTGAATCCTGATGAATCATGCTGCGATACGGCTCTGGCGTCTTTGTCCCGGAGACTTTGTCCGCGCATTCAAACGGTTTTTTTTCAAAGCGCAAGCCTGCATTTCTGTGCAGGGCTTGTGCTTTTTTGTTTGCCCGCATGGTTTGCAGCAGGAGTCAGGGACGGAGGAAAAAACATGAGTGAGAACCGTACACGGTTCCGGCTGGACCAGCGCCGCGCACCGATCTACGAGGCTCTGGAGCAGTTCCGACAGATGCGGGTGGTCCCCTTCGATGTGCCGGGCCACAAGCGCGGCCGGGGCAACCCGGAGTTGACGGCCTTTCTGGGCCAGCAGTGCGTGGGCGTGGACGTCAACAGCATGAAACCGCTGGACAATCTCTGCCACCCGGTATCGGTCATCCGGGAGGCCGAGGAGCTGGCCGCCGACGCCTTCGGCGCAGCACACGCTTTTCTGATGGTGGGCGGCACCACCAGCTCGGTGCAGAGCATGGTGCTGACGGTCTGCAAGCGGGGCGACGAGATCATTCTCCCCCGCAACGTCCACCGCAGTGTGCTGAACGCACTGGTGCTCTGCGGCGCAGTGCCGGTCTATGTCAATCCCGAAGTGGACAAGCGCCTCGGCATCTCGCTGGGCATGAAGCGGGAGCAGGTGGCAAAAGCCATCAAGGAGCACCCCAACGCCGTGGCCGTGCTGGTGAACAACCCCACCTATTACGGCATCTGCTCTGATTTGCGTGCCATCGTCAAGATGGCCCACGACGCCGGGATGCTCTGCCTCGCCGACGAGGCCCACGGCACCCACTTCTACTTCGGCGGCGGCAGCCTGCCCGTCTCTGCCATGGCGGCGGGCGCGGACATGGCCTCCGTCTCGATGCACAAAAGCGGCGGCAGCCTGACCCAGTCGAGCCTGCTGCTCATCGGCCCCAACGTCCACCCCGGCTATGTGCGCCAGATCATCAACCTGACCCAGACTACCTCCGGCAGCTACCTGCTCATGTCCAGCCTCGACATCTCCCGGCGGAACCTCGCGCTGCGGGGCCGGCAGGTGTTCCATCAGGTGGCTGACATGGCCGAGTATGCCCGCGAAGAGATCAACGCCGTGGGCGGCTACTACGCCTTCGGCAAGGAGCTGTGCAACGGCAACTCGGTCTTCGACTTCGACACCACAAAGCTCAGCGTCCACACGCTGGACATCGGCCTCGCCGGCATCGAGGTCTACGACATCCTGCGGGATGAGTACGACATCCAGATCGAGTTCGGCGACATCGGCAACATCCTCGCCTACCTCTCCATCGGCGACCGCCCGCAGGAGATCGAGCGTCTGGTGAGCGCACTGGCCGAGATAAAGCGCCGCTACCACACCGACGGTGCCGGTCTGCTGAGCCAGGAATACATCGACCCCGTCGTTGCCGCCAGCCCGCAGGAAGCGTTCTACGCCCCCAAAAGAGTCTGCCCCTCCGGGAGACCGAGGGCATGGTGTGCAGCGAGTTCGTCATGTGCTACCCGCCGGGCATCCCCATCCTCGCCCCCCGGCGAGCGCATCACCAAAGAGATACTGAACTATATCGAGTACGCCAAGGCCAAAGGCTGCAGCATGACTGGCCCGGAAGACCCGGACATCCTGCACCTGAATGTTCTGGCATAAGGAGAAGCAGATGGAATTTTGGTTTTCGGAATTTCACACCCCGGACGTCAAGCACAGCATCCGGGTGAACAAGCAGCTCTACTCCAAGCAGAGCGACTATCAGCGCATCGACATTTTTGAGACGCCTGAATTTGGCCGGGTGCTGACGCTGGACGGCAACGTGATGCTCACCGAGCGGGACGAGTTCATCTACGACGAGATGATCGTCCACGTCCCCATGGCCGTCCACAAGGAGGCAAAAGACATCCTTGTCATCGGTGCAGGCGACGGCGGCGTGGTGCGGGAGCTGACCCGCTACGACCGGGTCGAGCGCATCGACCTCGTGGAGATGGACCCCCAGGTCGTGGAAGCCTGCCGCGCCTATCTGCCCGGCAACGCCTGCCGGATGGACGACCGCCGGGTCCACATCTACTTCGAGAACGCTCTGAAATACATCCGCCGCTGCGAGGAGGAATACGACCTTATCATCGTGGACTCCTCCGACCCCTTCGGCCCGTCCGAGGGCCTGTTCACCCGGGAGTTCTACGGCAGCTGCTTCAATGCCCTGAAAGAGGACGGCATCATGGTCAACCAGCAGGGCAGCCCCTTCTACACCGAGGACGCCAGCGCCATGCAGCGCAGCCACAAGCGTATCGCGTCCACCGTGCCCATCAGCCGGCTGTATCAGGCACACATCCCGACCTTCGCCGCCGGCTACTGGCTCTTTGGCTTTGCCAGCAAGAAGTACCACCCCATCGACGATCTGGACGCCGACGCATGGAAGGCGCTCAATCTGCGCACCCGCTACTATACCACCCGGCTCCACGTCGGAGCTTTCTATCTGCCGGCATTCCTCGAGGAGATGCTGCGCGAAGTGGAGGAACCCAAATGATCTCACCCAATGTTGAAACCTTTATCGGCTGCGACAGCAGCTACCGCGCCGCCGACATCGTGCTGTACGGCGCTCCCTTTGCCCCCACCACCAGCTTCCGGCCCGGCGCGCGCTTCGGCTCCTCCGCCATGCGGCACGAAAGCTTTGGCCTGGAGACCTACAGCCCCTACCAGAACGCCGATCTGACCGACTTCGACATCTTCGACAGCGGCGACCTCGAGCTCTGCTTCGGCTCCAGCGAAGCCGCCCTTGCCGACATCGAGGCCCGGGCGGCAGAGATCCTGCACGACGGCAAGCTTCCGCTCCTGCTGGGCGGCGAGCATCTGGTGACGCTGGGTGCGGTGCGGGCCGTGGCAGAGAAATACCCCGGCCTCCACATCATCCACTTCGACGCCCACGCCGACCTGCGGGACGACTATCTCGGTGCAAAGCTGAGCCACGCCTGTGTGCTGCGCCGCTGCCACGAGATCGTGGGCGACGGCCGCATCCACCAGTTCTGTATCCGCAGCGGCGAGCGGGCCGAGTTCGAGTTTGCGGCCCAGCATACCGAGATGCACAAGTTCGACTTCACCGGCCTTGCCGAGCTCACCGAACAGCTCTGCGCCACCAAAGAGCCGGTCTACCTCACCATCGACCTCGACTGCCTCGACCCCTCCTGCTTCCCCGGCACCGGCACCCCCGAGGCCGGCGGCGTGAGCTTTTTGCAGCTGCTGGACGCCATCCGCACCGTGTCCAAGGCCAACATCGTGGGCGCCGACCTCAATGAGCTGGCCCCCATGCTGGACATCTCCGGCGTCTCCACGGCCACGGCCTGCAAGGTGCTGCGGGAGCTGCTGATCGCCCTCGACAAGGGCTGGCCCGGGTTTCAGGTCTAACAAAAAATAATTTGATATAAAGGAGAAACCATCATGAGCAAAGTTCTGATTATCGGCTGCGGCGGCGTGGCCTCCGTCGCCATCCACAAGTGCTGCCAGGTCCCCGAAGTGTTCACCGACATCTGCATCGCCAGCCGCACCAAGTCCAAGTGCGACAAGCTGGCCGCAGAGCTTGCCCCCAAGACCACCACCAACATCGCCACCGCCCAGGTGGATGCCGACCATGTGGACGAGGTCATCGCCCTCATCAAGAGCTATCAGCCCGACCTCGTGATGAACATCGCCCTGCCCTATCAGGACCTGACCATCATGGACGCCTGCCTCGCCTGCGGCGTCAACTATATGGACACCGCCAACTACGAGCCGGAGAACACCGACGACCCCGCGTGGCGTGCCATCTATGAGAAGCGCTGCAAGGAGGCAGGCTTCTCCGCTTACTTCGACTACAGCTGGCAGTGGGCCTACGCCAAAAAGTTTGAGGAAGCCGGCCTCACCGCCCTGCTGGGCAGCGGCTTCGACCCGGGCGTGACCCAGGCTTACTGCGCCTACGCCAAGAAGCACGAGTTCGACACCATCGACACCATCGACATCCTCGACTGCAACGGCGGCGATCACGGCTATGCTTTCGCAACCAACTTCAACCCCGAGATCAATCTCCGCGAAGTCTCCGCCCCCGGCAGCTACTGGGAGAACGGCCATTGGGTCGAGATCCCGGCCATGAGCATCAAGCGGGAGTACGATTTCGACAAGGTGGGCCAGAAGGATATGTACCTGCTCCACCACGAGGAGATCGAGTCTCTGGCAAAGAACATCCCGGAAGCAAAGCGCATCCGCTTCTTCATGACCTTCGGCCAGAGCTATCTCGACCACATGCGCTGCCTCGAGGACGTGGGGATGCTCTCCACCACCCCCATCAACTTCAACGGGCAGGAGATTGTCCCCATCCAGTTCCTGAAAGCCCTCCTGCCTGATCCCGCCAGCCTCGGCCCCCGCACCAAGGGCAAGACCAACATCGGCTGCATCTTCACCGGCAAAAAGGACGGCAAGGAAAAGACCTACTATATTTACAATGTCTGCGACCACCAGGAGTGCTACAAGGAAGTCGGCTCTCCGGCCATCAGCTACACCACCGGCGTTCCGGCCATGTGCGGCGCACTGATGCTGCTGACCGGCAAGTGGACCACCAAGGGTGTCCACACCGTGGAAGAGTTCGACCCGGACCCCTATCTGGACGCACTGGACAAGTACGGCCTGCCCCGCTCTGAGAGCCACAGCCCGGCTCTGGTAGACTGATGCGGCTGGTCGATACGCGCCCGCCCTTCGCGGGGCTGGCAAACCTTTCGGAAAAGGCCTTCGCTTCCCTTCCCACCCCCTGCTATCTGCTGGACGAAGCCCAGCTGCGCCGCAACGGCGAAATTCTGCTGGGGGTCCAGCAGCGGACAGGCTGCAAGATTTTATTAGCGCAGAAAGCTTTCTCCAACTTCGACCTCTACCCGCTTCTCGCGCCCTACCTCGCAGGCACTGAGGCCAGCGGCCTCTACGAGAGCCGCCTGGGCAAGGAAGAGCTGCCCGAGAAGGAGAACCACGTCTTCTGCGCCGCCTACCGGGTTGACGAGTTCAACGAGCTTCTGGATTACGCTGACCACATCGTGTTCAACCCCCCGGCCCAGCTGGCAAAGTTCGGCCCTGCGGCCAAGGCAGCGGGCAAGAGCGTCGGTCTGCGCATCAACCCGGAGCGTTCCACGCAGGAAGGCCATGCCATCTATGACCCCTGCGCCCCGGGCAGCCGTCTCGGCACCACCCGCGCCCAGTGGGACGCGGCTCTGGCAAAACAGCCGGGCCTCGCCGCCCTGCTGGACGGCCTGCACTTCCACACCCTCTGTGAGCAGGACGCCGACGCGCTGACAGTAACGCTGGATGCTGTGGAAGAGAAGTTCGGCGACCTGCTGCCGGGGCTGAAATGGCTTAATTTCGGCGGCGGACACCACGTCACCCGTCCGGGCTATGACCTTGCCACGCTGGAAGCCTGCATCGCCCGGATGCAGGAGACCTACGGCCTGCAGGTCTATCTGGAACCCGGCGAGGCGTGGGCGCTGAACGCAGGCTATCTCGTCACCACAGTGCTGGACACCCTGCAGAATGGTGACACCAGCCTCGCCATCCTCGATATGTCGGCCGCCTGCCACACCCCGGACGTCATTGAGATGCCCTACCGCCCTCCCCTGCTGGACGCAGGCGAGCCGGGCGAAAAGCCCTGCACCATCCGCCTCGGCGGGCCGACCTGCCTCGCGGGCGATGTTGTGGGAGACTACAGCTTCGACGCCCCGCTTGCCGAGGGAGACCGGCTCATCTTCGGCGATATGGCCATCTACACCACCTGCAAGAACAACACCTTCAACGGGATGCCCCTGCCGCCCATCTGGGCGCTGGCTGAGGACGGCACCTGCCGGGAGCTGGTACGCTTCGGCTACAACGACTTCAAAATGCGGCTGGGTCACCGCGCATAAAACGAAAGCCATCGGCTGTCTGGGCCGATGGCTTTTTGTTTACTTGAGTTTCTTTTTGGCTTCGTACTCCCGCAGGGCGGTCAGTGCCTCGCCCGACAGCGGGTAGAGGGCCAGCATATTGAATATGGTCATCAGGCCGATGCCCACATCGCCGAGGTCCCACACCACGGTGTAGGCCTGCATACCGCCGACGACCAGCATCACCAGCGCCAGCACCTTGTAGGCCGTCTGCCAGAACCAGCTGTCGCCGAAGAGATAGGCCACGTTGCAGCGGGCGTAGTAGAGGATGCCGATAAAAGTAGAGAAGCTGAACAGTGCCAGCGTCACTGCGATGAAGACGACGCCGAAACTGCCCAGATGGTACTGCATCGCCGCCTGCAGAAGGTCCATGCCCTGCAGGCCGCCGGTGACGCTCCCGGGAGCCAGCAGCATCACGAAGGCCGTGCAGCTGCAGATGACGATGGTGTCGATGAGGACGCCCAGCGCCTGCACGAGGCCCATCTTCACGGGGTCGTCGCACTCGGCGGCAGCAGCGGCGCAGGGGGCCGAACCGGAACCGGCCTCGTTGGAGAAAAGGCCCCGCTTGATGCCGTTCATCACCACAGCGCCAAAACCGCCGCCCACGGCCTGACGCAGGCCCAGCGCCTCCGAGAAAATGCGGACGAAGACATCGGGCAGCTGGGGCAGATGGGTGAGGATGATCCAGAGGGTCATGACGAAGTAGCAGCCCGCCATGATAGGGACGATGACGTCGAGGCTCTTGACGGTAGCCTCCTTCCGCAGGACGATGACCGCCGCAAGCGCCGTCAGCACCAGCGTCGTGACCAGCGGCGGGATGGAGAACGCATTCTGGAACGCCTCGCTCACCGAGTTGCTGACCACCTGACTGATGCCGCACCAGCAGATGAGGCCCGACACTGCGAACAGACCGGCCGCCACCGAGCGGCGGAGCTTCCTGCCCCGTTTACGCTCCGCGAGGGTGTGGAGATAGTAGGCCGGGCCGCCCCGCCAGCCGCCGTAAAGGTGGTCGGGCTGCTTGTATTTCTGGGCCAGCGTGGACTCCACAAAGGAGGTGGATGCGCCCAGCAGAGCCGTCACCCACATCCAGAACACCGCGCCTGCACCGCCCACAGACACCGCCGCCACAACGCCCACCAGATTGCCCATGCCCACCCGGGTGGCCGTGGACACCACCAGCGTCTGGAAGGACGAGAGGCCGCTGCCCTTGTCGTTCTTCTCGCAGACCGCCGCCAGCATATCCCGGAACAGCCGCACCGGCAGAAGCCTCGTGCGCAGGGTGAAGAACACCCCCGCCGTCAGCAGCAGGATGACCATAAACGAAAGACTGAGGGTCACGTTTCCCAGATGCAGGGTGAGCAGGTCGCCCCACAACAGGCGGTAGACGCCCTCGATGAGTTGAATGAGCACAGCATTTCCTCCCAGTGCTTGGATTTGGCCGTTTTTGCACAAAAACAGGCCGCCGCCCTTTATTATAGACGATTCGGCCTGTTTTGTAAATCAGGAAAGTGAAGTTCAGGAGAAAAAAGCAAACGGTGCGTTTCCGATTGAAAGCGAAACCCTGCGGAATGCCAAAGCCTCCCCTCGGTAGGGGGGTGGCACGCCGTAGGCGTGACGGAGAGGTTTAGTCCAGCAGCGGCTCACGGTAAGGCTGTTCTTCGTTCAACCTCTCAGTCTGCTTCGCAGACAGCTCCCCTAGTAGGGGAGCCTCTGCGAAGAGGGAAAGCTTCTTGTCGCAGCAAAAAGCTCCCCCCTTTCGGAGGAGCTTGAAGTGCGGTTTATCAGGACAAGATCATTCTGTCATTTGCAAACTCACCGCCGCTGGCGATCTGGAACTTTGCCAGCAGGTCGGAGACCTGCAGATTCTTCTTTTCCTCGCCGGAGACGTCGTAGATGATGTGACCCTCGTGCATCATGATGAGGCGGTTGCCGTACTTGATGGCGTCCTTCATGTTGTGGGTGATCATCAGGGTGGTCAGGTGGTTTTCCTCAACGATCTTCGCCGAGAGGGTCAGCACCTTGAGGGCGGTCTTGGGGTCGAGGGCGGCGGTGTGCTCGTCCAGCAGCAGGAGCTTGGGCTTGTTCATGGTGGCCATCAGCAGGGTCAGCGCCTGACGCTGGCCGCCGGACAGCAGGCCCACACGGGCGGTCAGCCGGTTCTCGAGGCCCAGATCGAGGCTCTTGAGCAGTTCACGGTACTGCTCCCGCTCCGCCCTGGTGATGCCGATGCGGAGGGTACGCGGCTTGCCGCGGCGGGCGGCGAGGGCGAGGTTCTCTTCGATCTGCATGGTGGCGGCAGTGCCGGTCATGGGGTCCTGAAAGACGCGGCCAATGTAGGCGGCGCGCTGATGCTCGCCCAGACGGGTGACGTCCACGCCGTCGATGATGATCTTGCCGCAGTCCACGGGCCAGACGCCGGCGACGGCGTTCAGCATGGTGGACTTGCCTGCACCGTTGCCTCCGATGACGGTGACGAAGTCGCCCTCATTCAGCTTCAGGTTCAAGCCGTTCAGGGCCGTCTTCTCGTTGACGGTGCCTGCGTTGAAGGTCTTGGAAACATTTTGTATCTCAAGCATTGTTTGCACCCTCCTTGTTTGCCTTTTTGGCCGCAGGCTTTGCGAAGTATCTGCCCTTCCAGTACGGCACGGCGAGGAAGACAGCCACGACAGATGCGCTCAGCAGCTTTAGCAGGTTTGCGTCAAAGCCGAGGGTCAGCACCAGCTGGATGACGATGTAGTAGATGATGGCACCCAGAGAGACAGACACCATCTTGAGGGCGAAGTTGTGGAAGATGCGGCCAAACACAGCCTCACCGATGATGACAGCTGCCAGACCGATGACGATGGCGCCGCGGCCCATGCCGACATCCGCAAAGCCCTGATACTGGCTCAGCAGAGCGCCGGACAGCGCCACCAGAGCGTTGGAGACGGCCAGACCCAGCACGATGTTGAAGTTGGTGTTGATGCCCTGTGCGCGGGACATGGCGGGGTTGGAGCCGGTGGCGCGGATGCCGCAGCCCAGCTCGGTGCCGAAGAACCAATACAGCACGGCGATGACCACAGCCGACACCAGAATGACCATGATGATGGGGTTGTGGAGCGCGAACTCCTTGACCCAGCGCAGGGAGATGAGCAGGTCATACTTGTCCACGTTGATGGACTGGTTGGCCTTGCCCATGATCTTCAGGTTGATGGAGTAGAGGGCCAGCTGAGTCAGGATGCCGGACAGGATGGCCGGGATGCCCATAAAGGTGTGGAGCAGGCCGGTGACGAAGCCGGTGGCGAGGCCCGCCAGCACAGCAGCCAGCAGGGACACCCAGATGTTCTGGCCCGAGAGCAGGCACATGACGCAGACTGCGCCGCCGGTGCCGAAGGAGCCGTCCACGGTCAGGTCCGCCACATCAAGGATGCGGTAGGTGAGATAAACGCCGATGGCCATAATGCCCCAGATGAGGCCCTGTGCGCACGCACCCGGCAGAGCACCGGGCAGGTTCGCCAGTCTTGCAAGCATTTCCAAAATGATTCCTCCTAAATTACACTTTTTTATAGCCCCGTTTGATACGGGAAAGCGGAGAAGAGCGGAAAAACGCTCTTCTCCGCTGTTTTTTAACCGCTCTTCGGCTCCGCTGTATTTATCCGTTAAAGGGGAGCTGTCTGCCGAAGGCAGACTGAGAGGTTTCCCTTATCAGCCCTCAATGGCCACATAGCCCTCGGGTGCGGTCAAGCCCAGGTCGTCGCAGATGGTCTTGTTGTACTTCTTGGTCACATCGGTGTACTCAATGGGCATATCGGAGACATTGGACTCGCCCTTCAGGATCTTGACAGCCATCTCACCGGTGGTGTAGCCCAGGTCGTAGTAGCTGATGGACAGGGTGGCCACGCCGCAGCCGGAGCAGATGCCCTCCTCACCGGCGAAGACGGGCTTCTTGGCCGGGCGGCAGATGCCGTCCACGATGCCGGTGTTGGCAGCGACGGTGTTGTCGGTGGGGACATACAGAGCGTCGTTCTCGTCAGCGGCCTTCTGGCAGACGGAAGACAGGTCGTTGGAGTCGGAGAAAGCGTACTGGGTCGCGGTGACGCCCTTGGCCTCCAGATATTTCTGGACCTCGTCCACCTGATACTGGCTGTTGGCCTCAGCGGAGCAGTACAGCAGGCCGACCTTCTTGGCGTCGGGCATCCACTCCACGATCATATCGGCCTGCTGGTCCAGCGGAGCCAGGTCAGAGGTGCCGGAGATGTTGCCGCCGACGGTGCCGGAGAAGTCGGTCAGGCCCAAAGCCACGCCGTACTCGGTGACGGAAGTACCCAGAACGGGGATCTCGTTGGTGGCAGACTGTGCAGCCTGCAGAGCGGGGGGGCGTTTGCCATGATGAGGTCAACGCCGGAGGAAACGAAGCCGTTGGCGATGGTGGCGCAGGTAGCGGAGTCACCCTGTGCGTTCTGGAAGTCGAACTTCACGTTGTCGCCGAACTCTGCGGTCAGAGCGTCCTCAAAGCCCTGCGTTGCAGCGTCCAAAGCGGCGTGCTGCACCAGCTGGCAGATGCCGATGGTGTAGGTGTCGCCGGAAGCGGCAGCGGAGCCGGCTGCGGCAGAAGATGCCACAGAAGAAGCAGCCGTGGAGGATGCAGAAGAGCCGCCGCAGGCGGTCAGGGCAGCAGCAGCGCCGCAGACAGCGGCAGCAGCCAGAAACGAACGACGAGTGATTTTACGCATAATGATTACTCCCTCATTTTTTCCATCTACGCGGCAACAGGACGCCGCGCGCGAAAAAGCATTTGAATGTCCAGCAGAGAGCCTCTGCTTTTTACACTCGTGAAGTATATCACGATTTCCGTCCGATGGCAACGCCGTTTCGGTTCTAATTATCTATTAAAATGAATATATCTATCACTTTTTTCGATAGGTGTTTCTTCTCTGCTGATAGTCCGTCAGTTTTTTTGCAGCTCTGCGCCCAGCCAGACGAGGTTTTCCTCCAGCTGAGGGAGGTACTCTTTCTCATAGTCAAACTTAAAATAGAGTGCCTGCCAGAGCTTCGCCTGCATTCGGCGGCGCAGGGGCGGCTCGAGGGCGACATCCAGCGGCTCCACCACGTCTTCCAGGTCCATGCAGGTCTGCGCCCAGCGGACGTCGGTCTTTTCCCGGGCAGGGACGTCGTAGCGGGCCAGATAGTCCTCCACTTTGGCTTCGATGACACGCCCTCCGCAGCCGGTGGGCTGCAAAAAATAGCTCACCTCCCTTCCCTGCTGATCTCCTGCGCCAGCGGGTAGAGGGCGCAGACCAGCGGTTCGGCGTCGTGGATGGCGCAGTGGTTCTCGGTGAGGAAAGGGCAGTTGTTCCGCTCCTCCTTCACGGGGGCCAGCCGCAGCACCGGCAGATGGCTCACCTGCCCGATAGACGCGCGGCAGAAGGCCCGGGCCACGGTCTGGGGCGGCAGGCGCAGCCGGGCCGCGATGCGCCAGAGGTCGAAGCCCGACAGCACGATGTCCTCCCGCCCCCGGCAGCAGCAGCCGCAGCCTGCGCAGGCAAACGAGAACGCCTCGTCCCGCGCCAGCAGCGGTGTCGTGCGGGCAAAATCCACCCGTCCGCAGAGGTCGAGCTGTGAATCCTTGAGCATATAAGTTTCTCCTGTATACTGTAGTAGATCATGTGGCCAAGTGACCATTTAATAATATAGTTACGTTATATTTTTGCCAGTTGGCCAGTTTGGCCAAGTGACCCCCATTGGCCAAGTGAGTCACTTGGTCAGCATCGCCCATTTGGCCACCTTGGCCAAGTGACTTTCTTGCCGATGCATCGTCGATAATTTGTCACTTGGCCAGATAATATGCGGGTCTCAGAGAGGGGAAGGAAAACCTCTCCCTCACTCAAACCTCTTCGCCGGTATCACGATAGCCCCGAACAGCGAGGCGATATACACCACCAGCACCGCGACCCACACCTGCCAGCCGGTGGCACGCTCAACAAAAACTGCCCCCGCCGTGCAGGGCGGCACCAGCACCAGCGACACCATCGACCAGACCCGGAACGCCCGCAGGATATGCTTCCAGTTTCGGTTGTTGTAATAGATGCCCGGGATGTGGATGTGGAACGCACCCTGTGCAAAGTTGCAGATGCGGTTCTCGTCGTAGTAGCGGGGCAGAGTCTCGGCCATCCAGAACATGGCATATGCCCCGTAGACGACGCCGAAAACCACACCGATGATGAGCAGAGCCAGCGCTCCCTCGATGTCGGCCAGTCCCGCCGCCCAGACGGCCAGCGCTTCTGCGACGCCCAGCACGCAGCAGATGACATACACCGGCAGATACTTCTTCGTCCGCGCCTGACGGCGCTCCGGCGGCTCTGCCGAAAAGGTCAGCGCCTTGCGGATGAGGTCTTCAGTCTCCTCGCGGGTGAAGCGCTGTTCCTCCTCTACCCGGCGTCCCTGCAGAAGCTCGGCCACCGTCACGTTCAGCTGCTCGGCCAGCGGCACCAACAGCGAGATGTCCGGCACACTCAGTCCCCGTTCCCACTTGCTGACGGCCTTGTCGGACACGTACAGCGTCGCAGCAAGCTCCTTCTGGGTCATCCCCTTTTCTCTGCGCAGCTGTGCCAGAAAATGACCGAATGCAGCCTTGTCCAGTTCGTACATACGTTTTGCCTCCTGTCAGACGTTCTTCGTCCGTTTCTGGCTTCATTGTACCGGTCCGCACCCTCCCGTGCAACCGACGCACAGTAGAATCAGCGCTCTTTCGCTTCTTTGTGTAAAATTCCTAGTGTTTCACTGGTAATATTATTGTACCACGTTTCGGCGTGGACTCAATCCTTGTCCCCTGTGGGTTTATTCTGCCTCTTCATCCAGCGATAGAGCAGGACGCAGACGATGCTGGAGAACAGCGAGCCGCAGGCCGGGGCAAGACCCATCGGCACGAGGGTCTGAGGGAAGAACCGGCAGGCCAGCCATGCGCCCGGCACACGCACCAGCAGGATGGAGAGGGTGTTGTGCAAAAACGACAGCCCCGACCTGCCCCAGGCGCAGAAATAGCCGCTGAAGCTGAACTGGATGCCCGCGAACAGGCAGTCGAAGATGTAGCTGCGGATGTAGGCCGCACCGGCCAGCACCACCGCCTCATCGGAGGTGAAGGGCCGCACCACACTGGGGGCGATGAACTGCATCAGAAGGGCCATCACCGCACCGAAGCCCACGCCGATGGCGATAGCGTACCAGAGGATTTTGTCCACCCGGTCATACTTGCCCGCGCCGATGTTCTGGGCGCCCAGCGCCGACACGGTGGAGAGCATGGAGCTGGGGACGAGGAAGAGGAAGCTGATGATCTTTTCCACGATGCCCACCGCCGCCGCGTCGGTAAGGCCGCGCTGGTTCGCCATGATGGTGATGAGCATGAAGGACACCTGAATGCAGCCGTCCTGTGCCGCCACCGGCAGGCCGATGGAAAGGATGTCTTTCATCGTGGCCTTCCGGGGGCAAAAGTCGCTTTTCGACAGTCTGATGCTCTTGCGCTTCAAAATGACGCAGAGGGCCAGCAAAACGCTCACGGCCTGCGAGAGCGTCGTGCCAAGTGCTGCGCCTGCCGGGCCGAGACGGAACGCCCCCATGAAGAAGAAGTCCAGCCCGATGTTCACCACACAGGCTGCGGCGATGAAGTACATGGGGCTTCGGGAGTCGCCCATCCCCCGGAAAATCGACGCCAGTACGTTATAGGCTGTGATGCAGGGGATGCCGATGAAGCAGATGGTGAGGTAGGCCGCCGTAGCGGCCACGGCCTCCTCCGGGTAGAGATGAGCCGGACGATAGGGTCCACGACGCCCACAAGCGCCGCCGCCAGCACTACAGAGCCCACCATAAAGAGGGTGACGGTGTTGCCGATGACCTTCGCGGCCTGCTTTTTGTCGCCTGCGCCCACAGACCGGCCGATGCAGACAGTGGTACCCATCGCCACGCCCACCAATATCACAGTGATCATATGCATCACCTGACTGCCGATGGAGACAGCGGTGGTGCTTGCCACCCCCCCTCGAACCGGCCGATGATGAAGAGGTCTGCCATGCCGTAGAGGGTCTGCAAAAAGTACGAGAGCAGATAAGGCAGCGAGAAGGTGAAGATGTTTTTCAGCACGCTGCCGCTGGTGAGGTCTTTTTCCATGTATTCCGTTCCGCCTGCCCTCTCCCCTCTCCGCGCACCAGGATTTGCGCCGGAACTGCAGGCAGGCTTCCTTTCCATGCTTTATAATAAAGCACTTCATTGTTGTAAAGTCAAGGGGCAGAAAAAGCGCCGCACAGTTTCCCGTGCGGCGCTTCGCCGTTCTATATCGATCGTCCGAAAGGCCGAGCAACCCGATAAAATAGCCTTTCATGCCCCGGCAGAGGGCCTGCTCGATCAGGCCCGCCCGCCGGAAGGGATCATGTTCAGGACTCGAAGACCTTCTTGACCGCCGGGCTTGCCTCGATGATGCGAACCAGCAGAACGCCCAGCACGGTGCAGCTGATGAGCTCACCGATGCCCACGGAGATACCGTTGGTGACGCAGGCCAGCCAGAGGGGTGCGCTGGAAGAGGGGTCCGGGAACATCACCGCGATCTCGATACCGATGATGACGGCATTGAAGGCCACCGGAGGCAGCGAGGCCGCAAGGGCCAGACCCTTGAAGCGGATGTTCCGCAGCTTGTAGGTCACGAGGCAGGCCAGCAGGGTGGCCAGAGTGCCGAAGATGACGTCCACGATGGTGGAGCCCAGCAGGTTTGCCAGGAAGCAGCCCAGCACCACGCCGAAAATGTACTCGGCACCGAATACGGGCAGCAGGCAGAGCGCCTCGGCCACACGCACCTGCACAGCGCCGTAAGAGAACGGCTGCAGTGCCATGCAGAGCACGACGTAAAGGGCTGCGACCATGCCGCAGCGGGCCAGTTTACGGACGGAAAGGTTCTGATTTTTCATAGTATAACTCCAGCGGTTTGATTTCGACCGCGCGGGGACCGCCAGCCCCGTGGGTTTGGCCCGGCATGGTTCGAGACACGCCGGGGAGCCTAAAATCCTAAGTTGCTCTTTAAGGAGCCGTACCCGCAGGCACAGCGTGAAGAATTATACCATAGTTTGGGCCGGAATGCAACGGCGATACGAAAAAAGACTGCCGCACAGCAGCAGTCTTTCCGTGATATGCTCAGTCCCGGGGCTTGCCCACATAGACCAGCGCAAGGGTGTCGGGGCCGGTGTTGGCCGAGACGACGCCTCCCAGATTGAAGGTGAGAGAGCGGAGCCTTGCCGAAGGCTTTGCGGCAGGCTTTTTCCAGCTCAGCGGCCTGGGGATGGAGGTGTGGCCGATCATATAATCGAAGTCCTCCACGCCCTCGGTGCGTTTTTTGCACAGGTCGATCATGGCGGGGATGACCTTGTCGTCGCCGCGCACCTTGCTCTCCACCCTGGTCTTGCCGTCGATGAGGGTGATGATGGGACGAATGCCCATCAGCTCGCCCATGACCGCGGCGGCGGCAGAGATGCGGCCGCTCTTCTTCATCTGCTTGAGGCTGTAGGGTCCGAGGATGACCTCCATCTTGTTCATCTGGGTCTCAAACTCGCTGATGACGTGGCGAAGCTCCGCGCCGTTCTGCAGTTTGCGGGCCATCTCGCACAGATACCAGCCGAACACCATCGAGTAGGTGTGGGGGTCGAGCAGATGGATGTTCAGGTGGTGTTCCGGGCGCTCCTCCCGCAGCATCCCCTGGGCCATGACGGCGTTGTTGTAGGTGGAAGAACCGGAGCGGTTGATGGGGACATGGATGACATCGGTGTAGCCCTCGTCCACATACTGGCAGTATTTCTCACAGAACTGGATGGGGGTGATGGCAGCCGTGGAGGGGATGCCCTTGGCGGCGCGCATCTTGTCGTAGAACTCCTCGGGGGTGTACTTTTCACGCTCTACGATGTCTTCGTCGTCCAGCAAGATGTGGAAGCCCATAATGTCGATGCCGTATTTCTCGGCCAGCTCCTGCGGGATGTCGCAGGAGGAGTCGGTCAAAATCGCAATTTTGCTCATAGTGTTCCTCATTTCCATTCGTAGTCTCGCAGGTGGCCGTGGTCCAGCAGCTCCGGGAAGTCCCACTGGCGCAGTACCTCGTATACGCCCACGGCAACGCTGTTGGACAGGTTCAGGCTGCGGCAGGTGTCCCGCATGGGCATCCGGATGCAGTGCTCCTGATCGGCTGCCAGCAGCGCTTCCGGCAGACCGGCATCTTCCCGCCCGAACACAAGGTATGCCCCGTCCGGGTAGGCGACGTCGGTGTAGCGCTGGGGCGCTTTGGTCGTAAAGTAGTAGAAAGGCCCGTCGTTCTTCGAGAAGAAGTCATCCAGACTGTCGTAGTAGCTGATGTCCAGATAGTGCCAGTAATCCAGCCCGGCGTGCTTGAGCTTCTTGTCGTCGATGGCAAAGCCCATCGGCCCCACCAGATGGAGGCGGCAGGCCGTGCAGGCACAGGTGCGGGCCACGTTGCCGGTGTTCTGAGGGATGCGCGGCTCCACCAGAACGATGTTCAGGGTCGGTTTTTCACTCATCGCTGTTTACTCCTCCCCCAGCGGGCACAGGCGGGGCAGCAGCGGCTCGAACCAGACACCGAAGCGGGTATCCTGGTCGGCGGGCGTCTTCTGGATGGCCAGGGAGACGAACTCCGCCGCGTTGTCCGCCGCCGCGCTCATGACATTGCCCTGAATGAGCGAGCCGATGAGCACTGCCCCGTAGAGATCTCCCGTGCCGGGGAAGCTGCGGGCAATATGCAGCTTCTTGACCACGAAGCGGTCGCGGCCTGCACCGGCGCAGGCGATGTACTTGTCCAGTTGCAGGCCGGTGACCACCACGTTGGGGGTCAGCGACGCCGCCAGCTCGTCGGCCAGCGCCCGGGCGCTTTCCTCGTCCAGCTGGGCAGGCAGCTCTTTTTCCAGCAGCAGGCCGGCCTCGGTGGCGTTGGGCAGGATGAGGTCGGCCCGGCGGCAGAGCTGCCGCATCCGATCGATGAAGGCCGGGGTCACGGTAGCGTAAGCCTTGCCGTTGTCGCCCATCACGGGGTCTACCACCTTATAGGCCGAGGGCCAGAGGTCAAAGGCCTTTTCGGCCAGTGCGGCCTGCTCCTCGCCTCCGAGGTAGCCGGTGTAAATGCAGTCGAAGCTCAGCCCCAGCTCCCGGTAATGTTCCAGTGCGGCCTCGCCGTAGGCGCAGCCGTCCAGACGGGCCGGTGTCCCGAAGCCGCCGGTGTGGGTGGAGAGCACCACCGTGGGCAGTGCCACCGGCTGGATGCCCATGACGCTGAGCACCGGCAGGATGACCGCCAGACTGCAGCGTCCCACACCGGAAAGGTCATGGATGCAGAGAACTTTTTTCGGTTCCGTTATCTTCAGCAAAAAAGAAACCTCCTTCGCAGAATATGCCTTTTCCCATAAACCAAGCCAGCCCATAACCGGCCCAGTTTATCAGCATATGATACAGTATACCACATTTTCCTGCACAAAAAAAGCGTATAGTGAATCCTTTGGTGGAAATACTATCCTCGCAGCCCAAAAATTTTGATTCGAAGGGAGTGCCTCCTATGAAAAACGAACACACAAGCTCCACCGCCCCGCTCCTGATCAGCATGGCCGCCGGTGCCGCACTGGGTGCCGCCGGCGTCATGGCCACCAACACAAGCCAGCGCCAGCTGCGCCGCACCGCCCGCAAGATTGCCAAGGGTGCCGAGCACGCTGTGAGCCAGCTGGACAAGATGGTGGGCGACTTCGTGGAGCGCAAGATGGAGGGCTGACGGCCCCCGCATCGCGCAGAAAGGCCGGGACAGAGGGTTCTCCCCTGCCCCGGCCTTTTGTTGCAGCAAAAAAGCCAGCAGATAAATCTGCTGGCTCTTGGTCCAGCAGAGCCGGACAAATCCGAACTTTTTCCTTCCACCCCATCGGCGGTCAAAGTGTCTTCAAACCGGACGGTTTGGGTGCCATCCTTGTAGTTGAACGTGATCAGCATCCGGTCATCGTACAGGAAAATGGCATTTATAAAAATTTCAATCAGCGATTTCCGCTGCTTTTTCTGCGAAATATCGAACTTTCTGAATTTCATCAGCCAGAATCGGATGAAATCCTCATTGAAGCTGGGCTTCTTCAATTTTTCATCTGCGATTTTTACAGTCAGCTCATCTTTCTGGATTTCCAGCGCTTCCAGACGCTCTTTCGTTGTCCGGGTGTACAAGCCGTCCTCGATAGCCTTCATCAGGTTGTCCAGCTTTTTGTTAACCTCTCGCAGTTGCTTTTCCAGCAGCGGAATCGTGGTGTTTTCCTGATTCTGGACATCCATGACCAGTTGAACGATCTTGTCGATCATCGCATCGTCCTGAATCAGCTTCATGGTCTCCCGGACGACCAGATCTTCCAGCCAGTCCTTCTGCACGGTCTTTTTATTGCAGCCCTTGCGGCGCTTGACGTTGGCGCATTTATAATAATAGTAGGTGCGTCCGGTGGCACTGGTTCCGCTTTCGCCGAACATCAGCGCACCACACTTGCCGCAGAGCAGCTTGGTGGTCAGCAGATATTCCTCGTCTGCCTTGCCACAGGCAGGGGCACGCTTATTCTTATCCAGACGCTTCTGCACCCGGTCAAACAGGTCTTTCGGAACAATAACCGGAATTGCATCCGGCACAACGATGTCCCGGAAAGACAATTCTCCAATGTACCGGCGGTTCTTCAACATGGTGTTCACACTACTGTGGGTCATTTTGCCGCCCAGCATATTGCGGACGCCCTTATCGTTGAGGAAGTTTACGATTTCCACCATCTTATCACCGTTGTCATACCGCTGAAAGGCTTCCAGCACCAGCGGAGCAGTCAGCGGGTCAAGATGATAGAACTTGGCATCGTCGATTTTATAGCCAATGGTTCCCGTACCGCCAGTGCACTTACCCTTCAAGGCGTTCTCGGTCTGACCACGAATCACCTTTTTCGGACAGCTCTACCGAATAGTATTCCGCCATACCTTCCAGAAGGGTTTCCACCAGAATGCCCTGTGAACCCTCGGCAATGGGTTCCATAACGGAAATCAGGTGGACACCGTTCTTTTTCAGGATCATCTTATAGTTTGCGCTATCAAAACGATTCCGGGCAAAGCGGTCAAATTTCCAAACGAGAACAACATCAAACAG
>VOFC01001689.1_pt1 | contig 25275 bp, 25 predicted proteins | sample 5384161 | NCBI WGS metagenome assembly VOFC01 (sample SAMN12384722, study PRJNA508395) | human gut metagenome | isolation source: healthy gut B | host: Homo sapiens | reverse complement strand
TCGTCTATGGTTCGGCTAAGGTTGCCGCCTATCACCGGAAAGCTCTCGATATTCCGGCTGTTAATTTTAATATTATTAGCGATGCATCGGCAGCCGATGAAAATAAAGTGAATTTGATTACTTGTGTCGACGACGATGTGAAAGTGGAAATAGGAAAGGCTACGGCAATAGAGGGGAGGCTGCTTATGCCGCTCTTGAACGAGCTGCTGCCGATATGGAAGCCGGTTCGATAGACGTATTGTTGACGGCTCCCATAAACAAACATGCCATACAGTCCGATAAGTTCGATTTTCCCGGACATACCGAGTATCTTGAACGTCGCTTGGGGAACGGACAAAAGGCGTTGATGATATTGTTGAACGATACTTTACGGGTCGCTTTGGTTTCGGGGCATGTGCCTGTTTCGAAAGTCTCGTCTGTTGTTACGAAGGAAACCATTCTTGAAAAGTTGCAAATTTTTGAACAGTCGTTGAGGCAGGATTTTTGTGTGGTAAAACCTCGGATTGCCGTGTTGGCGTTAAACCCTCATGCCGGAGACGACGGACTTTTTTGGGAACAGAAGAGATTGAAATCATAAAGCCGGCCATTCAAGAGGCCAATGCCAAAGGAATGCTTTGTTTTGGCCCTTATCCGGCCGATGGCTTTTTTTCGGAACCGGACATTATCGTCAATTCGACGGTGTGTTGGCTATGTATCACGATCAAGGATTGGCGCCTTTCAAGGCGATAGCGATGGAAGACGGGGTGAATTATACGGCCGGATTACCGGTAGTTCGTACTTCTCCCGATCATGGTACGGCATACGATATAGCCGGACAGAACCGAGCCGACGAGCAGTCGTTCCGTCACGCTCTTTATTTGGCGATAGATGTATTCCGTAATCGTTCTTTTTATAAAGAAATAACAGCGTCTCCGTTAAGGAAACAGTATTTCGATAAAAGCGGAGATAAGGAGGTGCTCGACCTGACGTCCGATACCGATAAAGGTGAATGAGTCGTTTTCTTGGAAGAAGAAAAAAGGGTTTGTGTCGAACATCGTTTTTGAGTGTGGAAATGAATAACGAATAAAAAAAACAGAGATATAAAATGGGAAAAGTACTTATTATCGGAGCCGGAGGAGTAGGAACGGTGGTGGCGCATAAAATAGCGCAGAATCCCGATGTGTTTACCGAAATCGTTTTGGCAAGTCGCACGCAGTCCAAGTGTGATGCCATAGCCGATGCCATTGGCGGCAATCGTATCGTGACCGACCGTGTCGATGCCGACAAGGTTGAGGATTTAGTGGCATTGTTCAAAAAGCATAAGCCCGATATCGTTGTCAATGTGGCTTTGCCTTATCAGGACTTGACGATTATGGATGCCTGTTTGCATTGCGGTGTCAATTATCTCGATACCGCCAACTATGAGCCTCTCGACGAAGCTAAATACGAATATAAATGGCAGTGGGCTTATCGAGAACGTTTTGAGCAAGCCGGGTTGACGGCTATTCTCGGTTGCGGATTCGATCCGGGTGTGAGCGGGGTTTATACGGCCTATGCAGCGAAACATTATTTCAAAGAGATGCAATATCTCGATATTGTCGATTGCAATGCCGGTAATCATGGTATGGCATTCGCTACCAATTTCAATCCCGAAATCAATATCCGGGAAGTAACCCAAAAAGGTAAGTATTACGAGAACGGAAAATGGATCGAGACAGAGCCGCACGAGATTCATCGTCCTCTCACTTATCCTAATATAGGCCCCAAAGAATCCTATTTGATTTATCACGAGGAGTTGGAATCGCTGGTTAAAAATTATCCTACGATTAAACGTGCTCGTTTTTGGATGACTTTCGGGCAGGAGTACCTCACTCATTTGCGTGTGATTCAGAATATCGGTATGGCGCGTATCGATCCTATTATGTACAACGGAGTAGAGATCGTACCTATCCAGTTCCTTAAAGCCGTTTTGCCCAATCCGGGAGACCTCGGTAAGAATTACACGGGAGAGACCTCTATCGGTTGTCGCATTCGGGGTATTGGAAAAGATGGAAAGGAACTTACTTATTATGTGTATAATAATTGCAGCCATCATGCTGCCTATCTCGAAACCGGAGCACAGGGTGTGAGCTATACCACGGGCGTTCCTGCTATGATCGGAGCCATGATGTTTCTCACCGGCAAGTGGAAAAAACCGGGCGTTTATAACGTAGAGGAATTCGATCCCGATCCTTTCATGGAACAGCTCAACAAACAAGGTCTGCCGTGGCACGAAGTGTTCAATGGGGATATAGAGTTGTAATTATAGTAAATAAAGACTTTTTTGGATAGGGCTGTCTGTACAACGGATAGCCCTATTTTTTGAGAAAAAGGTTTGTGTTTTATTTAGACATATCAACCTTTACTCTTTTTATCTAAGTCGGTTGCATATTATCTACGGTTCAGTCGATAATTAGAGGGGATTGTCCTTGTATATTCCAGCCCCTCACCGAAGAAACGGCCGAAAGTATTAACCTCCTCCTCTGCGCACGAATGTGCGATAGGGGAGGTGGCACGAAGTGACGGAGGGGTTGAAAGGCTGTTCAAAATGTCTCCTTTAATCTTTTTCCTCTACTCATCGCAGATTCAATCTTTTCGTTTTTCTGTTTCTGTTTTAACCCCCTCGCCCTGCGGGTACTCCCCCCCTATATCGTTGCGCCACACCCCCCGCAATGCTGCGGGATACGGCAGGGAGAGGGTTGCGATTTGATTTTATTGCTGTTGCTGTCGCAGTTTTTTAACCCCTCCGTCCTTCGGACACCTCCCCTATATTTTGCTGTGCACAACACAGGGGAGGAGGATTGCAACGCAGTCTTTTTTCCCTATATTGTTTTTGTAGCGCCCCGCAATGCTGCGGGACACGGCAGGGGAGAGGTTGCGATTTGATTTTATTGCTGTTGCTGTCGCAGTTTTTTAACCCCTCTGTCCTTCGGACACCTCCCTATATTTTGCTGTGCACAACACAGGGGAGGAGGATTGCAACGCAGTCTTTTTCCCTATATTGTTTTTGTAGCGCCCCGTAATGCTACAGGGCACAGCAGGGGAGAGGGTAAATGCTAAATAATTTCATTTTATCTAACGTTATCCTCAAAAATCTCTAAGCTATTAATCTTAACCCCTCTCCTCAGAAATGGGTGTTTCTTCGGGGGCTCCCCTGTGTTGCGTCAGCAATATAAGGGAGACGTGTAATCGCTAAAATTCAAGTCTGTCCCCACGAATTTTCTACTGAATCTTATTTACTTCTAGATGCTTCGTGGAAATTAATCGCTCTATTCATGGTATTGCCTGTCGTTATTTCGGTTATAGGGGTTATTGCCTATGTGTTGATAAATCGTTATTTCCCTCGTATTTCTTATTGGATTAGCGGACGATAGTGTTAAATAAATACAAAAAAGAAAGATGAGTGATGTTATTCTGAAATGATATCTTATATATTTGTATTAACAAAATTGTTAGACTAAATTATTAAACTATATTGTTAATACAAAATATGAAAACGAAAGATACCGAATCGGAGATTTTGAAAGCGGCCGAGCAAGAGTTTATGTTGAAAGGATTCGATGGGGCAAAGACTACTTCGATCGCGCATGCAGCCGGCGTGACACACGCCATGTTGCATTATTATTTCAGAACGAAGGAACAGTTGTTCGAGCGTATTCTTACAGAGAAAGTACAATTGATGAGCGAGTCGGTTTTGGCTGCTTTCGGTCAACCGGGATTGCCTCTCTTGGAGCGGCTGAAAGACGGAGTTACCTGTCATTTTGATTTCATTGCCGCTAATCCGCAATTACCTCGTTTTATCGTAAACGAGGTTTTTAGCCGTCCTGAACGATATAAACTTATGAGCGATAAAATCGTGAAAGTGGCAGATTGTTTGATGAAGGGTATTCAGCAGGAGTTGGACGAGTTGCATGCGCAGGGAAAGGTAGAATGGGTCGATGTCCGAATGTTGTTGTTGGATATTATTTCTCTCAATGTTTTTCCGTTTATTGCCTATCCGATTATAGAGCCTATATTGGGAGATATTGCTGCCGATCGGAATCGCTTTTTTGAATTGCGTAAGGCTGAGAATATTGAAATGATTATGCGTCGTATAAAAAAATAATGAATTATGAAGCGAGTTGTTATTTTGTGTGTATGGCTGTTCTCGGTAGTTGCCGGGCATGCTCAACTTTCGCTCGACGAATGCCGGCGACTTGCCCGGGAAAATTATCCAGAAATTCGTCAGTACGATTTGGTTCACCAAACCGAACAGTATAACCTCTCTAATGCTGCGAGGGCATGGATACCGCAGATTGCTTTTTCCGCTCAGGCTACTTGGCAGACCGATGCGCCTAACTTCCCGAAGGAACTGACCGGTATGCTGGCTCAGCAAGGTCTGGAAATTCCGGGATTGAGAAAAGACCAATATAAAGTGGCGTTGGAATTGAACCAAACGATTTGGGACGGAGGCAAGTCTGTTGCCGACAAGCGTATAGCCAGAGCAGAGGCCGCCGAACAGAAAACGATGACAGATGTCGATCTTTACGAACTGGAAGGCCGGGTGGACGATCTCTATTTCGGAATCCTTTTTGCTCGACGAGCGTATAGCTCAAACGAATCTGACACTGAATCTTCTACGGAGTAATTTGGAAAAAGTCCGAGCGTTGCAGAGGAACGGGGTAGCGATGCAGTCCGATGCCGATGTTTTGGAGGCCGAGTTGCTTTCGGTAGGACAGCAGCTCATTCAGTTCGAGTCTTCTTGCGATAGTTATCGTCGTATGTTAGGCATATTCATCGGACAAAAGGTGGGCGATCGAAAGTTGCAGCGTCCCAGTGCCGTACAGCCCTTGTCGGGAGAATCGGCACGTCCCGAGTTGGCTATGTTCGCAGCGAAGATAGACAGGCTTACGGCGCAAGAAAAAGATGGTAAAATCGTCGTCTATGCCCCGCTTGGGATTTTTTGCTCAGGGATATTATGGTTATCCGGGATTGGACTATATGCAGAGTATGATGAATAGCGATTGGAGTTGGAATGCTATGCTCGGCGTGAAATTGTCTTGGAATTTCGGGGCTTATTATACACAGAAAAATAATTTAAATAAATTGCGTATTTCTCGGCAGCAGGTCGAAGTTCAGCGAGATGTATTCCTTTTTAATATGAATTTGCAGGCGGCTCAGGAGAATGGGGATATCGCACGCTTACGCAAGGCGATTGCCGATGACGACCGTATTGTGGCTCTTCGTCGGTCGGTACGCGAGGCGGCCGAGTCTAAATTGCGGAACGGAATTATAGATACCCATGACTTGTTGTCGAAAATTACCGACGAATCCACGGCCTCTATGGCTCGCAGCATGCGTGAAATAGAATTGCTGAAAGCAATTTATGAATATAAACATACCATTAATCGATAAATACAGCGTAAAATGAAAAGGATAGCAGTTTATAGCGCCATGACTGTCGTGCTGGCAGCTTGTGGCAACGGTGGAGATTTTGATGCGACAGGAACGTTCGAGGCAACCGAGGTCCTCGTGTCGGCCGAAGCAGCAGGCCGTATTCTCAGCTTCGATGTCGAGGAAGGCGATACTCTTTCGGCCGGGAAACAGGTAGGAGCGATAGATACCGTGCAACTCTATTTACAGAAGTTGCAATTGGAGCGTCAGCGGGCTTCGGTGCATAGCAACCGTCCCGATATTTCCAAGCAAGCAGCGGCTTTGAGGGGACAAATCGCCCAACAGGAGACAGAACGTCGCCGAGTGGAAAATTTGTTGAAAGACGGGGCGGCTACAACGAAGCAGTTGGACGATATTAATGCGTCTCTGCGGGTTTTGAACGGGCAGTTGGACGCTTTGCTCTCGACCTTGAAAAACAATACGTCGTCGATCGATGAAAATGCATCGGCTATTGATTTGCAAATAGCTCAGGTCGAAGACCGTCTTTCCAAGTGTCGTATCGTTTCTCCTATCGACGGTTCGGTATTGGTGAAGTATAGCGAGGCCGGGGAGTTGGCTGCTACCGGTAAGCCTTTGATGAAAGTCGCCGATATGGACCGATTGTATTTGCGGGCTTATTTCACATCGGATCAGTTGTCCGATTTGAGCGTGGGGCAGGAGGTTACCGTCGTGGCCGATTTCGGGGAGATAAGCAGAGAGAATATCCGGGTCGCATTACGTGGATTGCATCGGAGTGCGAGTTCACACCCAAGTCGATCCAGACCCGTGATACCCGAGCCAACCTCGTTTATGCAGTGAAAATCGCGGTCGAGAACGACGGCCTGTTAAAAATAGGTCTTTACGGAGAGGTGCGTCTTCATCAATAACAACTTAAAACAAATAGAGAGATGGCTGTACGGAATGCCATAGAAATACGAGGATTGACCAAGCAGTACGGTTCGCTCACGGCAATCGAAAATATAACGTTCGAGGTGAGGCGGGGAGAGTTGTTCGGTTGATAGGTCCCGCTGGAGCCGGCAAGACCTCACTTTTCCGTCTGCTTGCGACGTTACTGAATCCCGATGATGGAGTGGCGACAGTAGATGGATTCGATATTGTCGGGCAATATAAAGAAATCCGAAAACGGGTGGGATATATGCCGGGGCGTTTTTCGCTTTATCCCGATTTGTCGGTTGAGGAAAATCTTGAATTTTTCGCAGCTCTATTCGGGGTAGGCGTGAAAGATAATTATGATTTGATCGCTCCTATTTACACTCAAATAGAACCGTTTCGAAAACGGCGTGCGGGAAAAATTGTCGGGTGGTATGAAGCAAAAAATTGGCTTTGTGTTGTGCTTTGATTCACCGTCCGTCGGTGTTATTTCTCGATGAGCCTACGACCGGGGTCGATGCCGTTTCCCGAAGTGAATTTTGGGATATGTTGTCGGAGTTGAAAAGCAAAGGTATTTCGATTCTTGTTTCTACGCCTTATATGGACGAGGCTTGTCGTTGCGACCGTATAGCCTTGTGCAATAACGGAAAAATTCTGGGGATAGATACTCCTGCCGGTATTACGGCGCGGTTCGATGAACCTTTGTATGCGTTATCGGGAGACGATATGTACGGATTACTCGTCGAGGCTCGTAGGATAAAAGGGGTGAAAGAATGTTACCCGTTCGGTGAGTCTCATCATTTAGTTGCCGATAGTATGTTCGATTCCGATGAGTTTACGGCTCATTTGAACGGACAAGGTTTTCATAATGTTTCGATTCGTCCGGTCGAACCCGGAATCGAAGATGTTTTTATAAAATTGATGCAGCATGAATGATATAATTATATCGGTTCGGGATTTGTGTAAATGTTTCGGTGATTTTGTCGCGGTCGACCATATAACGTTCGATGTGAAACGAGGGGAGATATTCGGTTTTTAGGCGCTAATGGAGCCGGAAAGACCACAGCCATGCGTATGCTTTGCGGGTTGAGTTATCCGACATCGGGGCGTGGAATGGTTGCCGGGTACGATGTGATGACGCAGGGAGAGGAGATAAAGAAGCATATCGGTTATATGAGTCAGAAATTTTCGTTGTACGATGACTTGACCGTTCGCGAGAATATCCGTCTGTATGCCGGAATTTATGGGCTGAGCCGTTACCAAATGCTTCGCCGGATGGTGGAGATGTTGAATCGATTGCATTTCCGATCGGAAATTGATACGTTGGTAGGTTCTCTTCCCTTAGGCTGGAAACAGAAGTTGGCTTTTTTCCATTGCGACTTTGCATCGACCGGAGGTGGTTTTTCTCGACGAACCTACGGGAGGAGTGGACCCGGTTACCCGTCGTCAATTTTGGGAGATGATTTATGAAGCCGCTTCCGGGGGGACGACTGTTTTTGTAACTACGCACTATATGGATGAAGCGGAATATTGTTCGAGGGTATCTATCATGGTCGATGGAAAAGTAAAGGCTTTGGGTTCTCCGGCCGAATTGAAGAAACAATATGCTGTCGGGTCGATGGACGAAGTTTTCAGGATTTTGGCTCGCAGCGCTAAACGGGGAGAATAGATATGGGAGGATTTTTGTCATTTGTCAAAAAGGAGGCTTTGCATATTTTACGGGATAAACGCACGATGTTGATCGTGCTGTTGCTCCCTATCGTGCAGATTCTTTTGTTTGGTTTCGCTATATCGACCGAAATGAATAATATCGATTTTGCCGTAGTGGCTCCCAATCGTACGGAAACTATTCGACAGCAAATCGAGCGTATGGAAGCCAATCCGTATTTTACATTCAAAGGATATATTTCTCAGGCTGAGATCGACGATGTTTTGCGGAAAGGCGATGTTACCGCGGTGGTGGTTTTTTCTGAGGATTATGATCGGTTGGTAACGAATGCCGGGATTGAGGGAGTCTCAGAGGCGGCGGTGCAGTTTATTCTCGATGCGTCGAACCCCAATAATGCAGGTACAGGTTTAGGATATTTGCAAAGTTCTTTTCAGTCGGGAATTTCCGTTGCGTCGGTCGCTCCGGCGACACGGGTGTTGTACAACCCGCAGATGAAGAGCTCTTACAATTTCGTGCCGGGAATCATGGGATTGATTTTTATTTTGATTTGTGCCATGATGACTTCTGTATCTATCGTGAGGGAAAAAGAGACCGGTACGATGGAGGTATTGTTGGTGTCGCCGGTGCGACCGATATGGATCATTTTTGCCAAGATGATTCCTTATTTTTTGCTTTCGTGCGTGAATCTTGTCGTTATTCTGGTATTGGCACGATATGTCCTCGGAGTACCGATGTCGGGTTCGATGGTTGGTTTAGTAGGGCTTTCTTTACTCTATTTGGTGCTTTCACTGGCATTAGGATTGTTTATTTCTACAATGGCTAATACGCAGGTTACGGCAATGCTCATTTCGGGTATGGTACTGATGTTGCCTATTATAATGTTGTCGGGAATGTTGTTTCCGGTGGAGAATATGCCCGGCATTTTACAGGCATTGTCGTGTATCGTGCCGGCTCGTTGGTATATCGATGCCGTGCGAAAACTGATGATAGGGGGGGCATGCCGTTCGCCGAAGTATGGCAGCAAGCCTGTATTCTCTTTGCCATGACGGCTGTTCTGGTGGGTGTCGCCCTTAAAAAGTTTAACGATAAACTCGAATAACGATGAAAACATTGTTTGTTTTATTAGATAAAGAGATACGACAATTTTTTCGGAATGCGTTCTTGCCGAAGTTGGTGATTGTTTTCCTGTAATGGTGATATTGATTATTCCGTGGGTAACAACGATGGATGTGCGGCATATAGGCGTTTCGGTGGTCGATAATGATCATTCGGAGACTTCCCGGCGGATTATCCAGAAAATAGAGGCTTCGGACTATTTTAATTTGAGAGGCGTTACCGAAAGTTATGACGACTCGTTCGCTTTGTTGGAAGGGGTGAGGCCGATGTGATACTGACTATCCCGAACGATTTCGAACTTTCGTTAATTGGTGATTCGCCCAAGCGGATAGGGATAGACGTGAATGGTATAAACGCTATGAAAGGGGGACTTGGCTCACAGTATATGGTACAGCTCGTCATGCAGACTTTCGGCGAATTACAGCAAGAGAAATCGGTCGTTGTATCTCCCGATTTGTTTACGGTGCAGAATCGGTATAATCCTACTCTCGATTATAAACATTTCATGATACCGGCATTGATGATTATGTTGCTGGTAATGATTTGCGGTTTTTTACCGGCTTTGAATCTCGTAAGCGAGAAAGAAATAGGTACTATCGAGCAAATCAATGTTACTCCGGTTAGTCGTTTATCGTTTACATTGGCTAAGTTGATACCCTATTGGATTATCGGTTTTTCTTGTATTGACCGTCGCTATGGTGTTGGCATGGTTGGTTTACGGGCTTTCGCCCGAAGGTTCTCCCGGCTCCATTTATCTGGCGGCTTTGCTTTTTGTGTTTACGATGTCGGGTATGGGGGTGACAATCGCTAATAACTCGTCGACCATGCAGCAGACCATGTTTGTCATGTTCTTTTTCGTGATGATTTTTATTTTGATGAGCGGATTGTTCACTCCGATAGAATCTATGCCGACATGGGCGCAATGGATTACATACATTTTGCCGCCTCGTTATTTTGTCGAGGTGATGCGTTCGGTTTATCTGAAAGGAACGATGTTTATCGAATTATGGCCTAATTACGTGGCATTAGCCGTCTTTGCCGTTTTGTTCAATAGTATGGCGGCATTGACGTATAAAAAAAGCAGGCTTGATTTGGTATAAGATTTTGTCGAATTTAGCTTGGAATTTTTTTACTGAGTTAAAGAATAATTTTTTTCTGTTTTTTATGATGTAATAGAGGATATAAATGAGTCCTCTATTACATCTGTCTTATGGGTTTAATAAGATTATGCTATTTACTTATCTTTGTTAGACCCTGTTTGCATGGCATCATTCAGTAACTCGATGTTATCGTTGGTCGTTTTTTTCCAATCGGTCGATTCCATTGTGCTGATGAATGAGGCGCATGATGAAAACAATAATGTTGTGGTAACAATGAACAAGAATGTCATTGTTGAATTTGATCTGAAATTTTTAACTTTCATACTCGCTTTTTTATTATTGTGCTCTTGCAGAAATAACCCTTCTTTTTTTGATATACTTTGCATTTTTTTACCCTTGTATTCTCCCGGACCTTGATATGTTCCAGAAGAAGAACATGTCGATGAGCATTGACTTATAGCCTTTTCCTCGGCTTCATGGGGCGTTTCGGCATAAAAGGAGAATTTATTACTACTTGTGCCTGCTGGTTTTTCTCCCATGTAACTACCGTTACTATCATCGTAATATTCATATATTATTTCGTATGTAACGGTAACTTTATAATTTTTTCCTGCATAAGTTATACCTATTCCTAGTATTAGAAACAGAATTAAAAATAAATTTTTCATAATAGTAAAATGTAAAAATTCCTACTCGTTTTTATTATCGGCCTTTCGGAATACTCCGTTGTTTGAGTGCCAGAAATCGTGGGTTAGATACGTACACAAAAAAAAAGCGTGGCACTTTTTAACATATCTTGCTATCTAAGGTGTTTGGCGAAACCTAGGCAAACAAGATAATACAAAAAGCCCACGCTACACGTGAGCATTTCACCTATTATCCTTCTTTGCCTTTTAAGTCGCCAAACTTTTAGATAGGAAGAATATAGCTAAAACGCTTTTTTCAATATGTTTTTATAGTGTATGTATCGGATTCTTTATATAATCATAGGCAATATTTTTTATCATCACATGCAAATATAACAATATTTTTGAAATAGGGGAATATTTTATTGACCAAATGGTTATAGAGGATTTGTTAAATTGTGAGTTAATCATTTCGATTGATGGATTTATTTGTTAGTATATATTAACTTTTATGTGTATATAATCTGCTTATGTCCGGTTCTATATTTGTATCGCTTAAAGATAGAGCGGAAAGAGAATGGAAATGAGTTTACCGGATTATAACGGGACACGGCCGATTTTCATGCCTTCGTCAGAGAAAAAATAGGTAATTGTCTATTTGGTTTTGATGGAAGGAGAGAGAAAAAAAAGTGGTATATTTGTGTAATGAACAAAGGCAAGTGTGTGCGGTATAGATAGGACGGTTTTGTCGCTGTTTTCTTGTACACTATTTTTGTAAACTAATAGAATATAGTATGGCATTGAAACGAGGAGATAAAGCGCCCGAGATATTGGGTGTAGATCAGACTGGTAAGGAGATTCGGCTAAGTGATTTTGCCGGAAGTAAATTGATACTTTATTTTTATCCGAAAGACAATACGCCCGGGTGTACTGCCGAAGCATGCAGCTTGCGGGATCATTACGCCGAATTACAAGCATCGGGCTATGCCGTGATAGGCGTGAGCAAGGACGGCGAGGCATCTCATCGCAAGTTTATCGAGAAGCAGTCTTTGCCGTTTTCTCTTATAGCCGATACCGAGTGTAAATTGAACGAGGCCTTCGGTGTGTGGCGGGAGAAAAAGATGGCCGGTCGTACTTATATGGGAACGGTGCGGACTACTTTTATAATAGATGAGAACGGTGTGATCACCGATATTATAGAAAAGGTGGATACAAAGAATCATGCTTCACAAATTTTGAAAAATAAATAAAAATATATCGTTATGGAAGAACAACAAGAAACTGCCGGCAAACGAGTGCCGGTTTCGTCTGAGAAATTAAAGGCTTTACAAGCGGCCATGGACAAGATAGAAAAGAGTTATGGCCGAGGTGCTATTATGAAACTGGGAGATGACTCGGTAGAGGAAGTCGCTGTGATACCCACTGGTTCCATCGCTTTGAATGCGGCGTTGGGAGTAGGAGGTTATCCGAGAGGCCGTGTCATCGAGATTTATGGACCGGAGTCGTCCGGTAAAACGACTTTGGCCATACATGCCATTGCAGAGGCTCAAAAAGCGGGTGGTATTGCGGCTATTATCGATGCCGAGCATGCGTTCGATCGCTTTTATGCCGAAAAGTTGGGTGTCGATGTGGAGAATCTGTGGATTTCGCAGCCCGACAGTGGAGAGCAGGCGTTGGAGATTGCAGACCAGTTGATTCGTTCATCGGCTGTCGATATAGTCGTTATCGACTCGGTTGCCGCTTTAACTCCTAAGGCTGAGTTGGAAGGAGATATGGGTGACTCGAAAATGGGTTTGCAAGCCCGGTTGATGTCACAGGCGTTGCGTAAACTCACGGCGACGATCAGCAAGACAAACACGACCTGTATTTTTATCAACCAGTTGCGCGATAAAATCGGGGTCATGTTTGGAAATCCCGAAACGACGACGGGAGGTAATGCCTTGAAATTCTATGCTTCCGTGCGTCTCGATATACGTCGGGTCAGTCAGTTAAAAGATGGTGATGAGGTTATCGGTAACCAGACTCGTGTGAAAGTGGTGAAGAATAAAGTCGCACCTCCTTTCCGCAAAGCCGAGTTTGACATCATGTTTGGCGAAGGGATTTCCCGTGCAGGAGAGATTATCGATTTGGGGAGTCGATAAAGGTATTATCAAGAAGAGCGGCTCTTGGTTCAGTTACGGGGATACTAAACTTGGGCAAGGTCGTGATGCCGCCAAGAAATGTATAGAGGATAACCCCGAATTGGCCGATGAATTGGAAGCCGCTATAATGGAGGCCTTGAAACCTGTAAAATAAATATATTGGGTAGCCTAAAAGAAAAAGAGCCGAATTTTTTCGGCTCTTTTTCTTTTTATAATGTCGGGTTAAGATAGATTGGAGTTTTTCGGCACAGTAGGAAATCAGAGGGGATTGTGCTATCCAATCTTTTAACCCCTCTCCTCAGAAACTATTGTTTCTTCGGTGTCTCCCCTATATTGCTGGCGCAACACAGGGGAGAAGTTTAAAATCTATCCTTATGCAGAAATGAGAAATATCATTTTTAATCTTCTCCCTATGTGGCGAAGCCAGGTAGGGGGAATGGTTGAGATTTGATTTTGTTGCTGTTACTGTCGCTGTTTTTAACCCCTCCGTCACTACGTGCCACCTCCCCTATATTTTGCTGCGCAAAACACAGAGGAGGAGGGTGAGATGTATTTCTCTTTCGCTTCTATTCCGATTTTATACGTGCCACCCTGTAATGTTACGGGGCACGGCAATGGAGGAGCTTAAAAATGTTCGAAGTGGATTTCACCCTCCTCCTTGCTGAGCCTCATAGCCTTACAGGGTGTTTGTTGTCAAGTAAGATATAGGGCGGGTGTCGAGTAGTAAAGGAGGGGTTGATTTTTGTCAAAAATCTATTCGGCTGCTTGTTTAACCACTCGCCGAGGGAACCGGAATGTGCTTGTCGGCATGACATCGCTAAAATTCATGTCTATCCCACCGATTTTCTACTGAGCCGAATTTTCTAATAGCATTGCAGCTCGAATTGAATTTGACTGAAATCTCGCCTTTCCAAGTCTTGTTGCCGGATATAAAAGTAAAGGCTTCCGCAGTCCCCGAACGGTATATCTACCTCTTCTTCCTCGATACAGTTGAGTTGCAGAAGTAAAATCCATTCGCGGGCAGACTTTTTGCTATATGTCTGTTGTTTCTCCTCTTGCGCTCTCGATTCGCATGCTTCGGCTATACCGTTTTGAATGAGTGAGGCGTATCCCAAGATACGTCCGGCCGATTCCATGTGGGGATATCCCCATTTCCCCTAATTTTCGTTCTATGATATCCCAATCGGTATATGCGGTGTTGTCATCGCCTGTCATACCGACATAATCTTCCCAATCAGGGAGCACAAGTATGTGCTGTGAATTTGAGCGCCATTTCGGGAAGCCTGTGTTCTTCCGGTAGATTGTCGGGGAAATTGGTCGGTACTAATTCGGAAATGGGAGTAGGGGTGTATAATAGTTTTGCTCCCTTACTATTTCTCCACGGTTGATTCGTGAGATCATAAAAGAGATAGAACATGCCTTCGTGTGGAAGGAGATTGTCTGTGTCGTAAACCGATAGTTCTTCGCAAGATAGTTGCAGGAAAAACGGGAGAACGATGTGTTCGCCGTATTCATCGGTGTAGTGAGGCCATTCGAATTTTTTCGGTAAGGCCGGTTTTCCCCCGAATTTGGATTGTACGGGGGCTGCTTTTCTTTTTTCAAAGTCGAAAAAGATTCCGTTACGAACAAGTGCCTGTATTTGCTCTTTGAGCTTTGCTTCGATTTCTATTTCTGAAGGTTTTTCATCGTTTCGGTTATGTCGGAAAAGATGCCAGAATGGTTTTGTGTCGTCCATGGTAAAAGTAAAATTTCGATTTGTAAAAAAATGCCCGAACACATTACGTTCGGGCTTGATATATGAAAATTTATAAAAGTCTTTTCATATTTTAGTTTGCAGGAGCTTCTTGAACAGGAGCCTCTTGTGCCGGTGCTGCGTTATTTCCGGTAGCAGGCGTTTCAAATCCGGGAAGAGCTGCCGGTGCTTCGGTATTTACAATGTCTTTAATTTCCGATACGGAAGATTGCTGACCGTTGTGAGAAACGAATACGGTAGCTATGCTCAGAACCATGATAACGATAGCAAGGGTCCATGTCGCTTTTTCTACAAAGTCGGTTGTTTTCCGAACTCCCATGATTTGATTCGATGATGCGAAGTTAGAAGCAAGACCTCCTCCTTTTGATTTCTGAACCAATACAATACCTATCATCAGCAATGATGCCAAGATGATAAAAACGGTTAATACTACTGACATTTTTTATTATTCTGTTTTTATGTTAATAATCAATTTTTCCAAAAATCTTATTTGGTCTGCAAAGTAAATATTTTTTTCTGGATATTTCAAACTTAATTTTTTAATTATTTGCAATGCTTTCTCATATCGTCTTTGTTTGATATAGATTTTTGCTAAACTTTCCGTGAAGAAAGTGTCGTCGTTGCTGCTTTCGGAGGGGGCGGATTGTTCTGTATTCTCTTGATCGCGACCGGTTGTTCTCGGTAGAACGGCAGGATATGGATTTGTCTCGTGCTCGTGAACCGGCGTTGCGGCTAAATCGGTCTGTTCTTCTTTTTTGCAGGTTGCTTATATAGTCCGATTGAGCGAGTATATTGCCTGAAATAATTCGGTCGAGGCTTTCTTCTTCATTACCTCGTTTTTGCTCTTTACGGTATGTCCCCAAAACAGATCGATCGCTTGCATGGTGCTGTCGGTTCGGGGAGCTTTCGGATAGAGGTCGGCGAAAGATTCTCCTTCGATACCGAGAATGGTCTCTAAGTGCGCATGAGGACTGGCGTAAATCAGAGCCTGTTGTATGCGCTTCTCGTCGGGCATGGCTCCCGGTGTGAATTTCAGATAGAGAAGTTGCGGGATACTGAAATAGGGATAATCCGCGGCCATTTGGTCGGCATCGGATTTCGAGATTGTTTCATCGCCAATCCCGTTTAGAAGGTTTCGTATTTGTTCCCGGGTTATCATAGTGTTACCAGTTGGCTACCGTCGCGTTGAAAATTTGATCTACCAGCTCGTCTGTGATTTGTTGGATAAGTTCATCTTGCACATCGGTTAACATTCGGTCGCTGGAAAAGTCCTTATACCCGGAGAATGTTTGGTCTATGTCATACTGAGGGTCTTTGGTGTTGGTGAATCTTACCCTTACAGAAATAGTCAGGCGCGTTTGCGATGCATATGCGTTTTCTGTTACGGCTTGCGGGGTGAGGTCATAATTCGTGATTTCTCCTTCCAATTGCAGGTCTCCTCCGCTGCTAACCATTTGTAATCGCGTTTGCCGGGTATAAGCATTTTTCAATGAATTGGTGAACAACTCTTCCAATGGAGGGTAAACCAATGCCGCTTTAATGGGAAAGTTCGCTACCGATATGGTCTTGGTCGTTTCGTAATTGATCGAAGCTCCGTTGAATTTATAAGAGATACTGCATGACGACAGTATGACGAGTAATATAGTCGTTAAACGTTTCATTGTCGTGCGGCTCTATTCTAAGTTATATTCTTTAATTTTACGATAAAGAGTCCTTTCGGATATTTTTAATTCTTCGGCTGTTTTTTTCCGTTTTCCGTGATTACGTAATAATGCCTTTTTGATGGTCTCTTTTCCGTATCTTCGAGTGTCGTAGGTTGTTCCTCGATATATTCGGGTTCGTTGGGTATTATTTCTCCTACGGTGTCTTCTATGGCCGTTCGTTTGGCGGACGGGACATGTACCGGAACAGATGGTACGATAGGAGTAAGAGCCATCGATTGTGCGACAGGAACCGGTTGGGGCGTTTGAGCGTAAGGAGTTTGTCCCTGAATTTTCTCCCTCGTCAGTTCTTCTACTTTCGTATGTAAGTCTGCCAGCTCTTTTTGCATTTCGAACAGCGTCTTGTAGAGCATTTTTCTTTCTTTCTCGAAGAAGGAGTGCTCTTGTTCGTTCGAGGTAGCGCGAGCCGGTAATTTTTCGATATTATATTGGGGCAGATAGTTTTGCAACGTTGCTCCGTCTACGTCTCGGTTCGTTTCGAAAATAGAGATTTGTTCGGTGATATTTTTTAGCTGCCTTACATTTCCCGGCCAACGGTAGTTGAGCAGTACGGTGCGTGCATCTTCCGTCAGTTGGATTACGGGCATTCGGTAACGCTCAGCAAAGTCCGTAGAAAATTTACGGAATAATAGGAGAATATCCTCAGACCGTTCTCTCAATGGGGGAATTTCGATGTGTATCGTGCTGAGCCTGTAATACAAATCTTCCCTGAATTTTCCTTCCGAAACGGCTTTTACCATGTCCAAGTTGGTCGCAGCGACGATTCTTACATTGGTTTTCAAAACAGTGGAAGAACCGACTTTTAGAAATTCTCCGCTTTCGAGTACGCGCAATAATCGAGCCTGAGTCGTGAGGGGTAATTCGCCGACTTCGTCTAAGAAAATTGTTCCTCCGTCGGCTTCTTCGAAATAACCTTTTCGTGCAGATAATGCGCCAGTAAAAGCTCCTTTTTCATGCCCGAACAATTCGGAATCTATGGTTCCTTCGGGTATCGCTCCGCAGTTTACGGCAATATATTTTCCATGCTTTCGGGAACTGTTGGCATGTATAATCTGTGGAAAGAACTCTTTTCCCGCACCGCTTTCTCCGGTAATAAGCACAGCCAAATCGATAGGTGCGATTTGTAGAGCTCTTGTAATGGCTCGAATCAGACCCGGAGCATTTCCTATAATGCCGAATCGTTGTTTGGTTTGCTGTATTTCTGCCGGAATCATCTGTTTTCTAATAAAAATGTATTTACAAACATAGCGAAAAGTAAATGCAGAACGAAATGAATAGATTCGTTTTCCAAACTGAACCGATGCTATTTCTGCATTTTATGCAAAGATACATATTTTTCTATTTGTCGGGCAAAGCGATAATGTGATTTATCGGCGAGATTTTATCGGTATCGAGACTTATTTGAACTTTTTAAGAGAATTGTAATTCTTTTATTACTTTGGGAATAGGATAGAATTTCTTTTTACTTTAAAATTCATTATTCCGAATATGGTATGGAAATTCTCGTGAAAATATATCGAAAGACATCAAGATTTTCATAATTTTGTTTTTGATTGATATCATTCTATGAAATCGTTTTTGAAATTTAGAGAGAGGAATATATTTGTATATGGCTAGTTATTTAGATTACAGAGGTTAATCTAACCGACACCGGGAAGAGATATTTTAGGATATCGGAATCGGGGTGATAAAACCATTGAGGAAACTCGCTGTCGCCGTATTTTATTTTTGAATTTTTGTTTTGTATGAGAAGACGCTTGCTTTATATTTATCTCTTATTAATCGCAGGTATTATAGCGTGTGAGACAGTTATTGTCGAAGCGGCTCCCAATTTTTATTTCAAACAATTATCCCAACAAGATGGGCTTTCTCAAAATTTTGTGCGTTCTATCATGCTCGACCACGATGGTTTTCTGTGGGTCGGGACGAAGTCGGGGGTAAGCCGTTTCGATTATCACGAGTTTAAGAATTATTCGGCTGTTCCCGATTCAGCTGCTTCTTTACCGGGCAATTTAGTTCATTTCATTGTAGAGGATGCCCGTCATAATATTTGGATTTCGACCGATAAGGGTGTATGCGTTTATCAGCGGGAAAGCGACGATTTCAAGACTGTTCTTTGGAGGCAGAAGGCTTTGCAGGCACATTCTTATTTGTTGACTGACGATGCTCTTTTTTTGGGAGGAAGGGGAGTAATATACCGATGGGATTATCACCGGGCTGTTATGGATACGGTTCCAGTCCGGTGGAAAGATAAGTCATACGCGTTTTTCAATCACATGATACCGTGGTCGGAGCATTGCTGGGTATTATCGTCGAGATGGAACGGATTGTGGCTATTGGACTGCCGTACAGGGGAAATAGAACGACCGACGTTCTGTAAGGAGAAAGAGATTATGTCGGTCAAGGTCGATACTCAGGGAGATTTGTGGATTTCGCCCTATGGCAAGGGACTCGACCGGTATATCGATGGCGGTAGAAAGCAAACGCATTACGATGTGTCGAACTCAGATCTAACTAATAATGTGATTCTTGATATAGAAGAGCGGGACGGTTCTTTATGGCTGGCTACCGATGGCGGTGGAATCAGTATCCTGAACTTGAAAGACGAGACTTTTTCCAATATTCGATATACGCCCGGTAATATCTATTCATTTCCGTATAGTTCGGTATTTTGTTTATATAAGGACAGGGACGACAATATGTGGGCCGGAACGATACGAGGTGGATTATTCGGCATCAAAGAGGTACATATGAGAACGTATCGCGATGTTTCTCCGGGCAATCATTACGGCATGAGCGATAAAACGGCATTGTGCTTATATGAAGATGAGGACGGAATTATCTGGGTCGGGACCGATGGCGGGGGACTGAACCGTTTGGAGCCGAAGAGCAATAGATTTACCCACTATCCCAATACTTACGGATATAAAGTTGCCTCGATAACCCGTTATAACGAGCGAGAATTATTGATGTATTTTTTTTTCCAAAGGGTTATATTTGTTTGATAAACGTACGGGTAATTTAAGGCCTTTTACTTTATTGAACGATAGGCGTAACGAGGAGATTATACATTCGGGCATATCGGTCAATGTCGATTATTTCGATACCGATAAAATCCATTTATTTGCGGACAAGATATATACTTATGATAAATCGACAGGCTCTTTTTACCATTGCGCATGTTGCCGATTCGTCTCGGTATTACGGTACGGTTCAGCGGTTTTATTCCGATAAGGATATTACCTATCTTTTTTTGGCCGCAATTATATCTTGCGGCTCGACCATGCGGAGAATGCTGCGGTGTGTCTTCTTACTTTCGGTTCAAAAGCGGTCATCAATGCGGCTTGTAGGGACGACGAAGGAAACTTTTGGATAGGGACCGACAAGGGACTGTTCCACTACGATGTGAATACCCAAGCGTTGAACGAAATAAAAACAAATATGTTTAGGGAGGTGACTTCGGTTGCCTATGCCAATCAATATCTGTGGTTAGGCGCCGACGGTCTGCTTTTCCGATATTCCATAGGCGAGGATAAATTTTTTATTTACGGCGAATCCGACGGCGCTATACCTAACGAATATTTGCATAAATCTACTTTGGTAACTCGGGACGGAGCTCACATTTATATGGGCGGTGTAACCGGACTTTTACATATCGATCGGGAAATATACAAGGAGTACAATTCCCTCTCTCCTTCGTCGGTCGAGTTGTCTGATGTCGTTCTCGATGGAAAATCGGTGATGAACAAAATGGGCGATACAGACCGGAGCTTGCGTGTTGCATGGAATTATACTTCGCTCACTTTGAAGACGATGGTACGGGAGAAGGATATTTTCAGGAAGAAGATGTTCCGGTTCAACATCGAAGGCCTCGGTCGATCGGAAATAGAAACTTACGACCATACTCTGACTTTATATACTTTGCCGGCAGGTACATATAGGGTAATGGCTTCGTGTAGTACGGAAGACGGCGGTTGGAGCCAATCCCGGTGCATATTGCAGATAGAGGTTGTTCCACCGTGGTGGAAATCGTTTTGGTTTATCGCTCTCGTGGTGATTGTAGCGGCCGGTTTGTGCTATTTGATGATAAGTTACACTGTAAAAAGAAAAAATTCCCGGTTGCAACTCGAAATGAAAGAGAGGGAACGTAAAGTGTATGAAGATAAGGTAAGGTTCTTGATCAACGTTAGTCATGAACTTCGAACACCTTTAACTTTGATTTATGCTCCGTTAAAGCGACTTTTAAAGAGCGGCACTGTCGATGATACGCTGAAAACACAGTTAATGCAGATTTTCAAACAGGCCCGTCGTATGCACAATATCATCAATATGGTACTCGATATGCGGCGTATGGAGGTGGGATATGAAGCATTGCATTTGGCTCCTTATTCATTGAATGAGTGGGTAAGGGCTGTCATCGGGGATTTTTCGGAAGAGTTCGAGTCCAAGAAAATAATGCTTCTTTTTCAATCCCGATGAGACGATAGATAAAATCTCTTTCGATAGAGAGAAATGCGAGATCGTATTGTCCAACCTGTTGATGAATGCATTTAAATTCAGTGAGGAAGGAACTGTGGTAACGGTCATCACCGAACGTAGAGAAAGTTGTGTGCGCATTTCTGTCAAGGATCACGGAATAGGATTGAACGAGAGTGACCTATCCCATTTATTCACTCGGTTCTATCAGGGAGATCACCGGTTGAGCGGCAGCGGTATAGGTCTGTCTTATTCTAAGACTCTGTTGGTATTGCATGGCGGGGAAATAGGTGCATACAATAACGAGGACAAAGGGGCCACGTTTTGGTTTGAGTTACCGTTGGCATATAACGACGAGGATGTCGCATGTGCTCCGGGTATGTATTTGAACGATATAGGATATGCAACCGATATGCCGGAGACGACAGTTCCCGAAAAAGATTTTCCTCTCCAAGATTATTCTATTCTCATTATCGATGACGAGATGGATATACGTTCTTTTATTAAAACTTCTTTTCCGGTGTTTTTAAACAAATTTATACGGCCGATGACGGAGTGAACGGTTTGCATGTCGTTCATCAGTACCAACCCGATTTGGTGATTTGCGATATTATGATGCCCCACATGGACGGATTCGAATTTTGTCGTTTGTTGAAGAGCGATATTCAAATCAGTCATATTCCGGTTATCTTGCTCACTGCAAGGGATAACCCCGATAGCCTCGCAGCCGGATATAAATTGGGCGCGGACTTTTATCTTGCCAAGCCATTCGATGACGATGTGCTCTTGACAGTTATACGCAATTTGTTATGGAATAGGGAGCAAATAAAGAACTATTATCGCGATGCCGTACAGGTTTCTATCATGCCTAAAAACCAGACATTCAGTAATGCTGACGAACAATTTTTGTTGAAATTGAATAAGCTGGTGTTGGATAATATAGATAACTCCGATTTAGATGTGAAATATTTAACGGTCGAAATGGGCATGAGCAGAGCTTCTTTGTATAACAAAGTGAAGGCATTGACAGGTTTAGGCGTGAACGATTTAATCAATCGCATAAGAATCGAACAAGCCATGAGATTGCTTACCGATACCGATATCCCGATCGCAGAGGTATCGGAGCGTATCGGGTTTTCCAATGCTCGTTATTTCAGCACCTGCTTCAAGCAATTTACATCGATGACTCCTCGGGAGTACCGAGAGCAGAAAAGGAACGAGCCATCGGCTTAATTTCAAACGTTTTGTTTTTTCTCAATAGCCTGTTATACTTGTTTTAGACGATTTCGAAAATGATTTAGACAATTTCGAACATGCCTTTGTTGGGGGCGATTTTATATTTGCATTCGTGAAAGCAAATTATTTTATTGTTTAATTTCTTAATTCTTGTATGTATGAAAACGAAAGCATTACTTATTTCGACTTTATGTTTGCTGGGTGCTAATTATTCATGGGCTGCCGATGAAGATGTTACTCCCGGTCATTTGAAATTTGCCGATCAAGCGGTCGGTTCGTATGAATTTGTTCATTATTCTTCGCAGGGAGCCAATCCTGTTTCACCTTATCCTACCGAGAAGTTGAAAGAGGAGGGTACTGTCGTGTTGACCGGAGGTCAAGTTAAAAATGAAGATGCCAGTGTGGCCGGCTTTAATAAAGGGTGTCACATCGTTGCTTCGGATTATGGAAATATGTTGTTGATAAAAGGGGACGGTAGTGCCGAAGAACCCACATTGTCAGCCGCTGATGCTTTGGCCGGGTATATAAACGTCAGTATGTTTACACAAACAGGTTTCCCGGTTAATACTCCGGTACGTTTCCATTTCGTGTCGAAAGTAGTAGGAGATCCTATAACTGCGGATTATAAGATTTCTGTTTGGAATTTCGGAGGGGCAACGACCAATGTACCACTCCCCGAAACTACTACTTACAGTTCGATCGATACGAAATGGTGGCCGATATATGCCGATTTGAATATTGCCGGAATTACAGGCGACGATAGGATTCCTTTGCGGATACGGTACAATATTCCCGGAGGACACTTGGGCAATCGAGCCATTTATATCGCAACGATACAATTTACGGCTAATCCGAGCGGAGAATGTCCTGAGTTCGATCCTGTGAATTTCGATGGTTGGGATACCCCGAATGGATCACCTGCTACTGGTATTGACGCGATAGGTGAGACCAACGGATTCGTGGCATGGGATAGTCAGTATATCTATTTGAACGATATAGACTTCGGGACCGAGGTATTTATCTATTCGTTGAACGGTGCATTGGTGAAAACCGTGAAGGTAACCGATTCGTTCGTGGAAGTTCCGATGTCTCGCGGTGCTTATGTGGTGAAATATGGAAACAAAGCATCGAAAGTCGTGCTTTAATGACTTATAATGAGACCTATAAAAACCGAGGATAAATTTCCTCGGCTTTATTTTTCTTTTTTGTTTTGTTATACTCTTAAATAAAATATGCATGAAAACGAGGCTTCTTTTGCTTATTCTTTTCAGTTCGTTTTTTATGGTTCGCTGTTTTCACAGACTACAAATTTTGCGTTACGCTTCAATGGTGACGGAAAAGTCGATTGCGGAACTATATCGGACTTAAATAATTTGGATCTTTATTCGGTTCAGTGTTTGGTGAATCCGTCCGAATGGGTGGAAAATGCTTATGTTTTTAAACGAGGAAACGGAGACGAAGAATATTCTTTACGGTTCGGAACCTCGGGGCAGTTGATTTATAAAACAGCGACACAAGAATTTATCGTAGCGAACGATTTGCCGATAGGTTCGTGGACGCAACTTACCATTTCGGCATTTGCCAATGGAATCGATGTGTGGACTAATGGTGAGAAAAAGTGGATTGCCAATACCGGTGGAGCAGTTATTCCTGAGACATCGGAGCCATTTGTCATAGGAGAAAACTTTAAAGGACGTATCGACGAATTCCGTTTCTGGAAAACGGAGATGCCGGGAGCTGAACCCGAGAACCTGATGTTCCGTAATACGGTGAACAAATTCCACCCGAAATATGACGATCTTCTGTTCTATTACAAGTTTGACCAAGACCAGTGCGAAGATATTGTGGATTATAAATTGGCACATCATGGCGAGCCTACGAATGTGACGCGTGAAGCCGTTATCGATAACGATTACTTTAAATATAGAGTGGTAACGGGTTATTCTTCTTTCGTGCGTCATTGTGACCGTTTGCAGATAGATAGGGATATGCATTTGATGACTAATGATTTGATATTTCTCGATGCGCAAGTGTCGGGCTATACCGGAGCAGTGACGATGACTTACCCCGATAATCAAGGTGTGCTGTCCAATGCTTCGTATGTGGCCGAATATGAAGGGCGAAACGGAGTTCTTCATTTGAATGGCGAAGGCGCCGGCATGAATGTGAGCGAAGAAGTTTTGCAGAATACCGGCGGGCTTCCAGCAATGAATTACGCTACTATCGAGGCTTGGATTTCTATTGAAGAATGGCGAATGGGGGCAGCGATTTTTAATAAGAGCGATGAATCCAATCAGTTTTCCATAAAATTGGGCGATGAGTCGAAGAAGGAATTGTTGGTAGGAATCAACGGTTATACGTATAATTTTGAGAATGCGCTCACTGCCGCAGGTTGGGAACATATTGCCGTGTCTATCGTTTCGACGACCGGTCGGGCTATATCCCGTATTCGGCTGTTTACCGATAGCGGAGCAAGTCAAACTTATGCCGATAACATTACAACGATACCCGACGAAGACGATTTTACATTTATGAATACTTCGGCCGATGCCGTTATCGGGGAGAATTTCAAAGGATACATCGATGAGGTAGCGGTTTGGGGAAATGCCCGGACAAGTGCCCAGATAGCACAGGATGCCGCCGGAACGTCTGGCGACCTCACTTTTCCCAGCGGTGGCGACGGAGCTATTTATTTGTTGTCGTATTGGCAATTCAATGATGCGGATAGCCCCGGGAAAAACACTCGGAGCTGGAAAGAACTGTTGTCGCAGATTAGGAAAATGTATGATGGTTACAGGGGCTTCAAGATACGTTTGGGTTTGATCTCTTCCGACAGTGAGAACGGGAACAAGGTGTGGCCTTCGCATATTTCGGATGCTGCATGGCGCGAACGATTGGCTGCGGACGTCGCCGAGTTGCTGCCTTATTGCGACGGTATAGATGTCGATTTCGAGTGGTTGTATAGCGGCGATTCGAGGTGGACTTCGGGATATGGCCCGATGGTAGAGGCTTTGCGTGCTGCTATTCCCGAGGATAAAGTGTTCAGTGTTTCGTTGCATCCGGTAGCTTATTTTCTGCCTACGAAGTGGATCGATATGCCCGATTATTATACCTTC
>VOFC01001131.1_pt1 | contig 25275 bp, 31 predicted proteins | sample 5384161 | NCBI WGS metagenome assembly VOFC01 (sample SAMN12384722, study PRJNA508395) | human gut metagenome | isolation source: healthy gut B | host: Homo sapiens | reverse complement strand
TGAATCTGATATGAGATATATGCTATTGCATGAACTGCAACACTACAGACATAAGGATGCCATTGCCAATTATCTTATGAACTTTGCCGGAGTGCTTTATTGGTTTAACCCCTTTGTCTGGTTTGCACTAAGAGAAATGCGTAACGACAGAGAAGTTGCCTGTGACACTTCTGTTCTAAAAAAATGCTTGAAGAGGACGATTATGAGGATTACGGAAATACGCTGATTAACTTTATAGAAAAGGTCTCCTTTTCTCCTTTTCCTTTTGCCGCCAACCTTAGCGGAAACATGAAACAAATGAAGCGTCGCATTATCAACATTGCCTCTTATGAGAAACCAACGTTTTGCAAGAAATTAAAAGGCATGACTGCTTTTATACTGACCACAGTTCTAATAATGGGACTTACACCTTTTATTTCTACATATGCAGCGGACGAAAGTCGCTACCAATGGAAATCTTCCTCAGAAAATATTTCATATGTGGATTTTTCTAAATACTTTGGAAAATACGAAGGAAGCTTTGTTTTATACGATCTTAGAAATGATGTCTGGAGCATACATGATATAAAACATGCTACGCTACGAGTTGCACCGGATTCCACTTACAAGATATATGATGCTTTATTTGGATTGGAAGAAGGTGTCATTACACCACAGGATTCTTTTTATTGCATGGAATGGAGAAAACTATCCGTTTGAAGCATGGAACGCTGATCAGACCTTGCAGTCTGCTATGGCTTCATCTGTGAACTGGTACTTCCAATCAGTGGACGAACAACTTGGTACTACTTCCGTTTACGATTATATCAAGGAAATCGGATATGGAAATAAGAACATGAGCGGTGATTTCTCCACCTATTGGATGGAGTCTTCCTTGAAAATTTCTCCAATAGAGCAAGTCGAACTTTTAACCCAGCTGCAGAATAACAACTTTGGATTTGCTCCTGAAAACATCAATGCAGTAAAAGATTCCATCTGCCTTTCTTCTTCCGATGCCGGAACATTCTACGGAAAGACCGGAACCGGACGTGTGGATGGCCAGGATGTGAATGGATGGTTTGTTGGTTTTGTAGAAACCGCAGATAATACATACTTTTTTGCTACCAACATTGGTGCAGACAGCGATGCTACCGGAGGCAACGCAACTGAAATAACCATGTCTATCTTGTCTGACATGAATATCTGGAAATAAAGAATCGGGTAAAGGTCAATCTCTGACTTTTACCCGATTTTTCTTAATTCGCTATCTGAACAAGCCCTTTGTATTCCCATGTCGCTCCATAATCAGTTGACTGAAATACAATCCCATCTTTCTCCGCTGCATCTGTGGTAACCGTTATCGTCAATGTGTCGTCCTCTTTTTCAGGCATATTCAGGTAATCAAAATCCTCCACCGTAAATCCGCAATCGATAGCGATTTGTGGTAATTCTGAAACAAGATCCATTGGAAGTTTCATTTCTTCAAAGGCCCTTCCGCCATCGCGAGTGACATATAAGCGGGAATAGGACTGGGATGCGCCTGTAATTCCTGCAACCCCAAAGTTCTCATCATAAAATATTAAACCTTCTGCAACTCCCAATTGTCCACTGAACGGATCATCATTTATGTCCCAAGTAGAACCACCATCCATTGTCTTTTCCATTACATAAAATCTGCTTCCGGCAGCTGCATCCGTTATCACCAAACGCCATCCATTATTTTCATCTAAAAAGAAATACATAGTTCCATCACTTTGATCCACAGTCCAACTTTCTGTATCTTTTAGCATCCTCCACCTGCTGCATCGTATTCTCCTGCTTCAATTCTTGTTGACTGACGTACTCAGGCTCCATAATATATCGAACAGGTGTGACACTATTTAAATCAGGAATATGCAAAGATACCTCAAACCCAACGATTTCTCCACCGCTTCTAAGCTGAGTAAAATTGCCGGTTCCTGTTTCAGTTCCATCACCATCTGCATCTCCCGAAATATATTGTAAGCCTTCCTCTGAACTAAAAAGATCTTCGCCCCATATAGAGTATTTCATAAATCTGCTGCTCTTCAAATGTTTCAGCCCACGCCTCTACCTGACTCGTCCAGTCTGAATTGTTCAAAATTTCAATCATTGGAGACAAACGCATATCGTCACTATATTCTCCATTCACATTACCATCTATCCAAACAGTCATATCATTACTGCTGTCTGCGTCATAATCAATAAGATACGTTTTTTCTCTCCAGCCTCATTTTTTCCATATATGAATGCATAAATCCTTTTGAATCGTTCCGTTTTCATCAAATGACACCTGATATTTATTTGCAATATAGAGTTCTTCCGGCAGTTGCAATGCTTCATCCAAATCCATCAGAATCCCTTCTACACCATCCTCAAAAAGATTATTATGCTCCAGTTCTACTTCTTTTTACGCATCCACTCATCAAGTTTCCAAGACAGTGCCCCGTGATACGGAACTGCAGAATAAACGATACGTCCAACAAAGAATAAAGTTGCTGCTATAAGGAGTATCATTTCCGTATAGAAAAGTTTCTTATTTCCATTATCTCCTGAATTAACTTCTTGATTATGCCTTTTCGAAATCAGCCAGAGAACCACTGTGCCAACCAAAAAAATACCATAAAACACCAGTATTATCAAATCATTCTTTAATACGGTATTGGTAATCTGGTATATGCATAATTCCGTCATTTAGGATTTCATTCCCCAAATACTGAAAACTGCCATCCTCTGCAAACCTTACCGTAAGTTCATGGGTTATGACTGCATCATCGCAAATGACCATGTCACAGACCGCCTCAACTGTTAATGTGACTGTTCCATCTTGATTTTCTTTGATGTCGACAACCTCCGGCAGAGAAGTTCCAAAGAAGGTAGGCGCATAATTGAAGCACCCAAGTCTCGCCCAAAGATAGGTCTGATTTTCCTCATCAAACGCTGCGTACTCCCGTATCTGCTCCGCTGTTATGGGAAGATATTCCATAATCAGACTTTCGAACTCTTCTTTAGGAATGCCATTTGGATAATCTTCAGAATTGAACTTTTCTCCATATTTCATTCCATACAGATATTCAAACATTCCGTTATAATCCAACTCACTCATATTTTCTGCATTCCAATTAGAACACAAAAGATTCTGTCCCTGATAACCAAGTCCCCGAACACAACGTTCAGACATTTCACGCTGTTCTTCTGTCATTGGCTTTACTCTGATTAGGCAGCTTCCATCCACGATTTCACTGACCTCTGGTGGCTCCGGCACACATAACTCATAACAGAACCATCCTTTATTTGTATATTTCCACTCTTTTATTCTGGTGTAGGATATATAGGACATTCCCGACTTACCATTCTTATTCCATACGCTTCCTGCACTTACAACATACATATCCGTTCCGTCATAAATGTATTTTATTCTACCTAATTCCACCATCACTATGTATCTCATAAACTACTACAGAACCACGTTTTCCCATCCGTACACTCTTCAAGAAACCGATCCACACTTTCATAATTTTCCATATTGGAGTATGTTACCAAAGTGGAAACTGGACATCCTGTTTCCATTAACCTTTTCTGCATTTCCAGAACCGTTCTCATCATTCAGAACCACATTGGATGCTGTTCCTTTATCTGCCTCTTTATAAATCTCATAAATACGTTCCATCATCGCTCTGCAGTCATTCGCTGCTTCTTTTTCTTCCTGTTCGTCCACCGGAAGTCCATAGCCCTTTTCCCACTGCTCTGCAGCTTCTTCCTCGGCGCTTTTTGTTTCCTCTGTGGAAGATACTTCTTCCGTATCTTCCACAAGAGTTTCACCCACAACACTCTTTTCTTTTCCGCAGGCACATACGAAACACCCAATTAGAAATACTATAATTAGTAGAATGCTCTTTTTCTTTAATACCATAAAATCATCCTTTCGTTCTTGCTATCGGCGGCAGTTCCAATTCTATTTGCTCTATGGAATTAGAAAGATATCTGAACGTTCCATCTTCAAATGGTTGGACCACAACCGTGTTTCTAAAAGCGAGATCGGAATTGTAATCCGGCCATACTCCATCAACGATAAGTGTAATCGTTCCATCCGCATTCTCTGTATAGTCAACCACCTCTCCAAAGGGCGGATATGGGCTGGCATAAATCATTTCATATTCATAGCCATTACTACCCTCATCATATTTACAATTTTTCCTTAACTTTTCTACAGATACGGGAAAATAGGTGGTCATAATCTTTTCAAATTCCTCTCCCGGAATTTTCCAATCTTCCGTTTTCAAATTTTCGCCTGTATAAATCCGATAAATATCTTCATACATACAAGGCATCAGTATGTCCTCCACATTATTGCTGTCCCAGTTTGTAACAAGCACGTTGTAATTCACATAGCTTAGTCCTGATATGTATTTTTCCGTAAGTTCTCTGCATTTATCTGAAAGTGGTTTTATTCTCCAATACTCCCGTAAACCTGCATGAGCCATTACTTCTTCATACGCATAGATAAAATAACCCTTTTCTGTCAGTTTGATCTCCGCCACATCACTAACGGAAGTACCCTGTATCTCCGGCACCCCACCTTCTTTCCATCGCACTCCTATGTAATAAGTCTGCAATTTATTTTTACGATAAATAAAAGTTACTGCACCCAACAACCCATCTCTATGTACATCAAATACTGTTACCATTGAATCATGACCATCCAAATATTCAGCATAGAATGTCTCTATTTTTTCATAATTCTGCATATTGGTATCTTCTTCTACACTCACCAATCCTTTACTGCCCAAGTGTTCTACAACAACTTTTCGTTGTTCGCTAGTGAAGTCACTAATACCAGAAGAATAGTTTGGTGCATCTGAAATTACTATATCCACATATATTTCACTGACTGATTCAGCTGCTGATAATACTATACTTTGCAATTCTTTCTTTTCCTCATCTGTAATTAAGCACTTCTCAGATTGAGGCACGAACCAATATACAGACTCCATAGAAGATTCCGTATCTGTTTCCTCTACCGATACCTCTTCGCTGTTCTCGATTTCTACAGGAGGTTCCCCATACTTCCTCTGCTACACTTTGAGGTTTCTCCGTTTTCAATTTTTCCCAACAGACCGTACCAACTATAACAACAAACAAGAATATCAAAATTGGAAATCCGCACTTTCTAAACATCCATTTCACATCTTCCATCATTTACCTCCATATATTTCATCCCATTCTTCGCTGTCAGGCGAGGTGTATGCCATGTTTCCCTGTAATTATCCTCGGACGATATAATTCGGTTAGACACATACTGTACGCCTCCATTCTCCAAAGGACGAACTACAACCTCATGTGCATATACTTTAGAATCCCCACATACGGAAACACCACATTGGCTGTCAGAGTAAGTGTTCCATCGCCGTTTTCTGTGAATCCGATTACCTCTGAATATGGGTATTCCGGATACTCCACTTCCTCAAATCCTCTCGGTTTATATTCATATGTTTTATCCTCTGCATTATAGATGGTTTTGGATTGCAATGTTTCACTATCAATATCGAAATAGGGCAGGATAACACGCTCAAAATCATCCTTGGGTATTTGATAAACAGCACCAACTCCCAAATTGTCATCTGCAACATAAGGAATATTTGTCCCATAAACTTTTGGATAGAGCAGGTCAAACATATCGTAGAAATTCAATTCTCCAAAATCAGCCTCACTCCAATCTACAATGAACATATTATTCTGTTCAAAGCCGATTGGAAGAAGATACTTCCGACTCAACTCTCTGTATGTTTCATCCAAAGGCTGTACCCGTAATGCGGTATGCTCCTCCGCTCCGCTCAATGTCAGTACATATAATTCTTCCGAAAACCAAACTCCTGAAAACATAAGATAACCGTCTTCTGTATAATTCCAATACTCCGCCTGATAACTTCCTGTCACCTCTCGTTTCATGTTTCCGTTTTCGTACTTATAATAGCTTCTGACCACATCCACATTTCCGTCTTTTGTTTCCAAATCATATTTTACAAATCCGCCCAAGTAACTGACCTCAATAATTGTTATTTCAGCCTCTTCCTGCGTATCCACCATTTCACAGAACCGTTCTACCTGCTCTGCCTCAGTCATATCAATCTGATTTCTGCTGTCAACTGCCGGATACCCATTTTCTCCAAACCGATTTACAATGCTGCGAATCATTTCCAGATCAGCTATTTTATTTTCCTCTGCTGCCTTTTCATAAAGTTCCAGACAACATTCAATCATCTTTTCGGTTTCTTCTTCATCCTTTTGTCCCGGTAACTGCACCTCACTTATCGTTTCAACAACCGCTGTTTCCTCTTGGGGTGTATCACTACACCCCGAAACACTTACTATCAACATGAAACTAATTGCGGCTAAACCACTCTTCCAAAACCAAGCTGTCTTTTTAACAACATATCCGCTGCCTCCTCTTCCTTTTACATCTTCCACCATACTGATAATCAATATAGGACGTTCCACCGTTTCTTCTGCTGTAAAAACCGCAAACCAACCTAATTCAGTACCGGAAGTATCATCTTTTGATGCCTTGATTTCTGCTGTACCCGTTTTCCCTGCCAGAACTATGTCATCCCGATGGGCTGCGTACCCTGTTCCATGAGAATCGTTTACAACCTTTTTCGTTCCCTCCAATACCCGACTTGCGGTTTCACTGGAAAACGCTCCTGATATCCAATACTCTGCAGATACCTCGTTCTGATAGACCAGATAAGGTTTTTATGATGTTCCCCTCATTACAGAAAGCAGAATAGATACATGCCAAATGTAATGGATTCACTAAAACCTGTCCCTGACCGTAACCGCTGTCTGCCAACTGTATTTCTGTTTCAATACTTTCTGAATTGGAATACTGCGACTTTGCCATTTTAATCTCAAATGGCAGCTCCGCATTAAAGCCAAGCTGTGTCAGGGAACTTTCCATTTCCTCATAACCAATTTTTAATGCTGCCTTTGCAAAATAAATATTATCGGAATAAATCAAAGCGTTCTCTAAAATAACTGGTTCATATGCATGAAGGGTAGTTACATAATAAGACCCCCACGATGCATCTTTTTGCCAGCTTAATCCTACATTACCATAATCTTCATTTGGATCAATTGCTCCTGATTCCAAACCGACCGCAGCCGTAACTGGCTTGAATGTCGAACCGGGACACCAGACTTGCCGGAACCGATTATACATAGGCTTATCCTCGTCATCATTCAATGCTGTCCACTGCTCACTGGACAATCCCATGATAAAATCATTATTGTCATAAGATGGTGTACTGACCAAAGCCAGTACTTCTCCGGTATATGGATTCATGGCTACAGAGCAGCTCTTGTCTTCCTGAAACTGCTCATATAAGGCAATCTGCAAACTGGCATCTATCGTCAGCTTAATGTCCTGACCGTGCTGCACTAAAATACAAGCAAGTTCTTCTTTCTCTTTGCCTTCCGAATTCACAATGTATATCCTGCAGCCGTTTTGCCCTTTCAGTTCCTTTTCAAACAGACCTTCCATTCCGCTTCTGCCAATCACACTGTTAGCTGTATATCCCTCTCCTGCATGTTCTTCTAAATCCTCTGCAGTAACGCTTTGTACATACCCTACCAAATGTGCAGCCGCTTCACCTAAAGGATACTCACGAACTTCAACGTCAGATATCATTACTCCGGGAATTGCCAGCAAACTTTCGTGCCTTTCTTTCTCCTTCAATACATCTTCGTCCGGTTCTACTTTTAGCAGTTCGATTTCTTCCACTCTCGGAATCATTTTTATTGGAACAAAAGAATCATCTTTTACCCACTGTGCTGACAATTTCTTCTCTATCACTTCCGGCGTGGTTTCCAGTAATTCTGCAATCTTGGCGATTGCTTCCTCCCTGTTCTCCAATTTTCCCGGAACGATTCCAACCGAAGATGCAGTTCCTTTTCCAGCAAGCACTCGTCCATTCCTATCCAGAATTTCTCCCCGGTTTGCCTGTGTCGTTGAAACTCTTACCTTATCAGTAGAAGCTAAATTCGGAAAGATCAGTGAATTATCCCAAACCAACTTATACCCGTCTTCGCCCTCCAGAAAAACTGCTTCATTCTCAAAGCTGATTTCTCCTGCAACCGTATCAAAAGATGTCTGATAAGTTACGGTCAGTTGCTCTTCGTCACATGCGATAATCTCGACCGCCATATTCTGGATTTCAATACCTTCGTAAATAGCTGAATTGCGTTTTATGAAATCCTCCTGACTGACATTGCCAGATGCCTCAATATGGAGCATCGCATACATTTGCTCATACTCCTGTGCCGGGATGTGATTCATGTATTCAACCAGAAGTTCTTCTGGTGTTTTCCACATCCTCCTTTTTGAACATTCCTGCCACACATACCGCAACAGTAATCGCAGCCATTCCTATAACAGCAATCGCAATCCATAGGAGCCTGCTTTTCTTTCTTTTATGTCTGCTTTTTCCTTTCTTCATATTGACCTCCATTCATTTTGCTTTGCTGATATGGTCATATTCTATTTTCAACGATCATTACTCGCTTTCAAAATATTACATTCGTAAGATTTTGGAACAAAAAAAACTTTTCCTTTTGTTCTGTTCTACTTTCATCCCTCCTTTTTATTTATTACATGTGTAAGATTTCACATCAAAAAAATATTTTTGAAACCCACTGCACTTGTGTAAATATTACATCAGTAAGATTTATAAGTCAAGTTATCTTTATATAAAAAGGCTCCTGCCAGAAGGTATCACACATTTTCGCAAAAGTGATACCTTTTAGCAAAAGCCTATTATTCAGCAGAGTCTTGCACCACCCCACTGTTTCAATATTCAAATATTTCTTTCAAAAGATCGGAAAACACACATCTCAAACTCTTTGAAATACAATGCTTCCCCGCATTTTCTATATCGTCATATTGTTTACTATCCACATTTACTATCCGCCACACCCTTTGGGAGTGGTAAAAAACAACCTTAGCAAGCACTGCCTGTGTCATGACACAGGCGAAATTCCCACACTTTCCTATCGTATATGCGTGTGAATTTCCATAGGGAAGTATCCCTAACCCTCTTTTATTTTTTTCTTTGGTTCTGCACCGGAACACCTTGACCTTTCCTGCCACTTTTGCTACAATTTGCTGTGGGTAGTTATACTCAAAACTGAATAAAACTTGAAACAAACTGTTGTAAAAATCGAACATTTTACAGCAGTTTTTTTGTACCCCAAAAAAGAGAAAAGGAAGTGGCAGAAATGGCAAAAGCGAAACCGCACCAATCCGGTGCAATTTTATCTCAGCGATGATGAACAGTACATCCTCAATACCAAGTTCAAAGCATCCGGCATGAAGAGTATGTCTGCTTTCCTGCGCAAGCTGATCTTATATGGATATGTGTATGATGTCGATTACAGTTATCTGCGGAATTACAATACGGAACTGGGGCGTATCAGCTCCAGTTTAAACCAGATCGCAAAGAGGGTAAACAGCACCGGAAACATTTATCAGGAGGACATAGACGAAGTAAAGGAGTTGATGAATGAGGTATGGCTTACACAAAAATCCATGCTATCAAAGCAACCGTTGATAAAGCCATAGAGTATATCTGCAATCCGGACAAAACCGATGAACAAATCTATGTTTCGTCTTATGCGTGTGCGCCCGAAACTGCAGCAATTGACTTTAAATATACGCTTGACCATTGCAGGGAAAACAGTCCCAACAAAGCCTATCATCTGATACAGGCTTTTGCTCCGGGCGAGGTCGGTTATGAGGAAGCGCACCGCATCGGAAAGGAGCTTGCAGACAAGGTTTTAGAAGGGAAAATATTCGTATGTTGTCACTACACATATTGATAAGGGGCATATACACAATCATATCATCTTTTGTGCGGCTGACAACATTGAATATAACAAATACCATGACTGCACACAGACCTACCACCGCATCCGCCACTTGAGTGATGAGCTGTGCAAAGAACACAATCTTTCTGTCATCATTCCCGGCGGTGAACGTGGCAAAAAATACAAGGAATGGCAGTCTGATCAGAATGGTTCAACCTGGAAAACACAGCTTCGGCGGGACATCAATTTTTGCATCAAGTCGGCTTCCACTTACGAAGAATTTCTGCTTCTGATGCGGGCAAAAGGTTACGAAATCAAAGGGGAAACTTTTGGAGAAGATGCTGCGAAATATATCTCTTTCCGACCTCTGGACAAGGAGCGTTTTGTGCGTGGCAGTGCTAGGTCTTTAGGGAAAGAATACACAAAAGGAACGTATCCGGGAACGCATTGAAAAGAAGTGGGAACGAAAGGCAGTTATCCCGAAAAAGGATTACTCCACCCGCAGGCTCATTGACACCTCGGACGAGAAATTCCAGAACAGTCCCGGACTGCAACAGTGGGCGGCAATCGAGAATCTGAAAATCGCCGCACAAAGCTATAATGAAGCTGGTTCTCTCTCCGATTTGGAGCATAAGATTACTGTAAAAACCGAAGCGGGCAAGTCCGCCAAACAGAGCGTTGTGGAACTGGAACATCGCATGAAAGACCTTGCTGAAATCATCAAATATGCCGAGCAGTACAAAGACAACCGCTCCTATCATATCGCCTACAAAAAGCCAAGAACCCGACGCTTATTTTCGCAGATACGAGAGCCAGATCATCCTATATGGCGGTGCAAGGCGGGTGCTTGAACAAGCAGGCATCAAGCTTAAAAGGATTGAATGTGGATAAGCTGCGAGCCGAGTATCAGGCATTGGAAACGCAGAAAAAGAACTGACCGCAACCTACAAGAACTGTGAAAAAAGAGGTGCGGGATTTAATGCGGAAACAGGAAAATCTTGACCGGTATCTCGGACGGACACAAACCGATCCGGTGCAGGAACAATTTAAGAAAAAAGAATAATCCTATCTTGTAGCTTGTTAATAATGACACCATGTATTATACTTAATTTATTACCACAAACACTTAGGAGATACTATGGCGAAAACAGACTATAAATCAACTGATGCCTTAATGCGGCATCTTAGAAATAACGGAATTTCCATCTCAGGGACTTCTCAAAAGCAGCAACTGATCAATACAGGATATTTTCACGGTTATAAGGATACCGTTTTTTGTATCTTCCTCAAACAGACTTCCATTTACCTCATATAATGAGATTAACGCAACCATTCAATATGATAAAAATTAAAATCTCTTTTATATGGAAAAATGATGTTTATTGAAACTGCCCTTAAAAAAATATTGCATTAAACACAATTATGACAGAAATAGATTCAAGCAGTGTCTATGATATGTATGATAAAGCAATCAGCAGTTACAAAAATGCTCCGGCTGGAACTCGCGAAGATATAAAAAAGAAATACCAAAATAACAAACTGAATCTTCAAGGTTCCATACAAAATGCCATAGCCGCTGCATACCGCAAAGAAAACCCTAAAATCACCCATTTTTATAATAATGTCAACTATAATGAGGTTCCAATTTGGGCAATTTTCGAAATTCTTACTATGGGCGATTTTGGTTATCTACTTTCCTGTCTGACTATTGATATGCGTGAAAAAAGTATCCCGTTCAATCGGCATAAATCTATCCAGTGATACCTATCGGGAATTGCTTTATAAATATGTATATGCCTTAAAGGATCTACGAAAATGCTATTGCCCATAATGATGTAGTATACGATACCCGTTTCAAAAAATGGATCCATCCAGACCAATGAAACAGTGTCTGATTTTAGAAATGGGAATGCCTTACATAAATTTCAAAACTATTGGTGATATATTATTCTCATTTGTTATTACTTGAAATTACTGAAAGTTTCTAAAACTGAGATTAAATCATTTATTCGAGAATTTGAAAAGATCACACGAGAATACGAAGCATCCGTAAACCCGAATGTTTCAGCTATTACCATTCATCCCGATTTGTTTTCGGCTGGGCATCTTGAAAAATGCCATATAATGCTTGCATATTTCATTGTATATAGTATATTATAGATAGCAATTGGGGTATGTGTTTGCGGACACATACTTGGAGGAGTCGGAGTAATCCGGCTCCTCTTTAATTTTCAACAAAAAAGATGGTAGCCAAAAGGATATTTCCTAATGACTACCATCTTTTTATTCTGCCGCTTCTAACACTAATTCTGCAAATTCTTTATCATTCATGCCTTCTAATTTTTCTAATACCTGCCCGGCAATATCTTCCATATCGCTGTCCTTTATGTGCGGCATTACCCGTCTGATTTCTTCCATCATCTTCATTCTGTTCTGTGTCTCAAAAACACACATGAAATTGATTTCTTCTACTGTGAATTTATTCATCATCCTACATCTCCCTATGTGAATTTTTTGATTTTTCCAGTTCCTTCTGTATCCTTTATTCTTTCCCTGTGCCACTTCCTTCTGCTTGGCTGCCAGACGCTCCTTTAAGGAAGAACGTGCTTCCGGCTTTTCCCTGCTGTTCTTTCTTTTTCTTCTTCACGATTGAATTTCTCCACACCATTATTAAGCCTGTCATCAATCATGTTATAATTCTGTTCCTCCAGCTCCTCGATCTTGGCAAGCGGCTTATATTCTGCCAATTTCACAAGCAGTTCCTTTGCCTGTCTCTCACTGTCCTCGTCTATCCCCTCGTCAATAGATGCCTGTAAGAAAATACTTAGAGGTTTCACATTTCCAGTTCTTATATCATCAGCAATCATTTGTATCTGTGATTCTCTGTCTGATACCGAATCTCTATATCCATATGTATCAATCTCATAAGATAGCTGATCAAGTTCTGCCGCAAGTGCCTGTATTTTCTGCTCTTTTGTTTCCCGGTCATTGACCTCTTTCTCCGGAAAGGCTGCAATCAATTTCTTTAGTGCATCCTGCACTTTCGGAGTGTCCCGAAGCTCCGGTGTGTAATTCAGGAAATCAACATCAATACATTTTCCACTCAAAATGTCCGCCTGCTCATCTTCCCATTCTTCTGTTCCCTCGATGTGCATATTCACACCAAGCGAATGGATACCGTTCATCCGGGACGGATCAATGGCTTGATAAATCTGAATGGCTTCCTCAATCGTTTCTATCCCCTCATGATATTCTCCCATATTGTGAAATTCGCCACATTCTGCCACTGTAAATGTCACATGGACGGTCTCCGGCTCAATAACAGGTTCATTTGCCAGTTCCGTCTGCTCTGTCGGTTCCTGTTCCCGCCCTTGTGTTACAAGCTGTGTATTGACCTGTTCCTGCTGTGCCTTCTCCTGCAGATAGGTTTCCACTTCTGGCAGATAAGTCTCCAATGTTCCGGTTCTGCTCTCTGTAATCGGGTTAATATCCACCTGAATACCAGCGATATAAATGCTGTCCTCATGTAGCATATTGAAAAGGTCATCTTCTCTGGTTGAGCCTGTGTATTCCACAACCACATCCAAATCCGAATTTTCCTGCTCAATACCTCTGCATCGGCTCCCGGCTACCACTACATCCACGATTTTCGCATCCAGACCGTATTCATCAATCTGCGACTGTACATAAGCATATACTGTTTTTTCTATATCGTCCGCACTCTGTCCGTCCAGACTATGAAACAGTTCTTCCGTCTTTGCCCGGAAATCTGCAACCACATCCGGATTGTTCTCGCTAATTTCTGCCTGCTTTGCTTCCAAATCTGTCTGTTCCACTTCCTCGGCTTTCTCCGAAAGTTCCTCAAAATCAACAATCTCCGCTTCCGAACCTGCATACACCTCGCCCTGCAAAAATTCATCACGATAATACTGCTCTGTGACCGCTGAAAATCTCGGTTCTTTCAAATCCGCAATCACCATATCCATTGCACGCTGAATCGTAATATCCGGGTTATCGTAGACACCGCCATCCAGTAAATGATACTGCTCATTCAGAATGGAGTAATCGTATCCCTCATCACATTCGTGCATGAGGATATAGCGGTCTGCAATATGTACCGCAAGCTCCGTCTCTATCTCGTTCTCCTTGCCTTCCAATGTCAGCATGAACTTCGGCAGTTCTGTAAATCCAAAAGAATCTACAAAGTGTGCGCTGTTTTCCCCGTTCTCATGTAATACCACAATATCGCTGACCGACAGTGAATGTGCCTTGTAGTCTGCCGGATGGTCAATATTAAGCTTTTTATAGATTGCTTCCAATGTTTCCGATTGCGTCCGTCCCTGCAATTCCGTCAGTTCTCCCATATACACGAGCTTATAATTTTCCGGCAATACCGCATCAAAATTGTCTTTGGTTATTCCCATACGCTTCAGGCTTTCCGTTCCCTCAAAGCGGAACTTGTCCAGTTCGGGATTATCCTTTAACTGGTAAATACCGTATTTATCGGTATTTCCATATAAAAGTAGTGCTTCCCTGTTGGAATTACTCTCTGTAAGTTCTTCCTGCATCATGAGAAGTTTCCGTTCATTCTGCCAGTCCCCTTTTTCTATTCCGCACATTCCATCATGCTCTAAAATCTGTTTTCTATCAGCTACAGTACTCTCGGAACCATCCGTATGCAGAAGATACACAGGCAAGTCATGGTCAAATAGTTCCAATGCCCTTTCCTGTGTTAGTGGAAGCATTTCAATCCATGTATAGCCATACTCCTGCATTTCAGATATTCCGACCATGCTATCCGGAAGTGCGTCGATTTCTGCTTGTGCATCTATCATTGCTAATGCAACATCCTGATTTCCATCCACTTCCTGTGCATAGATATGTTCTGCAAGCTCCCTTGTTTTCTCCATATCCCCCAGCTTATACGCATAATTCACAATCAGATTTCTTTCATCATCGGAAAAGGCAGGCTGTCCATGCTCCAACCGGTTAATGATATGCTCTGCCTGTTGCATGACAGACAATTCCTCCGCATCCGTCAGACCTGCATCAAAATCGTATTCATAATCCCAAAAAGTCCGGCATATTTCCATTTAATTCCTTACTACTGGACGCAAGTAATGTGATTTCCGCTCCCTGTTTTTCCATATATGAAAGGTAATTGCCATCCCATTCTTTTTCATCAAGAGAAGCCATATCTTTAAGCATTTTTCTGACATCATCCCTCAACATATTTGTGATTTTCAAAACCTCCCATTCGCTTTCAAAAATGGAAGCGAACTTAACAACCACATCATCGGCATTGATCGGCTTCATTGCCTTATCATAGACCGCCTTTCTCTCCTTCATATCAATCAGCTCATCTGTATCCGTGTTATAACGCACATCCAGATGATACTCTCCGTACTCTCTGGAATCCTGATTGCCGATTTCCGTTGTCCATGCACCCCTGCTTTCCAAATATGCCTGTATGCTCAACTTGTCATCATCCGACATTTCCGATAATGCCTGCATCAATTCCGGTCTGTCCATGCCATATACATCAAGCAGGCTGAACTCTGAAAGGTCAGTATTCTGTATGAGGAGAATACTTTCCTTTGTCTGTTCCTGTGATACTTCCCTGTTCCTTTGTAATTCCTGTAATTGTTCCTCTATCCCGGTAATCAACTCCGAAGCTGTCCTCCGTATCGTATCCATGGAAGATCTAAGTTCTTTGGTATCTCTTCCGCTGCTCCAACCTGCAATATACCCAAAAGAATAATCAGAGGTATCTATACCAAAATGCTGACATACTGTATAAGCTATGCTCTCTGCTTCCACCTCTTTGGTATTGCGGTCTTTTCGCTTTTGCTCGTCCTGCTCCACTTCCTTGCTGTGCAGCTTGGAATGTGCCACCTCATGGATCATTGTCTTTAAGGTCTGGCTCTCGCTCATGTTTTCCTGTACCGCAATCCGCTTTGCTTCCCTATCATAATAGCCTTTGGAATCTCCGGCTATCTCCTCCAGTTCAATCGGTACTGGTGAAATGGCTTCTACTGCACGAATCATATCCTGATACCCTTCCACATCTGAAAGAAGCTCCTTTGCCGCAAGTTCCGGTATCGGCTTTCCGTCTGTCTGTGCCACATCAAAAACGGATACTGCCCGGAATGCCGGAATTGTTATCTCGACTTCCTCTTTCTGCGGATTTCCGTCTTTATCAAGCAACAGTTCTTGTGTAACCGGATCAATCTTATCCCTTTCCTCTTTGATTTTATAGGGTGCAGGTGCAAGGATACGGATTGCCTTTTTCCCCTTTATTTACATGACGCTCAAAATTTTTCTGCCAAGCCTTGTATCCGGCCACTAACGTAGCGTCAGGCTTTTGCATCGCAATTAAGAGCGTGTTGTTAAAACTGTAATTATGAAATTTTGACATCGTTCTAAGATAATTACAGTAACTGTCACTGTTGAATAAATCCTGCAATCCCTGCTCCAGTTTATCCGTAAGCTCCTGCACACGCTGTTTTTCTGTATTATTTTCTGCCATAAATGACCTCCATTTTGTACGATAAAAAGGCAGCCACCACTGACTGCCTTTACATCAACTGCTATAACATGACAGGTTGGGAATAAAGTTGGGAATAAAACTTTTTTTATAAAATCTGATCTTTCCCTTTGCCTTATCCACTGCATCCCTTCCTGCAGGTGTCCCGGACACCCTTGCCTTCATTGCTGCGAGTTTTTCTTGCAATGAAGTCCGTTCTGTAGGTCGGTCTGCAAGTCTGCGTTCTCCTTCTGGTGCTGCTTTTTCCAAATTGCTCTGCTTTACTGGCATATCTGCAACCACTTCCCTTTTGTTATCCACTGTTTTCACAGTTTCCTGTGGTTTTTCCGGTTCTGCGGCTTCGTCATCCATGCCAATCGCATCATCGCCCTTTTCATCCATGTTGAGTAAAGAATTAAGCTCTGCCAGACGCTCCAGTTTCTCGGCAAGCTCCGCTTCCTGTGGAAATGGCTTATCTACCTCTGCTTTTGCTGTTTCAAGCTGATGTTCCACATTGGAAAGTTTCGTCTGTGCTTCCTCAAGCTGTGTTGGCATGGCTTCCAGTACATTGTTGATACGGGTGATATTGCCGAGCGGATCAGAGCCGACTTCCATCGGATGGCTCATGGCACCTTTGACATTCATCACAAACTTATTGTTAAAAGAATCAAAGGTTACATTCAGCTTAAATCCAAGATATTCACCCACATCCGCACTGGCATTGATGCCTTTAATCTCCTTACACATGGCTATGATTGCAGTTCCCGCTTCCTTCTTGTCGGTGTATGGCTTTCCACCCACCTGCATGAAAAACTGCTCCTTATCCTCCGGCTTATTCTTCGCATATTTTTCCATATCAGCAGCAAAGCCTTCGATACGCTCCTTGAAAATAGCGATCTGGTGCGGATAATGCTGTGTGATGTTATCCTCCAGCCTGTACTTCTGACTGGTATGGTTTGCCTTCATCAGCTTTAACTTCGATACCTGAATATCAAGATCCATCTTTTCTTTTATGTAAGGATTACCTGTGGCTAGTGCCTTGACCTCTGCATAGGAAAGTGCCGCTTCATCCACATCCTCACAGCTTCGCACCGGAGATTTACTGGTCATGATCTGTCCGATAAATTTCTGCTTATTCTCAATGAGCTGCCATGAATAACTGTCAAACGTACCTTCCGTAACATAACGAAATATCTTGACCTTGTCATTCTGATTGCCCTGTCGTAAGATTCTTCCCTCCTGCTGTTCAATATCAGAAGGTCTCCAAGGCACATCCAGATGATGTAATGCAATCAGTCTGTCCTGTACGTTGGTTCCGGATCCCATTTTGGCTGTAGAACCCAACAAAAAACGAACCTGTCCGCTTCTTACTTTTGCAAACAGCTCTGCTTTTCTGAGTTCTGTATTAGCATCATGGATAAATGCGATCTCCTGCTCCGGCACTCCTTTTTCCATGAGCTTATTTTTTATATCCTCATACACATTGAAAGTGCCATCGCCCTTCGGTGTCGATAAATCACAGAAAATCAACTGTGCTGACTTCTGCTCTTTGGTATCCTCCCATATCTTATAGGCTTTCTCCACACAGGTTGCCGCTTTGGAATTTTCCTCATCCGGCAGCATATCGTTGAGTAGCTCTGATCAAGTGCCAGCTTTCTTCCGTCATTGGTAATCTTTAACATGTTGTCCTCGTAAGGCTGTACCTGCCTGTCCCGGACTGCTTCGGCACGTTCCGCAAGTGACGCTACCATGTCTTTCTGGAACTCACTCGGCTTTAGAACCACATTTTCATATTCTGCTTCCGGCACAGGAAGTTTTAACATATCCGGTGTCTGAATGTCCGCACTCTCCTTGAAAAGTGCAATCAGCTCCGGCAGATTGAAAAACTTCGCAAATCTTGTCTTTGCCCGGTATCCGGTTCCTTCCGGTGCAAGCTCTATGGCGGTCTGTGTTTCCCCGAAAGAAGCCGCCCACGCATCGAAATGTCCCAGTCCCAGCTTCTGGAGCGTACCATACTGAAGATAACGCATATTCGTGTAAAGCTCCGTCATGCTGTTGGAAATTGGCGTTCCGGTCGCAAAAGTTACACCCTTGCCGCCTGTGATTTCATCAAGATACTGGCACTTGGCAAACATATCAGAGGACTTCTGTGCTTCTGTCTGTGCAATGCCTGCCACATTCCTCATTTTCGTATAAAGGAACAGGTTCTTGTAATTGTGGCTCTCATCCACAAACAGCCTGTCTACCCCCAACTGCTCAAAGGTCACGACATTATCTTTCGGCTCTGGTCATTTAATTTATCAAGCCGCACCTGCAATGCTTTCTTGATTTTTCCATCTGCTTAATGGTATAACGCTCCCCATTATCTTTTTTCGCCTGATCAATGGCAAGCTCGATCTCATCAATCTGTCTTTCGATTGTAGCCGCCTGTCTCTCCTGCGATAATGGGATTTTTTCAAACTGGCTATGTCCGATGATGACGGCATCATAATCGCCGGTGGCGATACGGGAACAGAACTTTTTACGGTTGGCAGGTTCAAAATCTTTTCGTTGCTGCAAGGATATTTGCTCCGGGATATAACCGCAAGAAATCACTTGCCCACTGCTCGGTCAGGTGGTTCGGCACTACAAATAATGACTTCTGGCATAGTCCCAGACGCTTGCTTTCCATCGCTGCCGCTGTCATTTCAAAGGTTTTTCCGGCACCAACACAGTGTGCAAGCAGGGTATTATCCCCATACAGCACATGGGCAACCGCATTTTTCTGATGCGGCTTTAATTCAATATCCGGTGTCATGCCTGGAAATTTCAGATGCGAACCGTCATATTCTCTTGGTCTGGCGGAATTGAAAAGCTCATTATATTTTGCCACAAGTGTCTGCCTGCGCTCCGGATCACGGAATACCCAGTCCTTAAATGCCTCCCTTATTGCTTCCTGCTTCTGGCTTGCAATCATGGTTTCCTTTTTATTGAGGACTCTCTTTTCCTTTCCATCCTCCTCAATGGTGTCATATACTCTCGTATCTTTGAGGTTCAGGGAATCTTCCAGTATCTTATAGGCATTTACCCGGCTTGTACCGTATGTCATGTTGACAAGCGTATTGCCATAGTCCGCATTTTTGCCCTTTACATTCCACTCTCCGGTTACACCCGAAAACTGCACACCAATCGTATCCCTGCGGAATAAATGTTCCGGTGTCTGGAAGATGTCACGCATAAAATCATTGATATACTTTGGTTCAATCCATGTGGCACCGATACGTACCTCAATCTCCGATGCGTCCAGCTCCCTCGGCTGTACCTGAGTAAGAGCCTGTACATTCGGGGCATATTCCGGGTGATTTTCCGCATAAGTTGTTGCTATGGCAAATTTCTCACGCACATTTCCGCTTAGATACTGGTCTGCTGTCTCCCACACATCCGTAAGCGGATTCTGGAAAATGACACCACGAAGCTCCTCAGTAAGTGTATCCTTATCTTTTCCGGTAAGCTCTCCCATAAAATCAAGGTCAATTTTAGCTTTCTCTGCTAAAGATATTGCTAGCGCTTCACTTGCAGTATCCACGCTTGTGACAACCTCTGCCCTTTTAATGGTACGCTTCGTAAACATATCCGCTTTGCCTTTGAAATTGCCCTCATCATCAAGTTTTTCCAAAGAACACAACAGGCAATAACTGCTATCCTGATTAAAGGCTCTCTTATTCGTCTGTGAATTGATCAGACCATATTTCTTAGAGAAATTATCATACAGGCTGTTAAGCTCTGCCTGCTTTTCCCTTGATTGCCGCATCTGAATATTCCTCAAGCTGCATATCAATCAGCTCCTGTGTACAGTTACGGATTGCCACCATTCCCTTGATACGTTCTTTTGCGGTGTCTGATACTTCCACCGGCTTCATGACAGAGTTTTCACGGTAATACCTTCATTATCGACTACGGTATAACTGAAATTCTTAACGGACGGATCAGCCGGAATACTCTGCCTGCTCATGTCATCCGCAAGCTCCTCATCCAGATCAATCGTATCAATCTGTCCTGTAATATTTTCAAGTGCTTTCGCTAACTGCTCCGCAAAAGGTCTGCTGTCATCTGCCTTACAGGTGCTTTCCATGCCATAAGGACCGGATACCATTTCCATCTTTCCTACGATCTGCTCCGGGTGCTCTGCAAAGTAAGCGTTCATTGCAATGCCATCTGCATCCTCTCCCAGATGTACCCAGTACGGCTCACGCTCCACCATGCGGTCACGCTTCTGGAAAAATAAAATATCCGAAGTCACTTCTGTTCCTGCATTTGCCTTAAATGCGGTGTTCGGAAGTCTGACTGCACCAAGCAGGTCTGCTCTTTGTGCAAGGTATCTTCTGACTTCCGGACTTGCCTTGTCCATGGTTCCCTTGCTTGTGATAAAAGCAACCACACCTCCAGGTCGCACCTTATCCAACGTCTTTGCAAAGAAATAATCATGGATCAGGAAATTGTTTTTATCATACTGCTTATCTGCCACCTTATACTGACCAAAAGGTACATTTCCGATTGCCACATCAAAGAAATCGTTCGGATAATCGGTCTTTTCAAAACCTTTGATCTGCACATCTGCCTGCGGATAAAGCTGTTTTGCAATGCGTCCGGTGATACTGTCAAGCTCCACTCCGTAAAGCCTGCTTTCTTTCATGGAATCCGGCATCATACCGAAAAAGTTGCCGATACCCATGGAAGGCTCCAGTACATTTCCTTTGGAAAATCCCATTTTCTCCAATGTTTCGTACATCTGGCGGATAATGACCGGACCTGTATAATGGGCATTCAAGGTACTCTCCCTTGCCATGCGGTACTCCTCCGGTGATAGCAGTTCCTTTAACTGGTGATATTCTGCTGACCAGTTTGATTTGCTCTCGTCAAACGCATCAGCAAGACCACCCCAACCGACATACTGTGACAAAATCTGCTGTTCTTCCGGTGTAGCATATCTGTTTTCGCCTTCAATCTGCTCCAACAGTTTGATTGCTGCAATATTTGTCTGGAATTTTTCTTTTGGAGAGCCTTCACCCAATCGGTCATCGCTGATATGGAAATTGACAGCGTTACTTTTATCCGGTACTGGTTTATTTTCTTCCTGTGAAGGAAGAGTAATCGGTTCCCAATCTCCGGTAAGCACCTGCGACAGCATATCTTCAGTCTCTTGCTCTGCTTCTCCATTCTCCAGACGCTCACGGGCAGCCTGCGTGTCTATGTTGTCCAGTTCATCTTCGGTCTGTTCCCTTTCATCAGAGAACTCCGTCTCTGCTTCCCTGCCACTTTCTGCAAGCTCATTGCCCCAGTCCATTGCTTCCTGCAAAGTCGAAAATGTCTCCAATGCCGGACGGGTGGTGTCTGCCGTATCATAAATAGCATATCCGTCCACTTTCTTATCAATCCAAAGAAATACTCCCTCTGATAAGGTGGCACTCCACTGTGTCGGATTTCCATATTCATCATCTGCATCATGTACCACATGCCATGATAATTTCTGCGATTTCTCTTGTGAAAATTCTTGTTGTGGCTCAGTTTCATCCGGCTCAGCGATACCATCCGTCCCATCAAAGCGTGAAAACACTTCTGCTTCGTGCCTGTCAATATCTTCCTCTGCAATGGCATTGATATAATCGTCCTCTACTTCGCCACGCTCCGGCTTATGGTCGTATTCAAAGGTTTTCCCATTGACCTGTGCATAATAAAAACTGCTGTCCTCTATGTTATTTCCAAGCAGGTATTTCTCTTTTTCACTGCCCCACTCATCAACCAGAACACACTCATATCCATCAATCGTGATTCTTTGCTGTGCTTCCTTTTCTTTTTCCCGAAGCACATTGATATATCTTCTCGCCTGATTGGTAAATCCGTCCAGCACTGCCGGATGTGAGCTTAGAATCAGATCGTTGTTCTCCCACTCATTTTCCGCAACAATGTCCTTTGCCCAGTCCTTGTTGTTCCGTGAAAATCGACCATCATAATCAAAATGCGTAACCGTATTTGCAAGAACAAATTCCACACAGCCAATGCCATATTTATCTACGATCTCATCTGCGGTATTCCTCGGAAGCACAAAGCCATTGAATTTCTCAGCAATCAGAGCTTCGATGTCCTTCTTACATTCAAGCCGTTGTCCATGCTCCAGACGGGAAAGCTCTCGTTGTCTCGCTTTCTCTGCCTGTTCCTCTTTGTATGCCTTATAATTCTCTTTCCCCTGTGGAGATAAATATTTATCCTCTTTGATCAGCTCACGCAGCCTTTTCTCCACAACATTCCAGTTCAGAAGCACTTTTGCATACGGATTGCCATAACTGCCCTTCTCCAGACGGATACCTTTTCCGTCATGTTCATTATGGGAATCATCATTGCCCGGCAGTCCACCGGAACCGCCACCGATGCCATATTCATTTTTCAGAAAAGCAACTGTTTCTTTCTGGTCATGTCCTTCCATGAAATACTCATAAATGCGGAAAGCTCCATGCTCATAGCCGCTTCCTCTGCCAAGTGCATAGTCGATTTCATCCTGTGTGATAAAATCTTCCTGTGCTACCTCCACCGCATCCGGCAATGGAAATTCCAGTCTCTCCCGGTCAATGTCTGCTATCTCCGATAACAGATATTCCGGTGATTTCACATGCCGCCATTTTAATTCGGCTTCACCCGATGCAAGTCGTTCTGCCGCATCTTCCAAAATATTTTTAAGCTGCTCCCTGCCCTCATGGGTAGAAAGAAGTTCCATGAGTTTTGCTTCACTTTCCGGATAATTTCCTGCTTTTAAGCCAAGTTCTTCCGGTGTCTCATCCATGCCATCCCGCAGAAAGAAATAGATCTGGTTGGCAACACGGTTCCGCTCCTGTGTATCTACAAGAAATGCTTAACTGGCACTCATATAAGTACCATTTTCGATCATGGAACGGATATGGCTCTCCACATCTTCCCAACTCCATCGTGACAATCGGTGTTTCCCTTGCCTGTGTTCCATAGCCGACACTCATACCATGCTCATCGAACCACACTGATACTGGATTTCCATTGATTTCAAAACCTTTTCCGGTCTGTCCGTACTCATTTTTCAGAAAATCCACCATCTGCTCGGCATTTCTGCCCTCTGTGTACTTTGCAAAGATACGCTTTCTGCTGTGCTGTTTTCCTCCGCCACTGCGAAGAATGGTTTCAAGCTCATTCTGTGGCAAAGAAAAAGCAGCGGGCATGGTATATTTCATACTTGCTTCCGCTGCTGCGACTGTTCCGACCTGCTCCTCAAAAAGAAGGAAACAGGCTGAGTTGTGTAAAGGTGGGTTCCGGTGCTTCTCCCCGGAGAAGATCATCTGTGTCTGTTACAGACTGTAAACCAGTTCTCCCAGAACCACTTCCTCTGCTCGGTTTCGAATGATGTTCATCTTCGCTACCCAAAGCATCTGCTCGGTTTCCTTGAGCTGTTCTGTCACTCCCTCGGTTGCCGCCATCTGGCTTGTCAGCTTCTCCATTCTCTCCTCTGCCTGCTTCTGAATGGTCAGCAGATGTTCTTTCAATGTCCCTTTCAGAAGAAACGCTGAGTACACGCCCCTGTGGTTCTCCTTCAGATAAGTCTCCCTCATCATTCCGTACTTCGTTACGGTTCCCTCCGGCTGAATGTCCGCCTGTAATGTCGGTATCAGATAATCCCCGTTCTTTTCGTATGTCAGATTCATCTCTATTGCCCCTTTCTACGCTGTTTTGATTGTTGTCAATATATTCCTCATGTCCGCTCTCGCTTTCACGCTTTAACGCATTGTAGTCTATTTCAGAAGTATTTGCAAGTCCTTTCTGCGTTAAATTTTCTGTTTGTTCCTGTTCGTGGCTTCTGTTATATGCCCTTATGGTTCTTCCAATCTCTAAAAGTACCGGTTTTGCAAGCTCATTGGCTGCATCTCCAAGTACTGCTAGGGTATCCATGGAATTAAATTCATGGATAAAATCGAAAAAAACTCCGAAAACCGAACCATACTCCTCCTTCTGGTGAAAGAAGAACATTTCAGTTCCATTCCTCTGCCAGCAGGAAGTCACGAATATTGCGGTGTTTGATTCCATCTCGGCTCATATCCAGTTCGTCCATCGTTACAACGTATTTCGGGAAATTGTCACGAACACCGGCAAACGCCCCAAACTCACGCTGGATGGTTTCCTCCGAGGCAAGTAGATAGGAAACCTGAACATACAGCTTTTTCCCATGATCTTCACATACGAAGTCAATCTCCTTGTCAGAGACTTTCCCAACAGTCACAGAATAACCACGGCGCAGCAGCTCCATGTAGACAACATTTTCAAGGACAAGGTTAATGTCCTTCATGTTGCCACCGTACACGGCTTCCCGGACACCATGATCTGCAACATAGTATTTCTCGTTGACGGTCAGGATTTTCTTTCCCTGGAGGTCTTGGCGCTTCACCTGATAAAACAGGAATGCGTCCGTGCAGGCTTTGATGTAGTTCAGTACCGTTTCTGGTGAAACGGAGCGCCCTTCACTTTTCAGATACTTGGAAATGGCTGTGGAAGAAAAGGTAGTGCCGATGTTGGAAGTTATATAAGCAATAATTCTCTCCAGCATATCCACATCACGGATATTGTTTCGCTTGATAATATCTTTCAGCTCTACGGAGTTGAACAAGTCCCGCAAATACTGACGACTGGCGGCATCGTCGTAGCGAAGGTTGCTCAAATAGGGCATTCCTCCCAGCGTCAGATATTTTGTAAAGCATTGTCTTTCGTCTGCACCTTCGTAAACGGTGTGATACAGCTCCATAAACTCTCTGAATGAAAACGGGTAAATCACGAACTCCACATACCGTCCGGCAAGATAAGTGGCAAGCTCACCGGAAAGCAGCTTGGCGTTGGAACCGGTA
>VOFC01004986.1_pt1 | contig 25298 bp, 36 predicted proteins | sample 5384161 | NCBI WGS metagenome assembly VOFC01 (sample SAMN12384722, study PRJNA508395) | human gut metagenome | isolation source: healthy gut B | host: Homo sapiens | reverse complement strand
CACCTTCCACCGGTCCTTTGCAATCTTTTCAAAAATAATCAGTGCCCAGACAAAGAAAAAAGACTGCGATTCCCGTTCTGCAGTAGGTAAATTTGTAGAACAAAAGCGCGGTTGCCGATGTTCCGGCGAACCACCAGACATTCAGTTTTTTATAATTATAATATAGCAGAAGCAGCAATGTCAAAAAGACCGCAAGAAACGCCGTGTTCGGCTCATTCATGGCAAAGCTGTACACCGGAATCTCCACGTAGCTGCTGTCCGGCGTCGTTTTGTAACCAATATCAAAGACCCCGAACGTTGACCCGATCACCAGCATAGCAGACAGAAGACCCGGATGTACACCGCCATCTGAATCATCAGCTCGAACCTGCAGTTCTTCATGGCAATGATCGTCATGAAAAGCAGCAGCCACGTATTCTGCTTCGTAATCACGGAGAGCCCGAGTCCAAGAGCCAGCAGCACCGCAATCCACGCAATCTCACGGAGCGTGTAGCGCGTGGTCACAATCTTGACGCCCAGAAGCTCATGGCAAAGATAAAGAAAAATTTGTATATATTATCGCCGTGATCGTACGCCAGCGCTTTCATCAGGATATTGATCGCAAAATACCCGTAAAACGCCGCAACTCCCACGCTCTCCCAATCACTTGTCCGAAAAAATGTCTTGATTCTATCCATACCGTCCTTTCTGCCTTCCTGCTACCGCGCTATGATCCGATTCTGGAATACACCGCATATACGTCTTCGATCACAGCAATCTTTTCATATCCGTATTCCGTCAGATCCTCGGGGATCTGGTGAAAAAAGTATTAAACACTATATATCTGCAGTTCTTATTTTTCGCAATCTCCGTGACACGCGCCACATCCGGATGCTCGCTGCTCATTTCCTCGTAGACCTGCTGTTCTTCCTCCCCGATGTTGGAGATAAAGCCCTCCGCATTTCTTCCGTACAGCAGACATGCGGCTGCGGAATATTGTCTGACACTGCATAAAAAGCTCGTTCGGCACGATAAGCGTCTCCTGCCAGTCAACCAGCCGGCTCTGCACCAGATCCGCAATCTCAACCAAGCCGCCTGCGGCAGTTCGTACACATTCGACCGCTCCCCGTAAGTCTCCGCCGATAAAACCGGCTTCCCGGTCACGAAGATACAGACACATGCCACCGCCACCACGACAATGCGCAGTGCCTGCTTTCCAAGCCGGTACGCCATCCTTACCACCGCATAGGCGATCACGAACGTCCACGGAAGCATCCACAGCAGCCGCCAGTACACCCCGCTTAAGAAGCGGGTTCCCACATATTTGTAGAACACCGGGTTGAAAAAGAAAATTCCCACCAGCACCGACGGCCAGAACAATCTGTGCCGCTCCTCCTTCCCCAGGAAGAAGCAGCAGACCAGCGCCGCCGCAAACAGCAGCAGATGGACGAGACCGGCACGTCCGCCGGTAAATTTTACAAATTCCCCCACAAAGCCAGTACATAGCCCATTCTTTTACTCCTACATCAGGTAATATCCTAAAAAGATCACACACGGAACCGCTGCCAGCCAGATGGCAAGCGTCTTTTCTCCAGTTCCTGTAATAGCAAAAATCCAGCACGCCATAGACGGCAAGCAGAACCGGCGCCGTCACGATACCAATTCCAGAAAGCATGCATGTGCCCACACCCGCCACATAGAGAAGCGGAATCCAGTGCTTCCACACCTCTTTTTTCTTCATGATCTGGTAAAACAGATAGAAAAAACAGCGGAAGCGCGAAGCTTGCGCAGACTGCCTTTCCCGCCAGATGCGCAGCAGAAGCATGGACGCCAGCGTGTTGCGTCGACGTGTAGCCCGCAAGGTGAAGCACGGAGAGCACGATTCCGAAAGAAATGTCTTCTCCCAGTCTCCGCCAAACGATCAGCAGATACAGGGCATAGCAGATCGAGGATCACGGAAAAACGGCAGATACGCATGCGACAACGCCGCCGGCGCCATATTTCCCTCTTTGGCATGCATTGCGACAAACATCGCCCACGGCGAGGTCAGATCTTTGCGTACCTCCCGGTATCCCAGTACATGTAGTCCGCCGTGATCGGATCCTCCCGGTACATGGTGTCATGTAAACGACCGCCGATACTTCCTCCGCCACAAAGCGTGAGTCGTCATCGTCGCTGTGCTCGTAACGCGCGGGGATATATGCCTGCAGCAGAATCAGAACCGCCGCAAGAATCCCAAAGACAATCGTCCACGTTCCGGCTTTCCCACACTTTTTTTGCACGCCTGCGCCATCCGCCGTCCCAGCAGCCGCGTCCGCAACCGTCTCCGCGGTCCCCGCCCGCCGTCCCAGCCAGATGACAAACGACAGCACCGCAAGGATCTGCAGAATGATACGCCACAGCAGAAGTGCCTGCGTCAGTGTTTTCTGCATCATCACAAACGGCACCAGCACAAGCTGTGCCGCGGCGAGCATTGTCGCAAAGCCGAGCACCCAGGCGTGCAGAAGCTGACTCGCGCGCTCTCTTATTTTCAAAAAATCCGTCCACAGAAGACCGATCCAGACCGGCACGAACACGAACATCCCAACCATATAGAGCAGGCTCTTACAGCTCATACACCAGAACTCCTTCAAGCACGATTCCCTGTACTGCCGCCTCATTCTTAAGACGATACAGTGTCTCGTTATTCACTCCGCCTCTTGCACACACAACAAAGTTCTTGTCACAGAGCTTTCCTGCCGCAAAAGCATCTGCGCTCTCTGCGACATTCGGGCTGTTGATGACAATGTATTCATAAGTATCCTGCATTTCTTTCACATAGGAAGCAAAACGCTGTTCATAACCACGTCAAATTCTTCTCCTCAGCCACATCTCTGCAACAGTACGTCCAGATAGCTGTTCTGCGTCGTCGGTACCGGGCGGCTCTCGTCACCCAGAACATAACGGCTGATGGAATTGCCTGCTTCCTTTGCCCTCCGGCCCTTGACCAGATCGATGAGCAGGGTCTTCTTTTTCTCATTTGCAAAGCTCATGGCAAGCTTTAATCCGGCATCCTTTTGAAATAACCGACCGGCATACAGTTCACACTCACGCCCTTGTGATCCGCTCCGCCCTGTTTTTCTTTTAAAAACAGCGCTAATTTCTTATATACTTCCTCTTCATTCGCTTTTCTGGTCTTCACGTCATCGATGACCGGAATATCCAGACATGCACGCACTTCCTCTGCGCTCTTCGGCTTCCGGTAGAGAATCAGCCAGAAAGTATACAGCGCTACCTCCGCAATGATTCCAAGCAGTGCACCCGCCGCGATTCCTTTTTTCACGCCGCCCTTGAAATCGTCCTCAGAGATAAAGTAATTCTCCGCTTTTCTGGTCTCGCTGTTCGGATACGGTGCGTCCAGCACGGTAAAGCAGGTCTCCCCGCCCGTGAGCTCACTGCCCACCTGAAGTGTCGCATCAATGATCTCCTGTGTAAATGCAATGGCGCCGTCCTCATCGGCGATGCTGAACGTTCCGGTATCAATCGGATACTGCAGATAGATCGTAACCATATCTCCCGCTTCGCCCTGCAGCACGTCGAAGATTCCTGATACGTCTTATAGTCCAGATCGCATCCCGTCTTCTGCTGCACGAGTTCATACGCGCGGGTAGCTCTGCGCCATCTTAATGACATTGTTCGCGCGCTCCGTGGAGGCACTGGTGCTGTAGTCTGCCACATACAGTGTAGCTGTCACCTGTTTTACATTTTCATATACACTCTGCTCGATAAAAGGCTTCAGAGATTTGTACTTGTAGCCGCCAAGCACCGCTGCGCACACTGCGGCACAGATCAGCGCCAGCCACCATTTGCGCAGATTGCACTGGATGATTTCCGCAATACTGTATTCCCTGTCTAAGCGATATTCCTGATTCATATGATTCTCCTTCCTTATTCTCCGCCCTTCTCAAAAACAACCTTGATCGTTTTTAAGATAATTTTTATGTCAAGACCGATGCTCCAGTTATCAATATACTGTACATCCAGCTTTACCACATCCTCAAAGTCCTTGATTTCATTTCTTCCGCTCACCTGCCAGAGTCCTGTAATACCCGGCTTCGCGCTTAAGCGGGCGCTTCTGATGGGATTCATACTGCCGGAACTCATCCACTGTCGGCGGTCTTGTTCCAACGAGACTCATATCTCCCTTTAACACATTGTAGAACTGCGGAAGTTCATCGATGCTGGTCTTGCGGATAAATTTTGCCCACCTTTGTGATGCGCGGATCGTCTTTCATCTTGAACATGAAGCCGTTCATCTCGTTCTGGCTCTCCAGCTCCTTCTTGCGCTCCTCCGCATCCTTGTACATGGAGCGGAACTTATAGATCTTGAAGAAGCGGCCGTTCTTTCCCACACGCTTCTGTGCGAAAAACAGCGGTCCCGGCGATTCGATCAGAAGCGGCGGCGCTAAAATACCGTAACAACCGCAGTGGTCGCCAGACCGACGATCGCTCCGCGATATCCATCAGCCGCTTCACAAACAGCATCTTCCAGTCATAATACTGATTGGAAAACGTCACAACCGGAACATTTCCCATCATATTAAAATTCTTGTGATAATCGTCAAACCGTTTCAGCAGCTCGATCTGATATGCACGGTCGCTCCCATATCCTCGAACGCTTCCACCACTTTTTGCCAGAGATTCCCGGTATCGTACGGAACGTTTAAGAACACTTCGTCCACAATCTGTTCCTTCGCATACTGGAACATGGTGTCGTAGGTCGCCACGACCGGAATTCCCTCATACCAGGTTCCGATCTGGTTGTCGTCGATGATCGCAATGCCGGTCAGACGGTGCTCCCAGTCTTTTGCATTCTCGATCTCTGCAAGCGTATCCTTCACGCGGTCCGTCGTGGTGACAAGAAACAGCTGGTTCGTCCCCCGCTTGTTGCGGTAGATGTGCAGCAGATAATACTTGATCGCCGCGTGCGCCACGAAGAACAGCACCAGGTTCATCCCTGCGATACAGAAATATACGCCTCGGGAGGCATCCGCATTGTTATGCTGCAAAAGATCGTCAGCGCTGTCACAAAAATCATGATGACGCTCGCCTCAAGCGCCGCCCAGAAATCCCTGGCAAGGTTGCGCCGGATAAAAATTCTTCTCAGATCCGAGAACAGCAGGATCAGCATGTAGATCACAAGCACAATGCCAAAGCTGTCCATCAGCTCGGACTTCATGTTCTGTACGGACACGTTCCGGTATAGAACCAGCCACAGATAGCCCCCGCCGAAATAACTGATGACAAAGCAGATCAGATCCGCCAGAAGCAGCACGACTGTCTGAATCTTTTCTTTTGATTGGTACATAATAAACCCTCTCTTTTTATCCCTCATAGATGCTTTCCCGGTTGCCCAGGGAAAAGTATATGCAAAAAGCGCTGCTCCGGCGCCGCCTGCCACACAGTCAAAACCGAACTCCGGATTTTCCACCCGGCGGAGCTTAAACATCTCTGCCACATCCGCCCGTGCTCTTCTTGTAATCTCCGCCGCAAACTGCTCTCCGCCCGGCGCCGCCACCCGGATATTGACTGGAAGGCATCTCCGTCCCAGGTCTTTGCAAACGCCCATCCGGAACAGACTCTGCTGCCGTCCTGGCTCTCCGCCCGGTCGATATGGTAGAGCAGCTTTCTCACGCGCAGATACGCCGACTCTCTCACAATCTCGCTGCCGTCCCCGGCTCCCGCTCCCTCAAGCAGCGCCGCAAAACGGAATGATTCTGGTTCCCATCCGCCGCTGCATGCTGCGCACCGGAAACGCCCCGGCTCTTAAATACTCCTGAAAATGCACTTCCATCCGCGCAAAGCATTCTGTCTCTTCCTCCGTGAGGCCGGCAGACTTCAGCCAGTCCGCAAGACTTTTTCCCTCTGCCTTAAAAATCTGGTAATAGGCATAATAGACTGCACGGTAGATCAGATATTTCTTCGGCACCGGAAACGGGAACGTCCACTCGTAATCGATGACGGTCCACGCGCTGTCCGCGGCGGCTTTCCCGCTCTCCACGAAAATATTGGAAAATATCATATCCACATCGCTGACTGCGGCGCAGGGTATTCCCCTCCGGAGCTTTCCCTCTCCGAATACCTCCGCAAACTCCGGCGTCCTGTCAAAGGGGGATCTCTCCTCCGCTGCCGGACACACGGTCTGCATACGCCGCGACCATCTGTTCCACTGTCTCCCCAGTCGCCGGCTGCCACCGCCTGTTCCATGAGATGCTGCAGATTGTCCCCTGCACAAACGGCGACACGCTTCTGCATCCTTCACCCGGCACATCCTCTGTCGTACAGGGGCAGAAGGCGATACGGCTGCCCGCGTATGCCGCGTCCAGCTGCTTTCCGAGTTCTTCCTGCCTGCGGATATGGTCTCCCGCCTGTATGGTACAGGCGTACTATATACTTTTTTCTCTCCGGCTTCATCGGTTACTATATCCGTCCGGATACGGAACCGTTCCGCCCGCTCATTGGAATATTTTGAATAAATCGTTGTTCCAAACGCGCTATCCCTCCTGCACAGCTTCGATCAAAAGGAATTGAGAACGTCTGAAATACGCCCTCCTCCAACAGGGAATCAAACATCACACGCTCGTTGAAGCATGCCACCCTGTCACGGTCATAGTTGCTGCGCCCCTCGGCGAGTTCGCCTTTCTGCGGCAGCCACTCGTCCGAGTAGATCACGGACGGGAACTTGTGATCGGGATAGGGATAATAAAACGTCAGTCCCCCAAATCCCGCCTCCTGCAGCAGCCTTGTGTACTCTGCCCGGCTGTAGCTTCTGCCAGAGCGTCCAACCGCCGCCGCATCCGGATAACCGTCAATTCCGGTAAAATATCCGCCGCAGTATTCTTCCTGACATCCCGCAAGATATTTCAGCCCGATCCGGTTGGCGTCCGCCACGTAAAACTTTCCTCCCGGCGCAAGCAGCTCCCGTAACGCCGGAAGCTGTTTTTCCCAGCGGTAAAAATGGCCGGCAATCAGGATCGCATCGAACCGCCCGTGCTCCGGAAGCTGTCTTCTATGTCAAGCTTCTCCTCTCCTGCGGTTTCCTTAAAGCGCTCTCTTAAAATCTTCTCCTGCAGTTCACTCTCCGCAAGCACCGTCACGCTGCCCGCCATTGCGAGCAGCTTTCCGGTCAGCGCCCCGCACTCCGGATTACATTCCAGAACCCGCATATCCTTATCAAACGGCAAAAAGCTCACCAGATTCTCCCGGATCTGCGACAAATGATACAGACGGGTAAGATGCCCGCTGTTCGATGATGCCCGCATAATCTGCCTTACTATTCTGTTTTTATGGTCTCATACAGTTCCTTCAGAACTGCATCCTCCATACTGTTCCTCCGCATCCCTCTGCTGTCTGACATGCTGTGTCGGTGTTCCCTGCTCTTTTTATTCCTCCACACGCTCCACGGTCGTCTCCGAATTCATATCATAGAAACCAACCGTATTCTTGTCCGATATGACCGTAACGCCCACCACATCATACAGCCGGTGGTACGCACGGAACTCGCCTCCCACGTAACCGGTACAGCTGTGGACAGCAGATACTGCCTCCCTGCAGATCCATATTCTGTTTAAAGGAAGCCACATAGATCTCTCCTGCCCGCGCCAGCCCGACGCCGACCTTCTCGTACATGGTGTTCGTTCCCGTGACAGCGGTTCCCTGCACAAGTCTTAAACGTATAGGTAAAAATCGATCCTGAATATCGGTGTGAAACTGCACCTTTGAGCGGATAGTAAAAGACGTCCCCTTCTGGATACAGCTCGTGTAGCTTCCGTACTCGTCAATCACCGCAAAATCAATGATTTCCGCTTCCCCGGTTCCGTATTCATTCACCTGCGGATTCAGCTCGTAGTTGGACTTCCACAGCTTCTTTGTCCCATTTTCCTTCGCGTCCGCAAGCACCTGTCCGCTCGCAATATTCTGCGACTGATTTAACAGCACTTTCTTGTACAGGTTGATCGTGTCCTTTGGGATTTCCACTCCGACAGCTTGACGCCCTTGTTTAGGAGGAATCACGCGGTCACAGTATTTTGCCACACTGCTGATGTCGTGGCTGACAAAAAATAATCGTCTTGCCCTCCGCCTTGAAATCCTCAAACTTTTTATAACACTTTGCCTGGAAGAACACGTCTCCGACAGACAGTGCCTCATCGACAATCAGAATCTCCGGATCGATATTGATCGCCACAGCAAAAGCCAGCCGCACAAACATGCCGCTGGAATAGGTCTTGCACGGCTGGTTTACAAATTCGCCGATATCCGCAAATTTCAAAATATCATCCAGCCTTGCATCCATCTCCTCCCTGAGAATCCCATCATCATGCCGTTGAGATATACGTTTTCGATGCCGGTGTATTCCATGTTAAAGCCTGCGCCAAGTTCCAGCAGCGCCGAGATTCTTCCGTCGATCTCGACCTCACCGCTTGTGGGGAGAGCACGCCTGTGATAATTTTTTAAGATGGTAGATTTGCCGGAGCCGTTCGTTCCGATGATTCCGACCGTCTCACCTTTTTTCACATCGAACGTGACATGGTCGAGTGCCCGATGTTCCTTGAATCTGCCTTTTCCCGCAAGTCCCCAGCGCGTCAAACAGCCGTTCTGAGGGTCTGTTGTATAGCCGGTATACCTTGCTGACATCTTCTACCCTGATTGCTAACTCATCCATTCAGTTACAAATTCCTCTCTATAATACATCCGCGAAATGCGGTCGCAGCCTCTTGAACACGGTTGTTCCGAGAAACAGTATCACTGCCGTCACAACCCAGAAATATACGGTAAGTCCCATATCCTCCCAGAATCCGATGTGATTGATCAGCGCGTTCCGGTATCCCGAAACAATGTAGTACATCGGATTGAGTTTCAACACGGTAATCGTCATTCCACAGAAGTCCGCCCTCATCGTTTGGATGATAGAAATCAGTAACTTTATAGCAGAATTCTGCATAATCACTTAATACGATAAATCCGTGTGCAAAATCCTTTGGAATGAAGAACTGTTTCTTATTCTCAGCAGACAAAGTAACTCCAAACCATTTTCCAAAGGTTTCAGAACCTTCTCTTAAGTCAACTGCGACGTCAAATACTTCACCGTTTACTACACGCACCAGCTTGTCCTGTGGATAGTTTAACTGGAAATGAAGTCCACGGAGCACACCTTTCTTGGATGCAGACTGGTTGTCCTGTACGAATTCACAGTCAATTCCTGCTTCCTTGAAATCATTATAGTTATAGGTCTCCATGAAATATCCTCTTGCATCTCCGAATACTGCAGGTTCAATTACTTTTAATCCTTTGATTCCATTACAGTCGTTTGTTACTTTGATTTTTCCCATTTTTCTCTTCCTCGCTTTTCTACAATAATACCCAACTCTATTTTATAATCCGTTAGCAACGTCTATCAGATACTGACCATATGGTCTTAAGTAATGGCTGCGCCAGCTTCTCTAACTGTGCTTTATCGATGAATCCTCTCTTGTATGCAATCTCTTCGATACAGGAAATATATAATCCCTGACGTTTCTGGAATGCTGCTACGAAGTCTGCTGCATCAAGAAGCATGTCATGGTTTCCGGTATCTAACCATGCAAATCCTCTTCCTAAGGTCTCAACCTGAAGGGTTCCACGGTTCAGATATTCATTATTAACACTTGTAATTTCAATTTCTCCTCTTGCAGATGGTTTTACATTCTTGGCAATCTCTACTACATCATTGTCATAGAAATAGAGTCCCGGTACTGCATAGTTGGATTTTGGCTGAGCCGGTTTTTCTTCAATTGACAATGCTTTACCATTCTCATCAAATTCTACTACACCGTATTCTCTTGGATCTTTTACATAATATCCGAAAATGGTTGCTCCTGGCTGGCTCTCTGTACGCTCTGCTGCACTGCGAAGCACTTTAGAGAAGCTCTGTCCATAGAAAATCCATAGAAAATATTATCGCCTAATAATTTTGTCCGGAGCGATTGCATAACGTCTGTCATGTCCTTTACGGTCTTCTACGTAAGTGATTAAATCTTTGCTTACATTTGCTTTTCTTGGATCATCATCCGGAAGAATCTCCTGTAAAGTTTCAATAATGATGTTGATGATTTCGATATTACGCTTCTCATTATGTCCACCGATGTTATAAGTCTGTCCAAGACGTCCCTGCTCCTGAACCATGTCGATTCCCTTTGCATGGTCATCTACATATAACCAGTCACGGATGTTCATTCCATCACCATAAACCGGAAGTTTCTTTCCGTGTAAAGCATTGTTGATGATTAACGGAATCAGTTTCTCCGGGAACTGGTAAGGTCCGTAGTTATTGGATGTATTGGTAATATTTGCCGGGAAATGATAAGTATCAATATAAGATTTTACTAACATATCAGAAGATGCCTTACTTGCAGAGTATGGGCTGTGTGGCTGATATGGTGTTGTCTCATAGAAGAAGCTCTTCCGGCTCCTCCAGTTACTAAATAAGTTCTCATCTTATTCTCCTCCTGATTTAAAAATCGTTTTATTATGGCACAGTCCTCATTTGTTTGTCAACTTTTTAGAAGTTTGTGCACATTTTTGTACATAATTTAACAGTTCTATTCTTTATCCAGTTTTTTCTTTCTCTCTTCGATTGCCTGCAGTTCCATTTCAAAATCCTGCCGATTCTTCTGTCCAATGGTCTGCAGGATAAGTCCCGAGAAGAATGCCTGGGTTGCTGCCAATATCGTAAAACAACAAGCAAATAAAGTCGGGAAGTTCGGCACCATTCCGGTCTTTGCATATACTACCAATACCGGTATCAGGAAACCAACTCCAAGAGCAGCCAGTATAAATGCAATAATGCCAAAGAATGACATTGGCTTATAGGTCCGGTACAGTCTTGCAATGGTACGCAGTACCTTAAATCCATCTGAATAGGTATTCAGCTTAGATACACTTCCCTCCGGTCTGTCACGGTACTCAATAATCACATTGTCTACCTGCATATTCTTATCTGCTGCATGAATGCTCATTTCTGTTTCAATTTCAAATCCCTTGGATAATACCGGGAATGATTTTACAAACTGATAACTGAACGCACGATAACCTGTCATAATATCTTTAATATCCGTGTGGAAGAAAAGATTGATAGATTTACGCACCAGGGAATTACCAAAATTGTGGAATGGTCTGGTATTTTCCTGGAAATAAGTAGAAGAAAGTCTGTCTCCTACTACCATGTCTGCTCCATGCTCTAGCACCTGTTTTATCATCTCCGGTGCTGATTCTGCCGGATAGGTATCATCTCCATCTGTCATGATATAACATTCCGCATCAATTTCACGGAACATTCTTCGAATAACATTTCCTTTTCCCTGCTGATATTCATAACGTACGACCGCACCGGCACTTCTTGCGAGCTCGTCCGTTCCATCATTGGAATTATTATCATATACATAAATAACAGCTTCCGGAATTACCCGTTTAAAATCCTCTACTACCTTTACGATTGTTTTACTCTCGTTATAGCAGGGAATCAATACTGCAATTTTATCCATTTTAGTCCCCTTTCGCTTATTTATGCACAAACAGTTTCAGATATACAGATGCCGCAAAACAGCGGAACTTGCGAATCATAACACTGCGTCTGATATCTTTCGGTGTCAGTTTCAAGCGTTCTTTGTTTTTCTCCAGTAAATGCAGATGTTCCTCTACATATACTTTTGTTTTTTCCTTGTTGCCCCCCATAACTTCTCCAGTATTTGAACCTTTTCGCACACGGAAGAAATTCAGTGGTTCGTGTATGATATAAACATCGCCTTCACATGCCAGGGAAACAAAGAAATCATAGTCTAAGATATAGGTATAATCTGTATCAAATCCTCCGATTTTCTCTGCCACATCTCTCCGGAAAGTATTTGCCTGTGGTGCTCCGAAATAATCCTGTGAAAAGAAGCCCTTCCGGCAGATTTCTTTTCCATCTACCAGTCCGCTCTTCTTATAGCGTTTATAAAAGCCTTTTCCTTTTCCATTTAAATCAATCAGCTTGGTATCACTTTCTGCAATCACTGCTGTAGGATTTGCCTCTAAAGCATCTACTTCCCGCTTCAATGCATCCGGTGATAAAATATCATCTGCACAGACAAGCTTTGCATATTTACCGGTGCATAAGGAAAGACAGCGGTTCCAGTTTCCTGACATTCCAAGATTCTTATCATTATGATAAAGCTTAATCCTCTCATCCCCGATTTTCTGAATCAGTTCATAAGTATTATCTTTTGAATTATCATCCACAATTACAAGCTCTATATTCTGATATGTCTGATTTAGAATTGAATCAATCGTATCTTTAATGTATTCCGCATTATTATATGCCGGAATACATACGCTTACTAATGGTTCCATTTTTTCACCTATTATCCCAACAGTTCTTTCATATAGACATCCAGTGCATCCTGCCAGTCTGCCATTACAAAGTCACTGGTAAGCTTAATCATATAATCCTCCAAGATAGAGTATGCCGGTCTGTTAGCGGATGCCGGATTCATCTCTTTGTACTGCTTACTGGTTACATGATTTACTTTTACATTCTTTCCTGCTCTTTTGAAGATTGCTTCTGCGAAATCTGCCCAGTTGGTATCTCCTTCACAGGTTGCATGGAAGGTTCCATAATTCTCTGTGCCTTCCAGATAATGAATCATTTTTGCTAATTCCACTGCGCTGGTAGGTGTTCCCACCTGGTCACAGACTACATTTAATTCATCATGGTTCTCTGCCAATGCCAGCATTGTCTTGACAAAGTTCTTTCCATCCCCATAAAGCCATGCTGTTCTTAAGATAAAATGTTTCTTTGCAAATTCCTTTACAAAGTTTTCACCCTCTAACTTGGTCTTTCCATAAGCACTTACCGGATTTGGTGCATCAAACTCTGTGTATGGTCTTGTCCCATTTCCTTCAAAAACATAATCCGTAGATACATGAATCATTTTTGCATCTGCTTCGGTTGCTGCAATACTTAAGTTTCTTGGTCCGATTGCATTAATCTTATATGCAAGATCCCACTGTTCCTCACACTTGTCTACATTGGTATGTGCGGCGCAGTTGATGATAACATCCGGTTTCTCTGCACGTACCAGCTTCAGTACTGCATCTACATCAGTAATATCAAGAGATACAACACCTTCTCCCTCTACTACATCTGTATTGATAAATTCCACATCACTTGCTGCATATTCCTTGCGAATTGCTCTTCCTAACTGTCCATTACATCCAGTTACCAGTATTTTTTTCATCTTTTATTCTCCTAATCCACTTTCTACGGCTTCTACCATTGCCTTTAATGCTTCGTCCTCATCATCACCTTCGCAGACAAATTCGATTTCATCTCCAAATTTGATGCACGCACCCAGTACGCTTAAAACACTTTTGGCATTAGCGGTATTTCCGCGATAATGAAATGTTACTAACGATTTATACTGCATTGCTTCCTTGCAGAGTATTCCTGCCGGACGCAAATGTAATCCTGTTGGATTCTTTATTTTAACTTTCTGACTTACCATTTCTATTTCCCTCCTGATTACAGCATTGTGTTGGTAATTAATTCAGCCAGCTTCTGTGCTTCTTCTTCAATCTCGCTCTGGTTCTTTCCCTCAATCATAACTCTTACCAGCGGCTCGGTTCCGGATGGACGAATCAGTACCCTTCCTTCCCCATTGAATTTCTCTTCCAATGCCTTGATTGCCTCTGCAATCTCAGTATATTCCATGAATTTTTCTTTCTTGTGATTCGGCACTTTGGCATTCACAAGTGCCTGCGGCAATACTTCCATCACCTCTGCCAGCTCAGATAATTTCCTGCCGGTTTCCTTCATTACCTGTAATAAATGAAGTCCGGAAAGAAGTCCGTCACCGGTTGTATTATCATCTAAAAATATAATATGTCCGGACTGCTCACCCCCGATATTATAGCCATTCTCCAGCATATTTTCAAGGACATATCTGTCTCCGACCTTGGTTTTCTCTACATGGATGCCTTCCCGCTCTCCCATCAGACTGAAGCCAAGATTGGTCATAACGGTTACTACAATGGTATTTTTCTTTAAAGTTCCTTTTTTCTTCATATGGCATCCACAGATTGCCATAAGCTGGTCGCCATCCACCAGGTCACCTTTTTCATCTACCGCAAGCATACGGTCAGCATCGCCATCAAATGCAAGACCAACGTCTGCTTTTTCATAAACAACCCTTGCCTGAAGTTCTTCCATATGGGTGGAACCGCAGTTGGCATTGATATTGGTTCCATCCGGTTTCGTATGGATAGCAACCAGATCTGCACCCAGGTCTTTTAATGTCTTAACCGATGTATAGTAGGATGCACCCTCTGCACAGTCTATCACAATCTTCATACCGGTCAAATCAACCGGCACACATTTCTTCATAAATTTCACATATTCATCACGCAAATCAAAACGATAGTCAATTCTTCCCACACCGGATCCAATCGGCAGTACAACATCTTTCATATTATTGCGGATCAGCTCTTCGATTTCATCCTCCAACGCATCAGAAAGCTTATATCCGTCTCCATTAAAGAATTTGATTCCGTTAAATTCCATCGGATTATGGGATGCGGAAATCACAACGCCTGCATCTACTTTATGTTTTCTGGTCAGATAGGCAATCGCCGGTGTCGGCATTACCCCTACATAGATTGCATTGGCTCCTACAGAACAGATTCCTGCCATCAGTGCATTGGCAAGCATTCCACCTGAAATTCTTGTATCACATCCTACAATTAATGTCGGCTGATGTTCCTGCTCTTTCGTCAGCACATAGGCACCTGCCTGCCCAAGCTTTGTTGCCAGTTCAATGGTCAGCTCCGCTCCTGCAACACCTCTTACACCATCTGTTCCAAACATTCTGCTCATTTTCTAATCTTCCTCCGAATTTCCATTATTCGTATTATTTCCATTGGTACTGCCCGTTCCCGTTTCTGTACCACCATTCGAACCCGTATGGGTTCCATTGTCATTTCCGGTATTCGTGGTATCTGATGCATCTTCTGATTTCTTTGTTATGGTTATCACTGCAGACTGTGTTCCATTTACGGAATATAAGCTGTCATCCAGCTCCAGGGTAACTGTTACGGTATGATTACCTTCTGCCAGTCCTGCTGCATTTACATTTCCCTTAATGCTGTCTGCCATAAGTTTATCCAGATCATTCCGCAGTCCCTTTAAGGTTATTGTAACTGTACTCTCTGCAAAGACTGCTTCATAACCCTCTTTCAGATTCTGAATTGCAATGTTTTCAACCGGTATGCTATAAGATTCTGATACAATCTGCTCCACCACTGCGGTTACTTCAACATTCAGATTGTCAGTATCGACCACCTCTACATCATCCGGCAGATAAGAAGAAATGTTAATTGTCTTCACTACATTGCCAGTTGCATCGCTGATATCCAGCTGGTCTGACGGAATCACAATACTTCCGGCTGCGTTCAGTGCTTCCGGTGTTCCCTTTATCGCTATCTTATTCGGATTAATCGTCACTCCGGTGCATACAAATCCATCTGCAACTGTTCCACTCGGTTCAATTTCTACTGAAAGGTTACGGATATTAAGTATCGTAGCCGAAATTGTCACTTTATCAATATTAAAATTCAGCTTTGAGGTGTCTACCGCCTCACCGTTTGCATTATATACAACCGGGACTACACTATCCGTCAAGTCTGCGGATGCACCTGTTACATCAATGGTTGCTTCTACATGATCAATCTGATTCACCACCGATTCCGGTCCGGTTACTTTTAAGATGTTCGGAGATACCCGCACATCTCCCACCGCATAATTCTCAGCTGCATCTCCTACTGTTTTTGCCTTAATAGAAAACTGTGACAGCATCAGATCTTCTACATTTACTTCCATATACTGTGTTTTGCCCTGGAAGTTCACCGCAGACGCATATCGTGTTGCAGTTATCTCAATCGGTACCCGGTATACACCGTCTACCTGCTCAACATTTTCCATATCTGCTACTGCCCGGAAGTCAGTATTGCTCAAGTTCTTCATAACAGAACGCACAGTAGAAACCTTAAAGGTTACCTGCAGATTACTGTCCTTTGCTTCAAAGTATTTGCCCTGCTGTGTCATATAATCCGAATTGGTTATCGTAATAGACGTGGTAAAGTTCTTCGCCTGTGTCGGATCATCAATGTTGACAACAACAAGCCACAGCACAACAGAGAAGAATAATGCTGCAACCTTCAGTCCAAAATTATTCGTCACCAGTTTTGTCAGCTTTTTTAACATTGCGTAACCTCCTCTTCAGTAATTGGAAGCGCTTTGGTTCGATATTGCTGCTCTGGAGAAATTTCAGTTTGCTGCGCAGAAACTCCGCATCCACATTACGGTACAGCTGTCCACCCATCGCAATAGAAACCTTTCCGGTTTCCTCTGATACCACAATTGTAAGAGAATCACTCACTTCACTAATTCCAACTGCTGCACGATGTCTGGTTCCCAGATCCTTGCTCAGTTCCAGGCTGTCAGACAGTGGCAGATAACAGGTTGCAGAGACAACCCTGTCCCCACGTACAATAATAGCTCCGTCATGTAACGGAGTGTTCTTTTCAAATATATTAATCAGAAGCTGGCTTGACACCAGGGAATCCAGCGCAATACCGGTTCTTTCGTATTCTGTCAGCATAATTTCATTTTCCACTACAATCAGGGCTCCGGTCTTCACCTTACCCATCTCATAGCTTGCCTTTACCAGTTCTCCAATCGTATGGTCATTGAAACGTTCCACTCCGTTTTTCCCAAAATCAAAAGAAAAGAGGGATGAAATAAACTTCTTTCGTCCCAATTCTTCCAGTGCTTTCCGGAGCTCCGGCTGGAAGATAACAACGATTGCAATAATTGCTACATTAATCGTCTTCTCTGCTATCCAGAGAATTGTATTCATCTGGAAGATTGCTGCCACAAGTACAAACGCTAAAATCACAAGAATTCCTTTTAACAGCATCCATGCCCGTGTATCCTTAATCCATTTCAGGACGTGATAAAACAGGAACGCAATAATAAGCATTTCTACAATATCAGTCTTTGATACCGTAATGTTCAAAACGCTTACCCACGCCAGATAATTTTCTTTAAAATTTTCCAACACTGTCAAAAATGACTGCACCTGTTCCACTTCCTCTCTGTCTTATTTCAGCAAATCTTCATCTATATCCATTTCCTCCGCCAATGCTTTGCGGGAAATACGTTCTTTTTCCTCATCCTTGGCTGCGATACGTTTTACCCTTTTCTCCTTGGTTGTAACATAAATCTTCGGTACCGCTTTTACATATGTTCCTGTCAATCGTCATCAGCGCCGCAAACGCCACGATAAACTTGACGATCGGTGTAATGTACACTTCGTATTTTCCGTAGAAGCGTACTAATTTTTCTTTGAGTTCCAATAAGGTTGTCATTCCATGCCTCCCGCTCTAATCCCAGTCTTTATGATCGGATGTCCGGAGGCGTTCTTCCCTCTCATACATCTGATTCACCTTTTTCAGGTTGTTGTAATACTTCTTCACCTTGCGGCGTCCCTCTGTGTATTTCATGTTAAATATTACCCACGTGGCTCCGAGGTAAATCACCATAAACACCAGATACGGCACTACCGCTGTCATGACAAGCCCCTGGATATCGAACTTGTTCAGCTTTGCAAGCAGCTCTTCCGTCGCATACAGCCCCCACATTCCCATCAGAAGCCCGTAGCAGATGGTTCCTGTCACGAAGCTCCCCAGCAGACGCATGGAAACATAATCTTTTCTCGCATACTGCGTCATCGGCTTACACTGTTTTCCGTCATTTGTATCAAACTGTGCCATCTTAATCAGGTGGCGCAATCGTTCTTCATTTACCATACAGTAGTTATCCTTTCTCCGCCCTGCCGTTCCAGCCTGCGCAGGTCAAAATTGCACGCAATTATGCATTCTTTTTTATTATAACACAGCACTATTTATTTTCAAAAAAAACAGAGCCCGATACCCAGGCCCTGTTGATTCTCTTGGTATTATTTGAGAAAACGCATGCGGTTCTTATCCCGCTCTGTCTCCTGCGGCTGCGGCGGCTCCGGCTTATGAATCGACTCTGCAAGCGCGTTCGCCATATTGTTCTTGCACTTCTCGCAAAATCTTCCCGTGCGGATCGGCTTCCCGCAGGTCTCACAGACAATGCCGTCTGCTCCTGCCACGGAAAGTGACAGACGCTCCTCGCGAATCCACTGTCTGATCTGCTTCACCGACACATCCAGCTCCTCAGCGACCGTCTCCACACTTGAATTCGGATTCTCCTCCAGGAAAGCCTTTACCTCCTGGAACTTCTCCTCAAGCTTTTTCTGACACGCCGGACAAAGCGGCGCTCCCATATAGTTAAACAGGCGTCCACAGCTCCTGCAATTTCTCACTTCCATACTTCTCAATCCTCCTGAATTCCCCTGTCAAAATCCCGCACCGATGCTGACGCAGATATAATAGATCCGCTCTGCGCCGCCCTTCAGCAGGACCTCCGAAACGGTATCTATCGTTGTTCCCGTCGTATAAATATCATCCACCAGTAATATTTTCTTATATTTTACTATATCTGCTGCTAATTGAAAAGCATTTTTTAAATTTGCCGCTCTTTGTCCGCCATTTAACTCCTTCTGCGGCACCGTGTTCCGCACACGGCGCACAAGCCCGGCGTCCACGGGAAGACCCAGCTCCCTGCCAAGCGCCCGCGCGAATGTCTCGGCCTGATTGTATCCGCGCCGCCGCTTTTTCCACCGGTACATGGGCACCGGAACGATCACTTCGATTTGATTTTTAAAAACCCAGTCCTGATAAAGCGCTGCCGCCTCCCTCGCATAATACGCCGCATATTCGCGCCGGTTTGCATATTTAAACCGGTACATGGACTGCCGGATATTTCCCTGATACACAAACACGGCTTTCCCTGGCAGTACGCATGCCTGCGCTTTCCGCAGTCCAGACAGAATTCCGCCCGCTCGCCATCCAGCGGCTTGCCGCATCGCTTGCACACCGGTTCCTCGGCAAGCCGTACAGCATCCGCGCACCTTCTGCACGGGACACATTCCGGCACCGTCACGCGGTCGCAGATCGGACATCTCGGCGGATAGATGAGGCCAACGATCGTCTCCGTCACCCACCGCAGTCCGCGTCCTGTTTTTTCTTTTCCTGTTGCGAAATCAGCCTGCATTGCATTTCCCGCTCTCCCCGGTCATCTGATTCCGCTTTATCCTAGCATGTCCGCCCCTTTTTTGCCATAAACATTTTCTTAATTTTTTCTTTCTTTTATTTTAAGGAACGGTTGACGAATATACTTTTCCTCATTATAATTTTATCTATTAAAAGCATTAAAGCTTTAATGCAATAAAGGAGGAGATGCTTATGAAAAAAAAAGCACACAAACTAGTTTCGGCAGTATTAGTCTCCACGATGGTCTTATCCATGACCGCGTGCGGCAGTGGAGAAAAAACGTATAAGGTAGGTATCCTGCAGCAGCTGGAGCATCCGGCACTGGATCAGGCAACGCAGGGATTTCAGGATGCCCTGACCAAACTGATGGGCGATTCCGTCACCTTCGATGTGCAGAACGCACAGGGCGAGCAGGCGAACTGTTCCAGCATTGCCACCACCTTTGTCTCCAACAATTACGATCTGATCCTCGCCAATGCGACGACCGCCCTGCAGGCTTCCGCGGCGGCCACCAGTACGATCCCGGTACTGAACCTCCGTGACGGACTACGCGACCGCGCTCGACATTGACGATTGGACCGGCGCCACCGGAAAAATATTTCCGGTACCTCCGATCTGGCTCCGTTAGACCAGCAGGAAGATATGCTCGTGGAACTGTTTCCAGACGCCAAGAATGTCGGCATCCTCTACTGTTCCGCAGAACCGAACTCCGTGTACCAGGCAACGGAATTCGGAAAGTATCTGGATGAGGACGGAATCTCCCACAAGGAGTACACCGTGGCAGATTCCAACGACATCGCCTCTGTCGTACAGAGTGCTGTCAGCGAAGTAGACGTCATCTACATTCCGACCGACAACACCATGGCAGGCAACACCGAAGCGATCGACAACATCACACGCCCGGCAGGCATTCCCGTCATCGCCGGCGAAGAAGGAATCTGTTCCGGCTGCGGCGTTGCGACGCTCTCCATCAGCTATTACGACATCGGCTACAAAGCGGGCGAGATGGCTTATGACATTCTGGTAAACGGCAAAGATATATCCACAATGGATATTGAATATGCCCCGAATGTCACCAAAGAGTACAATGCCGCGATCTGTTCCGATTTAGGCATCACGGTTCCGATGATTACGTGGCAATTGATGCCGAATAATATTTTTTTTCCTTACAAGGGGGTTTTTCCGATGAATTATTTTATGTCGCTTGACCCGCTTGCCCTCTTCCGTTCCATGCCCGGCGCTTTCGCCCAGGGCATGGTCTGGGGACTGATGGCACTCGGCGTCTATATCACCTATCGACTGTTGGATTTTGCTGATCTGACCGTTGACGGTTCTCTTGCAACCGGAGGTGCGGTTGCCGTCATGCTGATCCGCGGAGGTATGAGTCCGTGGGTAGCACTTATTTTTGCCTTTCTGGCAGGCATGGCCGCCGGTTTCATCACCGGTATCCTGCATACCGCTCTCGGCATTCCGGGCATTCTGGCAAGCATTTTAACCCAGATTTCCCTGTATTCCATCAACCTGAACATCATGGGCTGTTCCAACCAGGCCGTCAGTGTTGACAAGTACCCTCTGGTGGTCTCGCTCCGCTACCTGTCCGACTCCAACAGCACCCGTGTACAGATTTTTGCGACATGCATCCTGTTCTGTTTTGCAATCGTTGCGATTCTCTATTGGTATTTCGGCACGGAGCAGGGACATGCCATCCGCGCAACCGGATGTAATCAGCAGATGGCGCGTGCGCAGGGAATCAACACCAACCTTCACACCGTCATTGCGCTCATGATCTCCAACGGTCTGGTCGGTCTCTCCGGCGGTCTGTACGCCCAGTATCAGGGTGCGGCAGATGTCAACATGGGGCGCGGCGCCATCGTCATCGGTCTTGCTGCTGTCATTATCGGAGAAGTTATTTTCGGCAGACTCTGCGCCGGGAAGAATCTCGCTTTCGCCTACACGCTGTTTTCCGTAATCGGCGGAGCGATCATCTATTATATTGTAATGAATGTGGTTTTATGGTTAAAGCTTCCTTCCGACGATCTGAAGCTTTTCTCCGCGATCGTTGTGGCAGTATTCCTTGCCATTCCTTATCTGAAATCCACACGCAAAGGAAAGGAGCGGTAACACCATGGCAGAAATGTTAAAATAGACAATATCAAGAAAACGTTTAATCCGGGCACCATCAACGAGAAAGTGGCATTAAACGGCGTGAATCTCTCTCTCGAGGAGGGCGATTTCGTCACCGTGATCGGCGGAAACGGCGCCGGAAAATCCACCACCTTAAACGCCATCGCAGGCGTGTGGCCGGTGGATTCCGGAAAAATCTATATCGGCGGCGATGATGTGACACGCCTTTCCGAGTACAAGCGCGCCAAATATCTCGGACGCGTCTTTCAGGATCCTATGACCGGCACCGCAACGACGATGTCGATCGAGGAAAATATGGCGATCGCCGCCAGACGCGGACAGAGCCGCGGGCTCTCCTGGGGCATTACGAAAAAGGAGCGCGACGTCTACCGTGAGATGCTTGCCACCCTGGATCTCGGTCTGGAAGACCGGCTTTCCAGCAAAGTAGGGCTGTTGTCCGGCGGTCAGCGCCAGGCGATCACACTGCTCATGGCTTCCATCCAGAAACCGCGGCTTCTGCTTTTAGACGAGCACACCGCAGCTCTCGATCCGAAGACAGCAGCCAAAGTACTTGAGATTTCCGACAAGATCATTGCCGATCACCACCTGACTGCCATGATGGTCACACACAACATGAAGGACGCCATCATACACGGCAACCGCCTCATCATGATGCATGAAGGCCGGGTCATCTTAAACATTGCCGGGGAAGAGAAGAAGAAGCTGACGGTGGAAGATCTCCTCCATCAATTTGAGAAGGTCAGCGGCGAAGAGTTTGCAAACGATAAAGCGCTGCTGTCGTAACCGCTGGAAAGAGGCATAACGCGGTCGCAGGATATTTCGGGAGGAGAAGCTGCCCGGATGAAGTGAGCGCAGGCGGAAGCCTTTTGTGTTTCAGGGATGTAACGGGCACAATCCCTTCTAATCGCAAAATCGTGTATTTCTAATCCGTGCGGCCGTTGCCTTTGCGATGATCCGTGGCTTTCCAAGTTTGGAGCACCCCGCGGAAAGCTGTCCGCAAGCTACAGACAATTTTAGGACTTTTTGTGCACTTACCTGCACTCTAAGATAAAACATAACCGCGCGAAGCCGATGTCGAGTCGGCATCTGCCCTATTTTCAATAGCAGATGCCGGCGAGTTCCGGTTCGCGCGGTTTTATGATGTCTATGCGTGAGTGCAGTTAGTGCTGCCAGAAAGTCCGCTCATTGTCTGCTGCTTGACGGACAGCTTCCGTGGGGTGTTCAAACGTGGCAAAGACACGGAACCTAAGACAACGATCGCACGGAAGAAATACGGATTTTGCTCCAAAGAAGGGACTGTGCCGTTGCATCCCGAAACATGAAGGGGCTTCGCCTGCATTCGTTTTCCCCGGATATCTTCTTCTCCCAAAAATATTCCACGGCAGTGTTATGCCTCCTTCAGTCGGTCACACAGCCCGCTGTATCGTTTTTGCTGCGACGTGTTCTGCACCATCTGCGCAAATGTTACCTCATTGCCGACCAGCGTCACACATTTCCGCGCACGGGTGACCGCTGTGTACAGTAGATTCCGGTTCATAAGCATCGACGGTCCGGACAAAAGCGGAATGACGACCGCCGGGTATTCGCTTCCCTGCGATTTATGTATGGTAATCGCGTACGCCAGTTCCAGTTCATCCAGCAGTTTGTATGGATATTCCACCATTCTGCCCTCATCAAATTCCACAGTCATCGTCTCCGCGAAATCGTTGATCTCCCGGACAATTCCCATGTCTCCGTTGAATACTCCCGTTCCTTTTATCCACAGACAGACCGTATTTTGTGCGGATTTCCCACTCTAACTGGTAGTTGTTCCGTGTCTGCATGATCTTGTCCCCTCGCGGAACAGAATATCGCCGTGTTCCTTTTCACGCTTCTGCGGAGACGGCGATTCAGATAGCGCTGCAGTATTCCGTTTAACCGCTCTCTACGCCCAGCAGTCCCTTGCGCATCGGCGTCAACACCTGTATATCGTACGGCGTCGCGTCCACAAATTTGGGGAGTTTCTGCTTGATCAGCTGCAATACCACGCTGATAATCACATCCGCGTCATACCGCTTCAGGAAAAAGAAATCCATGCTTTTGTTGTCCAACGTCACTTCTTCGCCCTGATTGATCTTGTGCGCATTCACAATGATGTCACTCGTGAATGCCTGGCGGAAAATCTTCGTCAGCATGACCACATTGCACTCGTGCGAGCGAATGATGTCTCGCAGAACACTTCCCGGTCCCACACTCGGCAGCTGGTTGACATCTCCGACCAGAATCAGTCTCGTTCCAACGGCAACCGCCTTTAACAGTGCATGCATCAAAGAAATATCCACCATGGACATCTCGTCGATAATCACAACGTCCGTCTCAAGCGGATTCTGCTCATTCCGCTCAAACCCCGCCGCACCGTCCACACCGCCGTTCAGTTCCAGCATGCGGTGTATGGTTCTTGCCTCAAACCCGGTTGTCTCACTCATGCGCTTCGCCGCACGTCCGGTGGGCGCCGCGAGAAAAATATCAAGTCCTTCCATCTCAAAATACTTGATGATCGTATTGATCGTCGTCGTTTTTCCGGTACCCGGTCCTCCGGTGATAATCAGAAGTCCGTTGCGCACCGCCTCCTTGACCGCTGTCATCTGGTGCTCATCCAGTTCCATTCCGGTCTGCTTCTCAATTCTGCGAACACGCTCCTCGATTTCCAGATCCGGAACATCATAGCTGACATTGAGCTGTTTTAACATGGTTGCCGTATTTGCCTCCATGTAGTAAAAGGACGCCGCATAGATCTGCGTCTGGTTTTCGCCCTGCTTCATGATGATTTTCCGCTCGATCGCCAGATCCATATACTGCTTCTCGATCTGCTCCTCCCCGACCTCAAGAAGCTGTCCGGTTCTTCTGGTCAGTTCCTCCTCCGGCAGGTAGGTATGCCCCTCTGTGGATGCCCGAAGCAGCACATATAAAATCCCGCTCCGGATCCGGAAATCAGAATCCATGCGGATTCCTACCCGGACAGCAATCTCGTCTGCCGTGCGGAATCCCACACCCTCAATGTCGTCCGCCAGCCGATACGGATTCTCACGGATAATCCCGTATACCTCCTGTCCATACTGCTGATATACTTTCACTGCCAGGTTCATCGTGATGCCGTACTGCTGGAGGAAAATCATCGCCTGCCGCAGATCACGTTTTTCATTCACCTGATCCGCAATCTCCATCGCCTTGCGCTCGCTGATTCCCTTTATCTCCGCCAGCCGCTCCGGCTCCTCCTCGATAATCCGAAAGGTATCCGCCTTGAATCTGCGCACAATCCGCGCTGCCAGCGCCAGACCAATTCCGCGGATCGCCCCGAACCGAGATAGCGTTCGATGGCTTCCTCGTCTTCCGGCGCTTTCTCCTCAAAAACTTTCGACCTTAAACTGTTTACCGTAAGTAGGATGATCGGTATAGTCGCCGGATGCCTCGATGTTCTCCCCCTCTGCGATCGCCGAGAAGATTCCCACGCAGGTAATCTCCGCCTCCCCGCTCACCAGATTGAGAACCGTATATCCGTTGTCTGCATTTCTGTATATAATATGTTCCACATATCCTGCTAACTTTTCCAAATCATTCCTCCCGCCGAAAAAAGCAGAGAACCCGTCACCTCTAACGGTGACCGCCCTCTGCCTCGTTCATTCTTAACTGCCGGCATCTATTCTATGCCATAGTTCCGTTTCATCTGCTCATAAAGCTGCTGCGTATAATTTTCTCCCACCTGATCCACAATCTCATCTGCCACCAGTTCGATCGTGCTGTCCATGTGAAAATCTGTCAGCGTACTGAGAGAAGAATCCTTATCCTCGTCATCATCCGAAATGAGATTCTCCTTTACTTCCTTTAATACCTCTTCCACAAAAGTAGGACTCAAAATCCTTGCAGACCGAGAGCAGTTCTTCCTC
>VOFC01006965.1_pt1 | contig 25374 bp, 37 predicted proteins | sample 5384161 | NCBI WGS metagenome assembly VOFC01 (sample SAMN12384722, study PRJNA508395) | human gut metagenome | isolation source: healthy gut B | host: Homo sapiens | reverse complement strand
ATCGGAGCGATTACCGGCAATCACTATAATCACCAAACTCACTGCTACCCGCATTGATGCCTACCACTGCTATGGATTTTACAACTTCTTGGCGTTAAGCGGCAACATTTTCTTTTGATTCTTGAGTAATACAATACACTCACGTGCAGCATTCAAAGCCACTTCCTGATGTTCTGTCCGAACCTATCACAGCAGGGAGATATTTTCGTATAAGGATTCTGTTCTCCACTATCGAACAAGCCTCCAATTCCATACGCGCTCTCAACACACGATAGGCTGCGGAGTCGATGTCCGCATCCGTAACCATATATTGACTGACGGTATGCACTCAGCAAAGGCTGGTCATATACATCATCTCCACATTCCAGATCCAAACCTGCTTTTTATGGATAAAGCAGCGGCTGCTTCTTTAGTCTTTACATATTTATGCGCATTCACTAACAAAGAAGGTCCACCCCGCAATCGGAAACCACATATCCTTTAAATCCCCAGTCCTTACGTACTACTTTCGTCAATAACCAGGCGTTCAAGGTACAAGGCACATCATTCAGCGCATTGTATGCTGACATGATGGAAGCTGATTACCATCCTTCACGCACGCTTCAAAAAGCCGGAAGGTAATATTCACGTAACTGTTTTTCTGAAATCTGCGGATTACATACAAAGCGATTATGTTCTTCATTATTGGCTGCAAAATGCTTGGGAGTCGACACAATCTTCAGATAACGGTCATCATCGCCTTGCAGACCTTTCACAAAAAGCAGTACCCATGATACCACTTAAATAGGGGTCTTCTCCGTAAGTTTCCGGAGTACGCCCCCCAACGTGGAGTCACGCGCCATATTCACTGTGGGGAGACCAAAAGGTCAGCAAGTCACTGAACTGGCTTTTCTGCTCCCGTCCCTGATCCAATTCATTCCAACGGGCACGGGCCTCATCAGAAATAACCGTAGCTACCTGCAATTGCAGCTCTGGATTCCAGGTTGCCGCCAGTCCGATAGCTTGCGGGAAAACGGTAAAGCGTCGGTCGAACCACTCCGTGAAGTGCCTCGTTACCGTGGTAATACTTAGGAATATCCAGACGGGAAATTCCCGGAGAGGTGGCACGCAACAGGCTGATTTTTTTTTCTTCAACCGTCAAGCGTGATAATAAATCCATGATGCGCTCATGCATCGGTGCTTTCTCATCCTTATATAGCTTGAGCCTGTGCCACTCCGGCACAGGCTATTAGAAACTCATAATCCTATAAATACAATCTTTTTAAGTGTTTTCATGTTTTTTCCTATTGACTTATACCTATTGTTTTCTGCGGATGGGGGCACTGCATCACCTGCGCTACCCCATGCCTTATTGGGTCTGCTACCCATCACCAATACCAATTTCCCACCTTCTTTTATGTCGTCATGACTAAAACCAAGGCTTATTCCATTCTTTTCCGTTCAATGTTGCAGATTGGATGTATTTATTTTCATCCGACGCACCTTGTGCTTCTATTTCAAATACCTTTCCGTTGCTCAACATCACCTTAGCCTTAGCAAACAAAGGACTACCGATATTATAAGCCGGAGATCCCGGTGTAACCGGATAAAACCTAAAGAAGAGAATACAACAAATGCCGACATACCGCCACCGTCTTCATCACCCGGAACTCCCATCAGGTCGTTACGGAACCATGTTTTCAGCATTTGACGGATGCGTTTCTGCGTTTTCCAAGGCTGGCCTGCATAGTTGTACAGATAAGGAATGTGCAAAGAAGGTTCATTGGCCATTGAGAATTGTCCCACATTTCCCGTATGATCCGGTATTGTGCATAGAAAGCATATTTGCCACGCCCCAAGCGGTTCACGGAAAGTCGATCCAGATTTGCTGATAAACTGTTGGTTACCACCCATCAAATCAATCAGATCGGCTACATTGTGAGGAACATCCCAACGATAAACCCAACCATTATTCTCACCATAATATTCACGGGCACCCATACCTCCGAGAAACGATAATCGAATGGTTCGATCCACTTGCCATTCTTATCCTTCGGATGGAAGAAAGCTGTTTCTGCATTATACACGTTGCGATAATTATGAGCACATTGCAGATAGTGAGCAGCATCTTCTTTCTTTCCCAATATTTCGGCGATGCGGGAAAGGCACCATTGGTCGTATGCTGTTCCCAGTGTAACTGCAATCGGCTGACGCTTTTCGAAATGATGTACATTCGGGTCTGTTTCTTTTTCTCCTTCCTGAAGTGCAGGGATATATCCGTTCTTCTTATAGAAATCATCAATCCAACCGGCGGCAGCACCCGACCACGGAGCCAGTGTTTTTCTTCAATTCCTTTACGGCAAGCTTCATAGGCCTTTTTCAAATCGAAACCACTCAACACCTTTAGCGGCCGCATCAGCTACTGTTGCTACGGCATGATTGGAATTCATACGGCGGGAGTCACCTGTAATTTCAGGGAAGGTAGGCATCCACATATTACCCATTTGTTCAGCCATACGCAGATAAGAGTCAATCAATTCTTTTCTCGTACCTTCGTCAATCAGGAGACGCAGGGATGAGCTGCGCGATAGGTATCCCAAATCCAGTCGTCCGTATAGAAAGGTTCGCCATTATCCTCGTGCACTTTTCCGTCAAACGCACTGAAATAACGACCGCCCTCACTGATACAAACGGGGCGTTCGAATATGCGATAGAGTGACGTATAAAGAATTTGCTTATCTGTATCACTGCCACCTTCTACTTGAATATCGCTCAATGCTTTATCCCAGATTTGGCGTCCCTTTTCTGCCAAAGCCTGTAGATTATAATCCGCACACGTTGCAGATTCTCTTTTAGCCTGTTCCTCACTTATAAACGAAATACCATAGCGTAGATTTACCGTTTTCCGTTCCGTCGGCAAAGTGCAGAACAGCACAGGCATTGCGCCCTTCAGCTTCCTTCGTGCCTGCATCTATTTTACCATCAGCCAAGATACCCGTTTCTATAGGAGCAATGTCCGATTCTATATACAGGATACACCCGCGTATTATTCTCCAATTGCTGGTAACCGCTCACAAATCCGTCACCTGCTTTGATGGCACCGTTTCGTGAATTAATCATCATGTATACAGGTTTATCCTGCTGACTATAATCTATCTGATAAAGAGCCGACTGATGAGAGGGTGCATACTTCACTTTAATTTCCTCGTCATCGAGGATCACCTCTATAATAATAAGGTTTCAACTTTTCATCATCATAGCTATAAGCTACAACCGACGAAGATTCTTCCCTGATACGGACTCAGGTTGAAAGCTGAACTTCCACGATGGCTGGTTACAATCAAAGGAAGACCGTTCAACTGATCTGTTGTATAGTCCGCCCGTTCGGGATAAACACGAAGCATACTATTCGGCAGATGAATAGTCGGGAAAGTGGGCACCAGCAAGTGACTGATATTTCCCATGTAAGGATTTACATAGTCAACCGGACCTTTCACGGCAGTTACTTGATTTTGTACTCCACTACAAGCGCCCAACATGGAAACTAAAGCTACAGAAGCCAGGCAATGTGTAATTTTCATAATATAACAGTTTTAGTTTATATTTATTCGTGAAGGCAAATGTAAGAGCTAAAGCTTTCCCTTTCGATTAAAAAGACTTAATAGCCGATTAAAATTGAATAAATGGCTAATTTGTCTATTATTTAATCATCTTACCCCCTTTTTCCGCATTTTAGAATCTTCATTACGGGAGCCTGATACATCCATCATTCAATTACTCCCGACACCATTTTCATTAAAAGCAATGATAGAAAAATAATATTCTGAATCCCTATTGAAATAGCGGGCCTCGTATTGATTGTCGTAAACCACCATTGAATGGGTAAGTTTTTCTTTCTGTGTTCCCCAACGTAAAATGTATCCTGTTACATCTTCTTGAGAATCCCATACAAAACGGTAGATACGTTTGTCATTCTCATCACGCGTAGCCTGAAACCTGTTACGGCAACGGGTACTTTTACCATCACCTTGCCCGAAGATACGCAAATCAAATAAAGAGAAAGAGCCTTCCATATCTTTTGAATTGCAGATTTTCAGGTATTGCATTTTCGCTGGTGTGACCAGAGTATGTAATTTGTGAGGAGCATCTTGCTGATTCTTTTCTTCATTTACCAGACGAGTCCATTTATTTCCATCTACCGATCCTTCAATATAATATTGATATACCACCGGTCCATGGGGGAGCATGGATATTGAAATTATGATCTGCAAAATTAACCTGAATAGCCTTCACATCCATAGGCTCGCCAAGATCAATTTGTAACCATTCACCTTTGTTACCAGTCTGTGCAGCCCACCAGGTCTCGACTTGCTCATCATTAGCCAATTCCGGTTCGTAACCTTCAAGAGAAGAAGATGCAGCTACTTTCTTCTTATACGAAAGTAGGTTCCACCCCATGTTGATATCTTCTTTTCGAAGTCTACTTTCCTGTCAGGGAATACAGAAGGGATAATCTGCAAAAAGTAGTAAGCGCATACATACCGTATTTATCAGAAACAACTACCGAATAATCCCAAACGACGTTCGAACCAGTAACGAACAGAGATAGTCATGGAAGCTACGTGCCAGTAGTTTCCATACTTATCCTTGAAGGTATGTCCATGTCCGCACCACCAATAAAACCACCAGGTTTGAAAGAGAAAGGATTATCTTCTACATACTCAAAAGGCCCTAACGGATTATCGCCTACATAGTTACCATCACCATAAATACGGTATTGAGTACCGGAGCGGCATACTGTAAGTAATACCGTCCATTATGCTTCAGCACACACGGACCTTCATTCCAGCCTTGGCGCGGTTCTTCATTATTCTTTCCGGAACTTCCCAGCCATATTTATCACAATTATGATGTATCAAAGCTTTAGGTTCACCGATAGAGCGGAAACCATCTTTGGGATCCACTTCTACACCTACAATCGGATTGACATCCGAACATCCCCCAATAAATATAAACTCTTCCATCATCATCCTTAAAGAAGGCCGGATCATGCTGACGATAAGTCAACTTTGTATCCACTTCTTCCCAAGCATCTTTTTCCGGATGAGCATTCTTATAAATCCGGTATTTCCACTGGAAGCGGTAAAGTAAAGTGTATCACCATAAACAAGAATTGTAGGCGCATAATCCTCCATAGTCGGAATAGTTGTACAAGGAATATATTCCCACTTTGCCAAGTCTTCGGAGCGCCAATAACCACCGGACTTGAAGCAAACATATAATAATATCCTTTAAAATATTCCAGTACCGGATCGGCAGCTTCACGCCGTGACTCTTCATTCGGTTGGAAACGATAATTCAAATCAATAGGATTTGTCACAATCCGATCACTATTAACCGTAGTCCGTTGTTCCGAAGCACAACTGGCCAACAGGCCTGACAGCAAGGCTATACTAACTAATTCCGCAATGCTTTTCATGGTAGTTTTATATTAAGTTTCTTTCCTTTATACTCCACATTCACAGTATACGATTCATTATCCAATCCCAATCCTTTTCAGATTATCTACAACAACGATACGGAAGTTACGATTTTTGCAACATGCCATCATAGCTACCCTGACGAGGATGGATAGTTAACTGCCTATCCTTGTCACTCCACGTCATACGGACAGTGGTATATTTACCTTTTCGTAATTATAGTTATCATCCTCGTCTTCATATAAGGTAAATTCCCCCATCGGCACCGGGATAGATGCGAACCTGTAGATCATCCCATGACTTCTCGGTTGCAAACTGAACGGAAGGCCCGGCAGGAATGATGGAACCTGCTTTCACATATAATGGGATGATATCAATGGGAGCTTCACGACTAATCTCCTGCCCGCCCTTTTTGCTTTTCACCTGTCCAAAAAATCAATCCATTGCGTACCTCAGGCAGATACAGGGAGCGTCTCTTTACTTCACTTATTACCGAGCTACCAATATGGACTTTCCAAACATATACTCATCGCCTATATCTGTAACCTTTTTATCTTCCGGAAAGTCAGAGAACAAAGCACGCATCAGACTTCCACCATTAGAAGTAACCTCCCATGAGGTTGAATAAATATAAGGTAATAATCGATAGCGAAGATTAATCATTTTCTTGCGCATCGAAAGCCCAGTATCCACGTTCACCAAACATAAATATTTCACGGGGAGTGTTTGTACCATGCGAACGCATCATTCCTGCAAAAGCTGCAAACTGCATCCAACGCACATACAATTCATGGAATGCCGGATCTTTCACACCTTCCGGAAACTTTCTATCAGAAAAGAAACCACCAATATCAGAATTCCAATAAGGAATACCTGTCAATGAGATATTCAAGGCTGCCGGAATCTGATTACGCAACACATCCCAATCAGAAACAACATCACGACCATGCCTGGGCGGCATAACGTTGCTGACCTGCAAAAAGCAGAAACGAGTCAGAATAAAAACGCGTTTATCGGAAGCCTCCTGTCTTTGATGATCATAAACGCCGCCCACGCTTACAAGCGGGAAAACATTACGCACTTTTACGGAAAGAGCCCAGATAAGTTTGAAAATCCAAGTCTCCTTCTTTCGCCGGGCTATGTTCGGTTCGGTTGCATCCAGCCACCAACCATCCATTCCGATGCTGAACATATTTTTTTATTCATATATTTCCAATAGATATCTCTCGCTATGGGATCATAAGTATCATATACCTTCACACCATTATCCTGCGGAAAAAGTTTCATGTATCATCAACTTGTTCAGAGCTTTCAAATCAGCATAGATTCCGGTAGCGGGTCCAAAAGAAGGCCACAGAAATAATGGCATGGGCATTCAGATGGTGCACCTCTTCCATCATTTTCTTTGGATCGGGAAATTTCGGATTACGAAATTCTACCGCATTCCAATCTTTATGGTCTTCTCCCCAATAACGCCAATCCTGAATAATGCCATCCAGAGGCACCTTCAGGTCACGATATTTTGCAACAACACTAACCAGTTCATCCTGGCTGACATATCGCTCTCTTGATTGCCAAAAACCGAATGTCCAAAGTGGAAACATGGGAGCCTGCCCTGTTAATTCACGCAATCCAGCCACTACTTTATCTGCTCCACCGCCATAAACAAAGTAATAATCGCACAAATCACCAACCTCCGAATCAAAAGTCATTCCTTGTGCATTGTCTGTAAAAGTGGTAGGAGAATAGTTATCCCAAAACAACGCATAGCCTTTTGATAGAATGGACTAAAGGAATACATATTTCCGTATTCGCCTGTTGCAAAGAAAAGAGTCTGATTACGCTGATTCATTTTTCCCCCGTTGGTGCTGTCCCAAACCATAAATAGCCTCATCACTATCCAACAAGAAAGTTTGGCGAATCCGATATGTAGAATTACCTGCATCATTGAAAGAAGTGAAACCTGTGGAGGAAGGTTTTTCTGCCAACAATTCCTTCCGTCTTTAGTTACAAAAGCGAACCCGGTTCTGAACGATATCCAGCAAAACGGTCAGTTCGGAAGTAGTAAGTATTACCTGATTATTTGCTTCCTGTATCTTATACTTCACCTTTTTCTGGTTGCATCGTAACAGATAACGATTGTTTTTCCGGCGCTTGCCCAAGAGGATACTTCTTCACACGAATAATGGAAGAAGAGAAGCACTCCAGTTCCACACAGGCAGCTTTTGTCTCTACTTTTACTCCATGTGAAGTACGCAATACAGATTGTCCCATTATGGGGACAATCTGTATACACAGGCATATAAATGCTAACAGTTTCTTCATTATATCAAGTTTATATAGACAACACTTTATATTTAGTGGTGAACAGCACATCTCCGTCATTATTCTTATCCACACTGAAAGGTATCAGTTTCTCTTCTCCGAGCCAGTTCATAATGCACATTCTCTCCTGTCTTCTTACCTCCAACGTACATTTCTATCTTACCTGTATCCATCAGAGTACCATTGTTCTTAACAGATACCCAGATCGTCTTCTGATTTTTCAGCAAGTTCTCTTCAACTTTGAACAATGACAAACCGAAATCTGCGGCAAATTCATGAGTATATTCAAGCATACCGGACAATCCTTTCTTTTGCATCCGCATAACCTACACTATCTTTTTATACGGTCTTTTGCCACATACTGAGGGCTAACTCCGCCGACTAATATCTTAAACTCTCCTTTTCTACTACTCTGTCCATACGATCATTGAGTAATGAGAGTTCATAAGGTGTCAGTTCAAAAGAAACTGTCTTTGACTCACCCGTTGCAGATGAACACGAGTGAAATCTTTCAGCTCTGTAATACGCGTTTTCACGCTGGCATACATATCAGTTATATACAACTGAACAACTTCGTCTCCGGTCACGTTGCCCCACATTCTTCACAGTTGCCTGTACTGCAACATTACCATTATCCTTTTCCTGTATCTTCAAACCGAATATTCAAAAGAAGTGTAGCTTAAACCATATCCAAAAATAATAAAGAGGATAAAATTCCATGTCTGAATACTCATAACGACGACCGGAAGTTTTAAAGTTATAATACAAAGGAAGCTGACCTACATGACGCGGGAACGTCATCGGCAAACGACCGGCAGGATTATAATCCCCGAACAGCACATCAACCGTAGCCGGACCACCTTCTTGTCCCGGTAGCCAGTTAACAAGAATAGCTTTACACAGTTCTGACGCCTTAGACAAGTTGTAAGGACGGCCTGCCTGAAGAATTAAAATTACAGGTTTGCGGTTGCACAAACGGCTTCCAATAACTCCTGTTGCTTACCCGGTAAAATAAGAGTGGCATAATCATGGTTTTTCTCCGGAAGTCTTGTAAACATCTGTCGTTGATTCACTGGTAGAGCAATCTCCCAAAACCAACACTACTACATCCGACTGAGAAGCTGCTTTCACTGCCTTGGGAATATTCGTCCCATTCGAACTTGTAAAAATCACAACCTTGTTCATAAACCACCTTTGTCTGCTTACCCACCGCTTGTTTGATACCTGTCAATACAGATTTCAACTGACCGGGTAAAAGTTTGGGAGTATAGTCACCCGGCTGGAGATCATCCGCTCCGGGACCTACTACAGCAATCGTACGCATATCTTTAGCCAAAGGCAATATGTTATCTTTATTTTCCAGCATTACAATAGATTCACGTGCCGCCTGACGTGCCATTTCCTTATGGCTGTCCGAGTTCCATCCCGGATATATTTTCTTCCAGTCCAAAGGTTTATTCGGTGTCTTCTCAAACAGTTCGTTACGGAACATCATACGCAGCATGGTGCGGCAAACCACATCCAGGGTTTCCATATTGATACGTCCGTCTTTTTGCAGCTCGTATCACCTCTTTGTCATTGTAAGTATCACCACAATTGGTAGCGATGCCTGCCGCCAGAGCCTGATTAGCGGCTTCTATTTTATCTTTTGCTGTATAATGTTTACGGGCCGTCAGATTACCGATAGCACCACAGTCACTCACAATAAAGCCGTCAAATCCCCATTCCTCACGCAGAATACTATGCAATAACTCTCTGCTTTTAGCAACCGCACACCTAGATAATCAGAATAAGCCATCATTACAGATTGGCAGTCATAGTTGCGAATCACATGACGGAACGGAACCAGGTGAACTTCACGCATTTCACGTTCGGACAAACCGATGTCATGGGAATCACGTCCGCCCAGGGGGGCGCCATGCCCACCAAAAATGTTTTCGGAGTAGTAAACAAGCCTTTAGATTGATATCCTTTCAATCCAGGCTCCACCTATTTGTGATACCAGCACCGGATCTTCACCAAAAGTCTCCTCACAACGTCCCCAACGTGCATCCTGTGCCACATCGAGTACCGGAGACCATGCCTGCATAGTACCTGCTGCAAGAGTTTCGTCACCAACAGCCATAGCAACATCTTCTGTCAGTTTCTTATTCCAGGTGGCTCCCATTGCCAATGCTTGCGGAAAAATAGTAGCACCGCTACCGTATGAGAACCCATGCACCGCTTCTACTTTTGTGATAGGCGGTACATATAAATGAGGAATACCGAATCCCCATCCTTCACGAATCAATTCCATTTTATCTTCAGGAGTCATTACACTCAGCAGACTTTCCACACGTTCTTCCACCGGAAGCGTCGGATCCATATAACGAAGAGATGTTTTCTCTCCTTTTCGGTCTTTCAGCACTTTATCTGCCAAAAGCACCGCTACCTCTTTCACCGAAAAAGGTTTCACACGACTATCGCCTTTAAATGCCAGTCGAACGTGAGCACCGTATTTAGGTGAAAACGTGACCTGCATTTCTTTCGCACTACCCTTCACCTGATAGTCTACCGGAACTCCCAGATTCATCGGATCATAAGTAACAAATACACTCATCAGTTGCTTCAGTTCTTCCTTTGATACACCCTGCATCTGAAGGTTAAGTTCACACACATCACCAGGAGTCTGTATGGTAAACATCAGCCACTGGTCCGCCTTCAGATCCTGACCATTCACTTCCCATCGTTTTCGGATCTTTATCAAAAGCCAGCGAGGCTTTCTCCAGTTTGGTTGATGCCGACACTGATAAGATATCACTTGGCTGTTGAGCCATTATAAAAGAGCAGGACAATATACCTGCAAAAAGAAACAAGTGCTTTTTAAAATTCATACTATCAGATATTAATTTTACTCTGTTTGATGTTGCAAAAGTAAACGGTAACCTATTAATAAAACAGTGAAACTATAATTAATGAAACATTAAAATCCGCTTAATGAGGCTCTTTAAGTGAAAAAGAGTCTACTAACGTACCGGTTGCTTCATCTCCAACGGTATTTCCTTACGCAACATTTTACCGGCCTGGCCCACCAGCCACAAATAATGATCACTACCAATGCCTTCCTCAATGGGTACAAATGTACTGGCACCTACAGGAACCTTTTTAGCACATTTAAAAGATAGCCGTACCTTCATCTATCTCATCAAACATAGCTACATAAAGCATTTCCGCACCTTCCTTCAAAGCTCCGACAACTGCTTCCAAAGGAACGAACCTTTGTTACGCGGTATCTGCACACTGTTCTCATGCCCCTTCATATTACGCCAGGAGAATCCTGGGAAAGCCAAAGGTGCATAATCACTTTATTCTTTTTCGCCCACTCGATGTCACCTTTAATCAGTTTCTGATAACGAGGATACGAGTCTTCATTATACCGTCCTACAAACCAGGGCATCACAACATCACACCGTTTTATCAACTCATGCAGACGAGGGTCCGATTCGGTATCTCCACTCAATTCGCGCCAGTGTGTAGGCACTCCCAACATCACACTAAAGCCCTGTGCCTTCAAACCATTGATAATCTTTTTTCGGCTTCATCCAGACCGTAACGGCGGTGATCATTGAAACCTACTCCCCAAACCGTAACCAGCGGTTTTCCATTATGATACAGATAGGAGGGATTCTTGGCATGATCTTTCAGAGAATGACGTTTAGCCACATCGGCAATATCTTTCAGCAAAACATCCTCATCACCGGGACGCATACCACTTAAATCATACATGACACAAATGGCACGCTCGTATTTATTGGCGGCTTTCATGGCAGAGTTCAAAACAGTATTGAAATGCTTCAAACCACTCTCACCACGGATTTCCCCCGACAAAACGCTGCATAAACACACCATCCAATCCATATTCTTTCATCCATCTGAAATGAGTATCTACCGTAGACTCATCGTGCGAAGAGAAAGTATAAGCGGGCGTTCCGTCTGCAAACTTGAACTCCGTCTTATACAGTTTTTTATACTCCGACACTTCCGGCCAGAAGTCAATCGTACAAGAACCGGGCGAAAGCCATCGTGTCGGTATAGTGGTACCACCCGATTGGCGCCATCATCAGGGGCATTAAACCACCCCTGATAACCGCCATCACCAATCCTTTGTACGAATTGTACTGTTTACCGGCAGCCTGCGCCGTAATACCTATTGAAAACAACAAGCATACAATAAACCAATTTATTTTTTTTACCATAACCTATTTCTATTTCTTATTCGTAATATCGATTGTCAGAATGTTCTGTGCAATGTGTACTTTTCTCCCGGTTGTGTCTGTATATCATACTCATAAATCTTATACAAGAGGATATTGCGCCCTTAATCCGGCAGCGACCAGCGGTTCCTTAATAGCTCCGCGCTTCATCAACGGATTCGGATTATCCCCCTTCGCTTCCTTAAGACCTGTACTTTCCAACGGCACATACGAACGTATACGCAGATTGCCGCCAATGCGTGAAGTTACGGTAGCCGTAGTCAATTCACCGCCATCCCAATCCATGTCCACTTCAAAAGCACCGCGGGCTACCAGCCCTTTACGCTACCCTTGTTCCAATCCTGAGGCAAGGCGGGCAATAAATGTAAAGCCTCGTCATGACTTTGAAGTAACATCTCGGCTACACCGCAGTGAAACCGAAGTTTCCATCAATCTGGAAAGGCGGGTGTGCGTCAAACATGTTCGGATAAGTACGTCCGTCAGGATTATCCTTTTCCACCAGCTTCAACATATTCTTGATAATCTTATAAGCATGATCACCGTCGAGCAGACGTGCCCACAGATTGATTTTTCCAACCGATAGACCACCCCTGTAGCCATGTCACCCCGATAGAGAAGTGAGCGTTTAGCTGCCTGGAAAAGCTGCGGATGCGTATAGGGGAAATCTGGTTACTGGGATAAAGCCCGTACAAATGAGAAACATGACGATGGTCATTATTCGGATCATCCACATCCGCCAGCCACTCCTGCAACTGGTTATGCTTTTGCCTATTATCTGCATAGGCGGCAAACGCTTAATCATGCTTTTGCAGACTATCCCGATAGGAGGTATTAGCGGGATACAACAGTTGGGTAGCCGACAGCACGGAAGTCAATGCATCCAGCACAATCTGGGTGTCCATCGTACATCCGCAGTAATCATTGTACCGGTTCCCGGAGGGCCCTGTTCGGGAGACATAGAAGGTGCACAGACCATCCAGCCATATTTAGGATGTTCCACCAGGAAATCCAGGAAGAAATCGGCTGCCCCCTTCAAAGCGGATATGCTGTTTTCAGGAATGCCTGATCGCCTGTATAAAGATAATGTTGCCACAGATGTTGGCTCAGCCAAGCACCACCCAACGGCCAGACATACGAAGCACCATCCACAGGTCCGGCCATACGCCACAGATCCGTGTTATGATGTACGGTCCATCCACGGCATTCATACAAGGTGCGTGCTGTGCCTTGTGCCGCCTCTGACAATTCTTTCACCATCTGGAACAGCGGTTCATGCATTTCCGGGAGATTTGTCACTTCTGCCGGCCAATAGTTCATCTCCGTATTGATATTGATGGTGTACTTTCCATCCCACGGAGCCAATAGTTCATGATTCCAGATGCCTTGCAGTCCGGCCGGCTGTCCGCCGGGTTGCGAAGAGGATATAAGCAGGTAACGCCCGAACTGGAACATCAACGCCACCAAACCCAAATCTTTCCTTTCATTGAAATGCTTGATACGGTAAGATGTCTCCTCTTGACTGGAGGGGCCGATGTTCAGAGAGACACGTCCGAAAAGCTTTTGATAGGCTTCTTCATGAGCAGTAAGCGCCTGGGCATAAGGACGCTTCATGGCTTTTGCCAGAAACTCCGTTGCCCGACGGGTTTCATTGGCACTTACATCTTTATAATTGACAAAGTTGGTTGCAGCCGTCACATAAATCACAGCAGCATCTGCACCTTTCACTTCAATGCAATCATTGGTGACATTGACTTTACCCTTCTCCGCCTTTATCTGTGTGCGGGTTTCAAAACGGATAGCTCCAGGAATGCCTTCGTGCGCCGAACCATGTCCGACAACAGGAGGTTTTTGCCATTCTTCTTTATCTCGTACTCTTTATACGGGGTACTATATCTGGTTGTAAAATTGACTGCACCGGGTTTATCCGCCTCGATACGGATGATCAAAAGCATTATCTACCAAAGAAGTGAATATGGTACGGGTATAATTCACTTCGCCTATCTTGTACCGCACGGATGCGACTGCCCGTTCCAAGTCTAAATCTCTGCGATAATTGGAGTAATCGGCATGTCCGTCAAATTCCAGCATCAAACTGCCAATCGTCTGGAAAGGCATGCCATGCTGCCCGGTAAAGAAGTTATCAGCCATAACCTTTTCGGCTTCCTTCTCACGTCCGGCAAAAAATAAGTTCCCTGACTTTGGGCAATACACCGAATGCCTTCGGACTATCGTTGCGATGAGGACCACCGCCCCAGACAGTCTCCTCATTCAACTGTATCTGTTCGTTAACCACTCCGCCATAGACCATGGCGCCCAAACGTGAATTACCCAAAGGTAATGCTTCGGTCCATACTTTGGCAGGTTGCTGATACCAGAGTTTTAAGTCATCAGCTTTAGCCATCAAGCAGCAAGCACATACAATGCACAGACCTATCAAACGGTTTTTCATGATTCTTTAAGTTTATGTTTTCCGAATGCAAAGAAAAAGTGCGACACATTAATAATATCAATGAAAAGACATTAATATCGACTTAAAATAGAATTAATAAGGATTAATGTCGAAAATAATTCATTTTTCGGTTATGAGTTAAATGATAAATAATCTTTTAGACGCGGATAACGCGGATTTTTTTTATACTTCTTATAGCGCAGCCTTTTAAATCCGCGTTATCCGTGTCATCCGCGTCTAAAAAATAATATACCGAATGCCGCTAATCACTTATCACCAAACACTAATCACTTTTGTTCTTTTCCTTTCCGTTATAAGCAAAACGATAATCTTGTATGATAAGTGCCCCATATACAGATGACCAATATTTACACAATAAGATATTTGTGAGATCAGTATGATACTGAGACCACCTCATCAGTCGTATGCTGAAATACGTTCATTATAGCACCCCTGATAATAAACCATTTACAAAAAGGCATCTTCATCATTAATAAATTCAGACAAATGAACTGTTTAAAAATGATAAATTATTTTCTCTCTTTTCTGTTATGGATCAAACAATAGTCGATATACACTACGCCTTATACCAAAGTCACAATGGCACACGACTCTTTCTTCTATTATCATTCTTTTTCAAAGGGATAAAGCAAGCATTCCCGATATAATTGCTACATTTGCAGGGTAATCGATAAAAAGAAGTACAAGAGAAATGGACTTAAACAAAGTATTTGCCACCGTGCAGGAAGCCAGCCGGGAATTGTTATCAATGAGCGATAGAGAAATCAATCAGATACTATTGGCTGTAGCGGACGCTGCCTTGGCAAAAATCGGACTTCATTCTCGCTGAGAACAAGAAGGACCTGGAAAGAATGGATCCAAATGATCCGAAATACGACCGGCTAAAACTGACCGTAGAACGCCTGCAAGGCATCGCTGCCGATACACGCAATGTAGCAACCCTTCCTCACCAGTGGGACGTACGCTGAAAGAGCACACGCATCCCCAGGGGATGAGGCTCAGAAAGTAAGTGTCCCGTTTGGCGTCATCGGCATTATATACGAAGCACGCCCCAACGTGAGTTTCGATGTATTTTCTCTCTGCCTGAAAAGCGGCAATGCCTGCATACTAAAAGGCGGAAGTGACGCAGACGCTTCCAACCGCGCCATTATCAGCGTGATACACGAAGTACTGGAACATTTCAACATCAACCCGCACATCGTAGAATTACTGCCCGCCGACCGGAAGCTACAGCCGAGTTGCTGAATGCCGGGGTATGTAGATTTACTTATTCCGCGTGGCAGCAGTAGCCTCATCAACTTTGTGCGTCAAAATGCCACCATACCCGTCATTGAAACAGGCGCAGGTATCTGCCATACTTTCTTCGACCGCTACGGTGATGTAGAAAAGGTGCAGCTATTATCAACAACGCCAAGACGCGCCGCGTCAGCGTATGCAATGCTTTGGACTGTCTGTTGATTGACGGTGACCGCCTCAACGATCTGCCGGCACTTTGCGCACCGTTGCAAAAAAGCAATGTGATAATCTATGCGGATATGTACGCATACAACGCACTGAAGGGAAGCTATCCTGCGGAGTTACTGAAGGAGGCCACGGAGGAAGACTTCGGTACGGAATTCCTGGACTACAAGATGTCCATTAAAACCGTTCAGTCCATTCGTGAAGCCATAGCGCATATTCAGAATACGGTTCCAAACACAGCGAATGTATTGTAACCGAAGACAAGACTCGTGCCGAGTGGTTCTGTCGTGATGTGGACGCCGCCTGCGCGTATATGTCAACGTACCGACTTCCTTTACAGACGGCGCACAGTTCGGACTGGGTGCGGAAATCGGCATCAGCACACAAAAGTTGCATGCCCGCGGTCCTATGGCTTTAGAGGAACTGACCACGTACAAAGTGGATTGTCGAAGGAGAAGGACAGGTAAGGAAGCGATAACTCCTTTCTTCCCCCCTTACTCTAATTCATATTAATCATAAATATATAACATGAAGAACTTTACTTGTGTGCAGGATATCGGCAATCTGAAAACTGCACTGGACGAAGCATTCGAAATCAAAAAAGACCGTTTCAAATATGTGGAATTGGGACGTAACAAGACACTGATGATGATTTTCTTCAACTCCAGCCTGCGTACCCGCCTCAGCACGCAGAAAGCGGCTACGAATCTAGGTATGAATGTTATCGTGCTGGACATCAACCAGGGAGCCTGGAAACTGGAAACCGAACGCGGTGTCATCATGGATGGCGACAAGCCTGAACACCTGCTGGAAGCTATCCCCGTAATGGGTTGCTACTGCGACGTAATCGGTGTGCGTTCCTTCGCCCGCTTTGAGAACAAAGAGGATGACTATAACGAGGTAATCATAAATCAATTCATCCAACATTCCGGTCGCCCGGTGTTCTCAATGGAAGCAGCTACCCGCCATCCGTTGCAAAGCTTTTTGCCGACCTCATCACAATTGAAGAATACAAGAAGACTGCACGCCCTAAAGTGGTAATGACCTGGGCGCCACATCCACGCCCATTGCCCCAAGCCGTGCCTAATTCATTCGCGGAATGGATGAACGCCACGGATTATGACTTTGTCATTACCCACCCTGAAGGTTATGAGCTCGACCGAAATTCGTGGGCAATGCCCGTGTGGAATACGACAGATGAAAGCCTTTGAAGGTGCGGACTTCGTATATGCCAAGAACTGGGCTGCCTATACGCGACAACTACGGACAAATACTGAGCAAAGACCGCGACTGGACCGTAAGCGACCGCCAAATGGCAGTAACCAACAATGCCTATTTCATGCACTGCCTGCCGGTACGACGCAACATGATTGTAACAGATGATGTCATCGAAAGTCCGCAATCTATTGTCATCCCCGAAGCGGCTAATCGTGAAATATCAGCTACGGTAGTATTAAAGAGACTGCTTGGAGTCACTCTGAACAGAATAAGGAGCTATAGTGAGGAGCTAAAGGAGTTATCAGCCCGCAAGCGGGCTTAGGAGTTAAAGCCGATAAAGTTGTGAATCATCAGCAGGAGTGTTGGCTTTAACCCCTTCTAACTCTGTAACTCCCGAACGAAGCGAAAACGTCTTTCTCCTTTAAAAAAGCTCCTCAGCATTAAAAATAAGCAAGCATATTTTGTACTGCCTTCGGTTTGCATTACCTTTGTCCCCAAACAACGCCAAGGGATTATGACTATAAAAAGTTTTTTCTTTCAAACAGAATAAGTTTTTCTGGATAAACCTGATCGCAATGGTCATTGTGGTTGCCCTTTTACTGTTTGGAGTGCTGAAGGGACTGGATATATACACCCGTCACGGTGAAGCGGTAGTAGTGCCCAACGTGAAAGGTATGGGAGTGGCAGAAGCTGAGAAAATGTTCCGGCAAATCCAAGGACTTACCTGCATTGTTTCCGACTCCAGCTATGTAAAGAACTTACCAGCGGATGCATCCTCGAACACAATCCTGCCGCCGGGCAGAAAGTGAAAGAAGGACGCACCATCTATCTGACCATAAACACCTGAGTACCCTCTTTGCTGAGTCGTTCCCGATGTAGCGGACAACAGTTCCATGCGCCAAGCACAGGCACGCCTGCTGGCGGCCGGCTTCAAACTGTCCGAGAACGAACACATAGCCGGAGAAAAGACTGGGTATACGGTGTGAAATATAAAGGTCGTACACTGACCAACGGTGAAAAAGTACCTGTAGGTGCCACACTTACACTAATTGTGGGAGACGGTGGAGAGAACTGCCTCAGGAAGGGGGGATTCTACAGCAGTAGAAGCTACCACCCCTACCTCTAAAGATTCCGCAGCAGACGAGTCCTGGTTTTAAACTCGATCATACGGGGAATAATAACAATAACACATAGAAAGAACAAGGAATGATAGAAGATTTGCCGGACGACATAGTGACTGAGGATGATCTGGACGAAATAGAACCTGTCGGTGATGAAGCCCAACTCTATGAACACTTCCGTGTGGTAGTGGATAGAGGACAGGAAATGATGCGCGTAGACAAATACCTGTTCGACCGCCTGACAAACGCTTCGCGCAACCGCATACAGAAATCAGCGGAAGCCGGTTTTGTGATGGCTAACAACAAACCGGTCAAGAGCAGCTACAAGGTGAAACCGATGGATGTCATCACCATCATGATGGATCGTCCGCGTTATGAAAACGAAGTCATTCCCCGAAGATATTCCACTTAATATAATCTACGAGGATAAATACCTCATGGTAGTGAACAAACCTGCCGGACTGGTGGTACACCCCGACACGGAAACTACCAAGGGACTTTAGTGAACGCCATTGCCTGGCACATGAAAGATATTCCCGATTATGATGCCAACGACCCGCACGTCGGTCTGGTTCATCGCATCGATAAAAGACACTTCCGACTGCTCGTCATAGCCAAAACACCGGATGCCAAAACCAACCTTGGTATGCAGTTCTTCAACAAAACCACCAAACGACGCTACCGCGCCCTGGTGTGGGGAAACCGTTGAACAGGACGAGGGAACCATCACCGAAACATTGGCCGGAATCCCAGAGACCGCATGCAGATGACCGTTCTGCCCGATGATCAGGAAAGCATGCCGTGACCCATTACCGGGTTCTGGAGCGTCTGGGCTATGTCACTCTTGTAGAATGCATTCTGAAACGGGACGTACCCATCAGATTCGTGTTCACATGAAACATATCGGCCATGTACTTTTCAATGATGAGCGCTACGGCGGTCACGAGATTCTGAAAGGTACCCATTTCAGTAAATACAAACAATTTGTAAATAACTGCTTCGATATTGTCCACGGCAGGCATTACACGCCATGACACTGGGTTTTGTACATCCCGCCACCGGCGAAGAGATGTACTTCACCTCCGAAATGCCCGAAGACATGACCTTGCTGATAGACAAATGGAGAGGCTACATCAGTAACAGAGATTTAGAATGAAACGCACGATTGCTATTCTTTTTGCGGAGGTGATACCTCCGAATTTCAAGTTTCCCTGCGCAGCGCACAGGGCATCTACTCCTTTATCGATAAGGAAAAGTACACATTATATATTGTGGAGATGCACGGACTCGACTGGCACGTGCAACTGCCCGACGGCGGCAAAGCGCCCATTGACCGGAATGACTTCAGCTTTCAGATGAATGGCAGGAAGGTAACATTCGACTTTGCCTACATCACCATTCACGGCACTCCGGGTGAGGACGGACGCTTGCAAGGTTATTTCGATCTCCCTTCTACATCCCCTACTCATGTTGTGTACTGGCAGCAGTAGCACTTACGTATGACAAGTTTGCCTGCAACCAATATCTCAAAGTCTTTGAGTACGCATAGCAGAATCCTTTAGTGCTTCTTCGCCGACAATCCATTTTCGATGAAGATGTGATTGAAAGATAGGGTCTGCCCTGTTTCATCAAACCCAGTCTGGGAGGTTCCAGCTTTGGCGTAACGAAAGTTAAGACGAAAGAACAAATACAGCCTGCCATTGTTAAGGCATTCGATGAAGCGCAAGAAGTTCTGATAGAAGCCACATGGAAGGCACCGAAGTGACCTGCGGTTGTTATAAGACTAAAGAGAAGTCAGTCGTATTCCCCATCACCGGAAGTAGTGACCGAGAATGAATTCTGACTACGACGCCAAGTACAACGGCAGGTTTCGAAATCACCCCAGCCCGTCTCTCCGATGACCTGACACACTCGGATACAGACACTGACTTCGCCATTTACGATATCCCAAGCGCCCAGGTATCATTCGTGTGGACTACATCATCACTAAGCCATAAAGTCAATCTGCTGGAAGTGAACACCACGCCCGAATGACGGCTACCAGCTTCATACCCCAGCAGGTACGTGCCGCAGGATTAGACATTAAGGATGTAATGACTGACATAATTGAGAACCAGTTTTAGTGACTAAACTACTAATCGCTAATCACTAAACGTTAATCATTATGAATATGGAATTTGGATGAAATCCGCCCTTATCATGACGAAGAATTCCTCAGGTTTTTGAGGAACTGATTGCCGATCCGGCTTTCCAGCAGGTGGCGTCTGCTGTTTTCCCGAAGTTCCCTTTGAGGCACTTGCGCAGAAAAATGCGTACATGCAAGACAAGTTGGAGTTTCAGAAAATTCTGTTACACAATCCTGAAAAAAATTTGCCAAAGACACGACCCAGGGAGTAACTCTGGACCATGGCTGTGCACAGACGGACAAGACATCCGCTTATACTTATATCTCTAACCACCGCGATATCATTCTCGACCCGGTTTCCTGTCCGTAGAGTTGATAGACAAAGGTATGGATACAGTAGAAATTGCCATCGGCGATAACCTGCTGATCTATCCCTGATTAAGAAGTTCGTGCGTGTCAACAAATCATTCATAGTACAACGTGCCCTGACCATGCGCCAAATGCTGGAATCTTCCGGACGCATGTCGCGCTATATGCACCACACTATTAAGGATAAGAACCAGTCTATCTGGATAGCACAACGTGAAGGGCGTGCCAAAGACTCCAACGACCGTACACAGGAAAGCGTTCTCAAGATGCTGGCTATGGGCGGTGAGGGTGACATTATCGACCGCCTGATTGAAATGAACATCCTTCCATTGGCCATTTCGTTTACGAATACGATCCTTGTGATTACCTGAAAAGCACAGGAGTTCCAACTGAAACGCGATATACCGGACTACAAGAAGACGCAGGAGGACGACCTGAAGAATATGCAGACCGCTTGTTCGACCTAGGGACGCGTGCACTTCCAGGTAGCGTCGTGCATCAATGAAGAGCTGGAAAAGCTGGACCGTTCTTCTTTCCGAAACCCGAACTGTTCTCACAGATCTGCGCTTATAGATCGGAGAATCCATGCAAACTATCGTATGTATCCCGCAATTACATTGCTCACGATTATTTGTCGGGCAAGGAAGCCTTCGCCGGTCATTATACCGCCGAAGAGAAAAACACTTCACTGACTACATCGACCAGCAACTTGCACGCATTGAACTGCCCAATAAAGACATCCCGTTCCTCCTGCGCGAAAAGATGTTGTTGATGTATGCCAATCCACTGACGAATTATTTGGCTACAAGAACTGATAATCCGAAATAGAGTAATATATGAAAGGTAAGCTACAATGGTTTCTTTATGCTGGTTTCTTTTCCCGTACTGGTATTCATGCTGGTTTCCTGCGGCGATGACGATGATTATCATTATCCGTCCGTAAAACTGACTTCCTGATCTGCACAGGCCGGGTGCCGACGGCAGCCTGCAATCCGTGCTGACGGATGAAGGCGAAACACTTGCAATAGTGGAAGATGCGTCGAAAACACGTATAGACGCTAATGCTCTGCCCGCATTGTCAGCAACTATGGCAAGGCGGAAGCTGCCGATGGGACATCCGGAGGAAATTGTATGCAGTATTGAGTGCCATATCGCCTGTGCCGCAGTCTGCGGATAAATTCAAGGATGGAATAAAGCGTGATCCGCAGATATACTGAGTATCTGGATGGGAATTGATTACCTGAACATAATGCTGGAAATCAAGTCGCAGAACGGAAAGCACTCGTTCCATTTCATTGAGAATGAAGTCACCACGGATAAAGAAGCAGGAACCCGGACGGTACGTCTGTCTCTCTATCATGATGATGGCGGAGATGTGCAGGCATAACGAAACGTGCGTATGCATCCGTTCCGTTACGGCAATATGCAGAGGATGGAATTGATAAAGTTACAATCTATTTCAGCTTAAACACGTATTCCGCAAAGAAGTAACTTATGAATTTGAATATACCCCCAATAAGATGAAAATAAATTCTTTTGATTGCAGGCATCTGCCTATTCTTTCCTCTCTTTTCTCCTGTCAGCAGAAAGGAGATTTCAAGTCTGTATCCGTGGAAGATTTCTCCACGCTGATAGCCAATCCTGAGATACAACGTCTGGATGTACGCACCGTAGCCGAATACTGAATCACACATCTCCCAAAAGCATCAACATCAATGTACTTGATAAGACTTTTGCGGAAATAGCCGACTCCACTCTACAGAAAGATAAACCCGTTGCTTTGTATTGCCGTAGTGGTAAACGCAGTAAAAAGGCTGCCGCTATACTCAGCGAAAAGGGATATGTGGTTTACGACCTCGACAAAGGTTTCGAAGAATGGAAAAAAAAGCCGGAAAGGAAATAGAGGAATAATAAGGAAAACGTTGGTGAAACTAATACGTTTCAGATTCATAAGGGTATAGGAATGAATAAGACTCACCACAGATTACACTGATTCACACAGATTTATTAATCTAATAATCAGCAAAATAGAATCTGTGTCAATCTGTGTAATCTGTGGTGAATTAATTCATATTTCCATTACTTTTTGCACCCGCAAAGCTCAGTGGAGACAATTATATAACATCTAAAATAATAAAAATATTAGTATGATTAATGCCCAAGACATTAAAAAAATCGGAACTTGCATCCGTATGGATGGCAAGCTGTACTTTTTGTATTGACTTCCTGCATGTAAAGCCGGGAAAAGGTAATACCTTCATGCGTGTAAAACTGAAAGACGTAGTAAACGGCTATGTACTGGAACGTCGCTTCAACATCGGTGAAAACTGGAAGATGTACGTGTAGAACGCCGTCCGTATCAGTTCTTATATAAAGAAGGTGAAGATTACTATCTTTCATGAACCAGGAAACTTTCGACCAACACCCCATTGCCCACGACCTGATCAATAATGGTGGTGACCTCCTGTTGGAAGGTGCTGTGCTGGAAGTAGTATCTGATGCGTCTACTGAAACTGTTCTTTATGCTGATATGCCTATAAAGGTTCAGATGAAGATTACTTATACCGAACCGGGTAAAGGGTGATACAGCTACAAACACGTTGAAACCTGCTACTGTAGAGTCTGGTGCAAACAGTGCGCGTTCCGCTGTTCATCAATGAAGGTGAAACAATTGAAATCGACACTTCGTGACTTGGTTCTTCATGTAAGCCGTGTGAAGGCATAAGCCGATCCCCGACTACATAATTACGATTATACAAGCTGCCTGTCAGAAGAATTAAACACTTCTGGCAGGCAGTTTTTTTTTTTTTCTATAGGGAGCAAAAGAATATACGATTGGGAAGATTATCGGAAAAGAATGATTTATCTTTTGTAAGCAATAAGCAATAGAATTGCACCATGAGTAAACTGATAAAGACAGACAACGAATATAAAGAGTGGATAGGCGAACTGAAACAGCGCGTATCCGCCAGAGTCAGATTAAGGCAGCGGTAAAAGTAAATACGGAGTTATTGAAACTATACTGGAGTATAGGAGGTGATATAGTCCGATTGAAAGGGAAGCAAAATGGGGAGATGGCATCATTGAACAATTATCCCAAGATCTAAAGACGAATTTTCCAGATATGAGTGGCTTTTTCTTCGCGCAACCTTTGGTATATATGAAGAAATGGTATTCTTTTATTCTCAGCCTGATACAAAACTGCCACAAGTTGGGGCGGAAAGTAAAAGGAGAAACTGCCACAAGTTGTGGCAGAAATAGAAAAAAGCTCTTTTTCAGTTCCATGGGGACATCAACGCTGTATCATTGATAAAATAAAGAACATAAAAAGGCTGTATTCTATATTAATAAAACTGTAGAAAATGGCTGGGAGCCGAAATATGTTACTTAATATGATAGAAAGTAGTCTCTATTACAGAGAAGGTGCTTCTATTAACAATTTCATCATGCCTTACCGGCATCACAAAGCAGCCTTTGCACAGGAACTAACAAAGGACCCTTTATAATTTCGACTTCCTCACCCCTGCGTGATGGTTATCTTGAACGGGAGTTGAAGATGCCCTAACGACAATATCACCAAATTCCTCATTGAATTAGGAAATGGTTTTGCCTATGTAGGACGGCAAGTACGCCTTGAAGTCGGTGGTGATGAATTCTTTATCGATTCGTTATTTTATCATCTCAAACGCAAAGTTATGTAGTGATAGAGTTAAAAACGGAGACTTCCAGCCCGAATATATTGGTAAGTTAGGGTTTCTATGTCTCTGCCATCAATCATGAGATGAAACTGCCACAAGACAATCCAACTATAGGATTGCTAATTTGTAAAAAGTAAGAACAACTATAGTGGCACGATATACACTGGACACAGCCAACCTGCCCATCGGTATCTCTGAATATGAATTAAGTCAGCTTTACCCAAAAGATTTCAAGAGTACCTGCCCAGCATTGAAGAAATAGAAAAACGAACTAAAAGATTAATACCTATGAGATACTCTTCGTCATTATTCCTGTATACAACCGTCCTGACGAAGTAGACGAAAATCGTTGCAAAGTCTGACCGAACAGAGTTTCAAAGACTTTGAAGTCGTAATTGTGGAAGATGGTTCCTCCATTCCCTGCAAAAGGAGGTAGTGGACACATATCAGGATAAACTGGACATACACTATTACAACAAACCGAATTCGGTCCCGGACAAACCCGTAACTGGCGCCGAACGAAGCGCGGGGGAATACCCTGATCATCCTCGATTCCACTGCATCCTACCCGCAGGTTATCTCGCCGCCATTGAAAAAGAACTGCAAGCCAGTCCTGCCGATGCTTTCGGCGGACCGGACCGGCTCACGAGTCTTTTACAGATATACAAAAGGCCATCAACTACTCCATGACCTCTTTTCTTCACTACCGAGGCATCCGGGAGGAAAAAAAAGAAAATGGATAAGTTCTATCCGCGCAGCTTCAACATGGTGTTAAGCGAGACGTATATGCCGCATTGGGTGGTTTTTCAAAGATGCGATTCGAGAAGACATAGACTTCAGCATCCGGATATTTAAAGGCGGTTACCGCTGCCGGT
>VOFC01002499.1_pt1 | contig 25385 bp, 30 predicted proteins | sample 5384161 | NCBI WGS metagenome assembly VOFC01 (sample SAMN12384722, study PRJNA508395) | human gut metagenome | isolation source: healthy gut B | host: Homo sapiens | reverse complement strand
GGAGTTTTCCTGAAGCGTTTTTTAGTATGTAAAAGATGAAATTCCTACAAATAGAGCAAGATATAACTGAAAATTCATATTTTGTTAAAATACTTTATAGGAATTAGTTGCAGCTAAGGGATGCTTATGATACAATAATAATATGATAGTGTGATGAAAAAATGGGATTTGATAGAGATGTATTACAGAACGGAAGGAAGTAGTTACGTTGAAGGTGGCGATGATCGGGCACAAGGATTTTCCAAGTACGCCGTCCATCACCACCACCTTTGCATGGGTAAAGCCGGGCACCCACTCGCTGATCTTCACACCTGAAGAAAGCAGCGCCTTATAGTGGGTCTTGGCCAGCGCGTAGGCGAACCGCTTGTCCGGCACGCCGGGCAAAATCAGGTGCACGTCCACGCCGCGTTCCGCCGCAAAGCGCAGGGCGCTCTCCAGCTCGCCGTCCAAAATCAGGTACGGCGTGATGATGTGCACATACTTCTGTGCACGGTTCAGCAGGTCGATGTACACCATCTCACCCACCCGCTCGCCGTCCAGCGGGCAATCACCGTAAGGCACCACAAAGCCCTCTGCGTGGGCCGCCGGGATGGGCTGGCACAGGAACTGCTCAAACTCCGGCTCCTGCAGCACACTCCACATCTGCAAAAACAGCGCGGTCATGGAGCGCACGCCTTCGCCCTCCAGCATGACGGCGGCGTCCTTCCAGCGGCCGTATTTCTCCACATGGTTGATGTACTCGTCGGCCAGGTTCACGCCGCCGGTAAAGCCCACCCGCCCGTCAATGACCAGAATTTTGCGGTGGTCGCGGTAGTTGTAGTGGGTGGAGACAAAGGGTGTGACCGGCGCAAACACCTTGCACCGGATGCCCAGCGCTTCCAGCCGCTTGGGGTAGTCCCGCGGCAGGGTGGAAAACTCACAGGTACCATCGTACATCACCCGCACATCCACGCCGCTGGCCGCCTTACGGGCCAGCACCTCCAGGATGCGGCCCCACATGAGCCCTTCGTCGATGATGAAGTATTCCAGAAAGATGTAATGCTCCGCCGTTTCCAACTGGCGCAGCAGCTCGGCAAACTTGGCCTCGCCGCCGTTGAAGTAGGTCACAGCGGTATTGCCGTACACCGGGAAGCCGCCGCCCCGCCCCCGCAGGTAGCGCGCCAGCGAAGCCGCTCCGGGGCTGTCCGCCTCCAGACGCTGCTCCACTCCTTCCGGCTGGGGCAGCTGGGCGCGGGTCTGGCTTTCCAGATCCATCAGACGCTTTTTCAGGGCGTTGTGGCCGATGTCCGCCTTGGTGTACCAGAACAGCGGCACGCCCAGCACCGGCAGCACTGCAATGACCACCAGCCAGGTGATGCGCACGCTGTTGTCCATGTCGATGTTGAGCAGGTAGATCACCATGGCAGCCGTGACCAGCGCCGTGCCGCCCAAGTAATGGGGCAGCAGCTGCCCGAACCAGCGCAGCAGGCTGAAGCAGTGCCCCGAATTGCAGCACCAGCAGCACCAGCACCAGCCCAAACCGGCTGAAGATGGCGTGTACAAGGCCCTTCTGCCCTTTTTTGAGCAGACGGATGCCGCCGTCCTCAAACACCTTTACTTTTTCTTTCATGTTCTGCTGCAGCTGTTGTGTTTGCATCTTGTCTGTTTCCTCCGCGGCAGGCCGCCTGCCAGTTGAAAAAATTGACCCCTGACCGCCCTTCCGGGCTGTCAAAACCGGGCATTTTATGGTATGATAGATGGAACAGAAGGCCGCCGGGCCGCACGCAGCTCCGGCCGACCGTTGATTTCTTCTATTATAATCCATTTCTGTCGGTTTTTCCACAGGAGCCGACAAGGTTTTTTGTGCAGGAGGAGTTTCGACTATGAATAACCTGATCATTGGCATTGCGGGCGGCTCGGGCAGTGGCAAGACCACCCTTGCATTGCGGCTGAAGGAGCGCTTTGGGGAGGACGAGGTGCGGCTGATCTCCCACGACAGCTACTATAAGCGCCACGACGACCTGCCCTTTGAAGAGCGCTGTAAGCTGAACTACGACCACCCGGACGCTTTCGACAATGCCCTGCTCATCTACCACCTGCAGGAGCTCAAGGCCGGCCGTGCCATCGACTGCCCCGTACGACTACTCCAACCACAACCGCAGTGACAAAGTGCAGCACATTGAACCGGCCCCGGTGCTCATCGTGGAGCGCATCCTGCCCTTCGTGGAGCCGGAGCTGTGCGCCATGTTCGACTATAAGATCTTCGTGGACACCGACGCCGACGAGCGCATCCTGCGCCGTCTGGTGCGGGACGTCAAGGAGCGCGGCCGCAGCCTGGACAGCGTGATCGAGCAGTACCTGACCACGGTCAAGCCCATGCACGAGGCCTTTGTGGAGCCCAGCAAGCGCAACGCCGACATCATCGTGCCCAACGGCGGCGAAAAACCACCACCCCATCGAGATGCTGGCCCACCACATCCGCAGTCTGATCGAGAAGGCAAATATGCGGTGATTTTTCCGTCCAAAAAGGGGCTGCCGATTCCACATCGGCAGCCCCTTCTTTCGGCTCATACGGGAGTTCCGTTTGGAACTCCGGTTTTTGCATCTCAGCAGATCAGTGGACGGAGGTACGCACCAAAGCACGCTTCAGGCGGGCCTGGGCCATCTCGTAGTCGCGCTTGTCGAGGTTCTTCTGGGCCAGAATCTCCTCGGCGCGCTTTTTGGAAGCCTCGGCGCGGGCCTGGTCGATGTCTTCCGCCCACTCCCAGGTGGTAGCCACCAGACGCACCTCGCCATCCAGCACGCTGAGCATGCCGCCCATGCAGGCGGCGCGGCGGCGCTGGCCGTCGGCGTCCACGATATGGGCTTCGCCCATGCCCAGCGCCGTGCAGTAATCGCCGTGCTTTGCCAGAATGGCAAGGTCGCCGTCGATGGCGCGGCAGACCACCCGTTCGGCCTGGCCGTCAAAGGCGCAGCCGTCCGGCGTGACCACCGTCAGATGAAAGGTCGTCATGGTTTACCCCTTCTTCGCTTTTGCGAACACATCGTCGATGGTGCCTGCAAACAGGAAGGCACTTTCGGGCAGATCGTCGCACTCGCCGTTCAGGATCATCTTAAAGCCGCGGAGGGTCTCCTTCAGCGGCACATACTGGCCGGGCATGCCGGTAAACTGCTCTGCCACATGGAAGCTCTGGCTCAGGAAGCGCTGCACCTTGCGGGCGCGGCTGACGGTACGCTTGTCCTCTTCGCTCAGCTCGTCCATGCCCATGATGGCGATGATGTCCTGCAGCTCCTTGTAGCGCTGCAACACCTTCTGGACGGCACGGGCGATCTCGTAGTGCTCCTGACCCACGACCTCCGGGCTGAGGATGCGGCTGGTGGAGTCCAGCGGGTCCACAGCGGGGTAGATGCCCTGGGAGGCGATATCACGGCTCAGCACCGTGGTAGCATCCAAGTGGGTAAAGGTGGTGGCAGGGGCCGGGTCGGTCAGGTCATCGGCGGGGACGTAGACGGCCTGCACCGAGGTGATAGAGCCCTTGCGGGTGGAGGTGATGCGCTCCTGCAGAGCGCCCATCTCGGTGGCCAGGGTGGGCTGGTAACCAACGGCAGAGGGCATACGGCCCAGCAGGGCGGATACCTCAGAGCCGGCCTGCGTAAAGCGGAAGATGTTGTCAATGAAGAGCAGCACGTCCTGATGCTTTACATCCCGGAAATACTCTGCCATGGTCAGGCCGGACAGGGCCACCCGCATACGGGCTCCCGGGGGTTCGTTCATCTGGCCGTAGACCAGCGCCGTCTTGTTGATGACGCCGCTCTCAGTCATTTCACCGTACAGGTCGTTGCCCTCACGGGTGCGCTCGCCGACGCCGGTGAACACCGAATAACCGTTATGCTCGGTGGCGATGTTGTAGATCAGCTCCATGATCAGCACTGTCTTGCCGACGCCGGCACCGCCGAACAGACCGATCTTACCGCCCTTGGCGTAGGGGCAAATCAGATCCACGACCTTGATGCCGGTCTCCAGGATCTCGGTGGTGGACTGCTGCTCCTCGTAGCTGGGAGCAGGGCGGTGGATGGGCCAGTAGGCCTCCGGGGTGGGGGCGGGCTTGTTATCCACGGCTCGCCCAGCAGGTTGAACACGCGGCCCAGACACTGGTCGCCCACGAGCACTTTGATGGGTTCGCCGGTATCCACGGCTTCGGTGCCGCGCACCAGACCATCGGTGCTGTTCATTGCAATGCAGCGCACCACGTTATCGCCGGTGTGCTGTGCCACCTCGACCACCAGCTTTTCGCCGTGGTTGTCGATCTCGATGGCGTTGAGCAGCTCCGGCAGCTGGCCATCCTCAAACTGGATGTCCAGCACCGGGCCGATGACCTGGAGCACCTTGCCGATATGTTTTTCGGACATAGGCTACAACTCCTTTTTTTGATAGGTTTTAAATCTCCGCGCCGGCCGCGATCTCGGTGATCTCCTGCGTGATGGCAGCCTGACGGGCACGGTTATAATACAGGTTCAAATGGTCGATCATCTCGCCAGCGTTCTTCGTGGCGGCATCCATGGCAGTGCGGCGGGCGGCAAGCTCACTGGCTCCGCTCTCGCACACGGCACCGTAGACGATGCCTGCCACATACTCCGGGATGATCGCGCTGAATACTTCCTCGCTGCTGGGCTTGTACAGGATCTGGCTGCGGCGGGCATCCGCCTTCTGCTGCTCGGTAGGTTCGATGGACAGCGGCAGCACCTCCATGGTGGCTGCGGTCTGGGTCATCATGGAATCGAACCGGGTGTAGCAGATCTTTACCGCATCGTACTCGCCCTTTGAGATATCCTTCCGTGATCCGGCGGGACAGCTGGAAACACTCGCCCACCGAGACATCTGCCGCCAGCAGCACCTCCTGCGTGAACAGGGGCACCTCGTGATGGACGAAATACTCTGCCGAGCGCTTGCCGATGGGCAGCACCAGCACTTCGCCTTCTTCGGCCCCGGCCTGCTTGAGCACGTTGGAATTGTATCCACCGGCAAGGCCGCGGTCGCCTGCAATGACGATGAGCAGGGTGCGCTTCACTTCGTCACGGCGCAGGTAGGGGTTGCGGGCGCGGGGGTCGGCCGCGGCGATCTTGGTCAAAGTCTCATGCAGCGTTTCAAAGTAGGGGCGGCTGTGCTCCACCCGTTCCTTGGCGCGGCGCATTTTGGAGGAAGCCACCAGTTCCATTGCCTTGGTGATCTGCATGGTGCTCTCTACGCTTTTGATGCGCAGCTTGATGTCCTTCATGGAACCAGCCATGCGTTACGCCTCCTTCCCTTTAGTGCGCCTTGACGAAGCTGTCGGTATAGGCTGTGAGCACGCTCTTAAGCTGCTCCTCAGTGTCCTTATCCAGATTGCCGGTGGTGCGGATGGTCTCCATGACGGCGGCACCCGCAGCATTGTTGTCAGATATTCGTACAGGCCCTTCTCATACTCGGCCACGTCCGGCACCTTGACCTTCACACGGTGATCGTGAATGGTCGCATACAGGATGGCCACCTGCTTTTCCACAGGCACGGGAGCGGAGCGGTTCTGCTTGAGCACTTCCACGATGCGCTCGCCCTGTGCAAGGCGGGCCTTGGTGTCGGCATCCAGATCGGAACCGAACTGTGCAAAGCTCTGCAGCTCGCGGTACTGGGAGTAGATCAGCTTCAGGGTGCCGGCGACCTTCTTCATGGCCTTGATCTGGGCGTTGCCGCCGACGCGGGAAACCGAGATGCCGGGGTTGACAGCCGGCATAATACCGGAGTGGAACAGCTCCGTCTCCAGGAAGATCTGACCATCGGTGATGGAAATGACATTCGTGGGGATATAGGCGGAAACATCGCCCGCCTGCGTCTCGATGATGGGCAGAGCCGTCAGGCTGCCGCCGCCCAGCTCATTGGAGAGCTTGGCCGCGCGTTCCAGCAGACGGGAGTGCAGATAGAACACGTCGCCGGGGTAAGCCTCACGTCCCGGGGGACGGCGGATCAGCAGCGACAGTGCACGGTAGGCCACGGCGTGCTTGGACAGATCGTCGTAGATGATGAGGACGTGCTTGCCCTGATGCATGAAATATTCGCCCATGGCACAGCCGGAGTAGGGTGCGATATACTGCAGGGGCGAAAGCTCGGATGCCGTTGCGGACACCACGATGGTGTAGCCCATAGCACCGGCCTCGGTCAGGCTCTGCACAAGGTTTGCCACGGTAGAGCGCTTCTGACCGATGGCAACGTAAATGCAGATGACGTCCTTGCCCTTCTGGTTGATGATGGTATCGGAGGCGATGGTGGTCTTGCCGGTCTGGCGGTCGCCGATGATCAGCTCGCGCTGGCCGCGGCCAATGGGGATCATGGAGTCGATGGCCTTGATGCCGGTCTGCAGCGGCTCCTTGACCGGCTGACGGTCGATGATGCCGGGAGCGCGGCTTTCAATGGCGCGGAACTCGGTGGTCTCGATGGGGCCTGCGCCGTCGATGGGCTGGCCCAGCGCGTTGACCACGCGGCCGATCATGGCTTCGCCCACCGGCACGGACACCACCTTGCCGGTGCGCTTGACAGTGCTGCCTTCCTTGATGCCGACGTCGGAGCCCAGCAGAACGATGGAGACGGTATTCTCCTCCAGATTCTGGGCCATGCCGTATTCGCCGTTATCAAACTGAAGCAGCTCACCTGCCATGCACTTTTCCAGACCACTGGCGCGGGCGATGCCGTCGCCCACCATAATGACCGTGCCGGTCTCGCTCTGCTCAATGGCATTTTCGTAATGCTTGATCTGCGCACGGATGATCTTGGAGATCTCTTCAGGTTTCAGTTGCATCTTTGTTTGTTCACCACTCAATTCTTAAAAATCTTTCGGGTGGAAATTCGATCACAGTGTCACGGAAGCAATATCCCTGCGCAGGGCGGACAGACGGTTCTGCACCGTGCCGTCCAGCTCGGTGCCTTCGATATCCAGCCGGATGCCGCCCAGCACTGCCGGATCGACCTTTGTTTTCAGGTCGATGGTCTTGCCGGTGAGCTTTTCCAGCTTTTCGTGCAGGCTCTTTGCCTGCTGCTCCGTCATTGCCACTGCAGTGGTCGCCGTTGCTTCCAGAATGCCGTGTGCCTGATTGTAGCGCACACGGTAAGCCCGTGCGCAGCCGGACAGCTCCCGCAGGGTGCCCTTCTCGCACAGGATCTTCAAAAAGTTCAGCACATAGAGGTGGACCTGATCCCGCAGTGCTTCATCCAGCAGGCTGCAGCGCTCCTTTTTGGGAATGCTGGGGGTGCTGAGCAGATGCAGGTAGTCCGGGTTTGCCTTAAAAAGCGCCACGGCTTCGTCCAGCTCACCCAGAATGCGGGCCTCCAGCCCTTCCTCCGCCGCCAGATCGTACAGGCTTCCGCCGTACATCCTTGCAGTCTCGGTCATGATGCTTCACCCACATTTTTGATAAATTCGTCGATCAGATCCTTGTGGTCCTTCTCGCTGATCTCACGCTCCACCACCTTGGAGGCGATCTCCATGGCGATGCCGCCGATCTCGTCCTTGACCTCGTTCACGGCCTTCTTGCGCTCCTGCGCAATGTCGGCTTCGGCCTTCTGCTTGAGGGCAGCAGCCTGCGCGCGGGCCTCGCCCACGATCTCTTCGCCGCGGGCGGTAGCCGTCTTCTGCGCATTGGCAACGATCTCGTTGGCCTCGGCGCGGGCATTCTGCAGGTTCTGCTCGTACTCTGCCTTCATGGCTTCGGCTTCGGTGCGCAGCTTGGTGGCATCGGCGATCTGGCTGTCTGCCTTCGCCTTGCGCTCTGCGATCACGTTTTTGACCGGATTCAGCAGGAACTTTTTGAAGATGAACAGCTGGATCATCAGGTTGCAGATCTGGGCCAGAAAGGTCCAGCCGTCCAGCGTGATCAACGCCTGGTACAGTTCCATAAGCGTCTCCTTTCGTTATTTTGTAAAAGGTTCCGCTTATGCCAGGAACTTCATGAACATACCGGGTGCCAGGAAGATCAGCAGCAGGCCGGTGACGAAGCCGTAAATACCGGTGGTCTCGGAAAGTGCAACGCCCAGGATCAGGGTGCTGGTAACGTCGCTCTTGCACTCGGGCTGACGGCCCACAGCTTCACAGGCAGCAGCTGCTGCGTTGCCTTCGCCGATACCGGGGCCGATACCTGCGATCAGTGCGCAGCCTGCGCCGATGCCGCAGCCTGCCAGAGCGATACCACGAGCGAGGTACTGAAAGTCAGTCATAAGATTTGTCCTCCAAAAAAGTTTTTTGTTTTGGGAGATGCCGTTGTGAGGGCTTAGTCCTCACCGGCAGCACGTTTGATGAAAATTGCGGTCAGGGTACAGAAGATGAACGCCTGAATGCAGCCGCCGAACCAGTCGAAATACAGGCCCGTAAAGGCCGGGATGCCGATCTGGAACAGCTGGATCTGGCTCAAGGCACCCGGCAGCCAGCCGAAAATGACGTGGCTCAGGCTTGCCAGCGCCCAGTACAGCAGTGTGGAGATGACCGTACCGGACAAGATGTTGCCAAAGTGACGGAACGCCATACTGACGGGGGTGGAAACCTCCGACAGCACATTGATGGGTGCCATGATGAAGATGGGGTCCAAAAGACCTTTCAGGTAGGAAAGGATGCCGTTGGTCTTGATCTTGTAGTACAGGATCAGCACGAACACCACAATGGCCCACGCCGCCTCGGTGTTCAGGTCGGCTGTGGGGCTCCACAGGCCGATGACACTGATGAGGTTGCAGCCGATGCTCAGAGCGAAGATCGCGCCGATGAGCGGGATATACTTATCAAAGTGATAGCCCATGTTGTCGTGCACGAACTGGTCCAGCCGTTCTACGATGAACTCGGCGGCGGCCTGCCGCTTTGAGACATTTTCCAGCTTGAGGTTGCTGCCCAGCCAGATGGCAAGACCCGAAAGCAGCGCCATGACGATCCAGGTGCTGACTAAGGTCTGGGAGATCTTGAAATCACCCAGCAGGGGGATGTCCGTATGGATGGTATACAGGATCTTTGCGCCGTTCAGTTCCATTTGTTACGTTTCACCCCCTTCGTCACGGGGTTCAGCTTCCGGCTCCGGTGCGGGTTCGGGGTCGTCCTCCACAGAGACGTCCACCGAAGGCCCGGCCGGTGCAAGAGGCTTGTACTTGCCGGTTATTTGCAGGTAGTAGATCGTAACGCGCGGGAAAAGCAGGGGCAGAACACCGGCAAACGGCTGGAACACCGGTGCCCCGATGGCAACGATGATCCACACCGCCTGCAAAAGCATCCGGACATTGTAGGAAGCCTGCAATGTCGCTTTGCGCCGTTTCTCATCCTGCTCGTCGATGACCTTCTGGCACACGAGGCAGATGCCCGCAAAGTTGCCGATGGCCACGGCCGCGCCGATGAGACTGCCCAGAACAACAGTGTAATCAAATTTCACCCAGCCAACCAGGTGCAGAGCTGCAAAGATCACCCACATGACGGCGGTACAGATGGCCGTGCCGCAGGCGATGCGGGTCAGCTCCTTTTTGGATTCCGGCTGCAGTTTCATAAAGGGAAACCTCCTGTTAAGTTTACTGATGCGAGTTGAACCCCACCCGCTTTGGTTTTTCCTTTTTGGTGCGGTCCATGTGTTCCTTTGCAAAATACCAGAAGTTCTGTGCCCCGGCAGCAAGCCCCAGCAGGATGGCCGGCAGGAACACCCATTCCGGCCAGCTCCAGTTGTTCACCGCCCACCATGCACCGCCCAGACACATGACCAGCGGCAGCAGCATATTCAGGCCCAGCTGGGTCAGCCAGACAAGATCCTCCAGTGCCTTATACCAGCCCTTCAACCTGCGTTTCCTCCCTGTGTGATGTGCCTTTGCAAAAGCCAGATTCTGGATTCTTTGCCAAGGATTTGCAGTCAGCAAAAAAATCTTATAACGATAGTATAATTCAAACCGGCCGTTTTTTCAATCAATTTTCCACTGTTTTCTAGTAAAATTTCATAGTTTGTTTACACTAATGCCGTAACTGTACGCCCTGTATGGAGTTTGTGCGTCTGCGGGCACATCAATACCAAAAGTTTGATGGATCTATTGTGCAGAATGCAAAAAAAAACGGGCGAACCCTCTCAGGCGCTGACGCGCCAGCTCTCCCGAAGGGCGAGCTTTTATGCATCTTTCGGGCAGCACAAATAAAGCTCCCCCTTCCGGGGGAGCTGCTGAGCGAAGCGAAGCTGAGAGGGTCACACAAAAAAGCCGCCCGGCTCTTTGGGAACCGGGCGGCAGCCGTTATGCAGTTTTCAGGACATTACCAGAGGTTTGCGGTCTCGTTGTACAGGCCCTCGTAGCTCTTGGCGGAGACATCCCAGCTGAAATCGCACTCCATGCAGTGATGCACGAGGTTCTTCCAGTTCTCCTTGTCATAGTAAGCATTCTGTGCGTTGCAGCAGGCCACATACAGCTCGTGGGCATTGTAGCCCGCAAAGGTGAAGCCGTTGCCCTCACCCATGGTGCTGTCGTGGATGGAGTCGCGCAGACCGCCGGTCTCGCGGACGATGGGAGGCGTGCCGTAGCGGCAGGCCACCATCTGTGCCAGACCGCAGGGCTCGCTCTTGGAAGGCATGATGAAGGCATCTGCACCTGCGTAGATCTCCTGCGACAGGGCCGGCTCGAAGCCGATGTAGGTGCCAACGCGGCCCGGATGGCGTGCGCACAGGTCGGAGAAGAAGTTCTCGTACTGGCTCTCGCCGCTGCCCAGAATGACCAGCTCGATGCCGCGATCCACCAGACCATCGGCGATGCTCTGCACCAGATCAAAGCCCTTCATGCCGACCATGCGGCTGACCATGGCAAAGACGGGGCTGCCATCCTTGTTCAGGCCGAACTTATCCTGCAGGGCTTCCTTGCACTTTGCCTTGCCCTCTTCAAAGTTGGTGATGTCGTAGTTGAAGGGGATGTTCTTATCCGTAGCGGGATCGTTGGAATCGGTATCGATGCCGTTCAGGATGCCGCACAGCTTGTACTGCTTCTCGCGCAGCAGAGCGTCCAGACCATAGCTGAACCACGGGTCGAGGATCTCCATGGCATAGGTGGGGCTGACAGTGGTGATCTTATCGGCAGTCTCGAAAGCACCCTTCATGAAGTTTGCGCAGCCATCGTACTCCACGATGTGCTGGTCGCGGCGGCCGATGCCGCAGGTGTCCTCCAGAATGTCGGTGCCGTACTTGCCCTGATAAGCGATATTATGGATGGTGAAGATGGTCTTGATGCGGTTGAACTTATCCAGATGGCGATAGTACAGGTTCAGGTACACCGGCACCAGAGCGGTCTGCCAGTCGTTGCAGTTGATGATATCGGGGGTGAAATCGATGTAGAACAGGGTCTCTAAAACGGCGCGGGAGAAGAAGGCGAAACGCTCGCCGTCATCGTAGAAGCCGTACAGGCCGCGGCGCTTGAAGTAATACTCGTTGTCCAGGAAGTAGTAGGTCACGCCGTTCCGCTCGGTCTTGAACAGGCCGCAGTACTGGCTGCGCCAGCCCACGGGGACGGAATAATTGGTCACGTACTCCAGCGTATCACGGAACTTCAAATCGCCGTACAGGGGCATAATGACGCGGGCATCCACGCCGTCCTTGACCAGAGCCTTGGGCAGGGCACCCGCAACGTCGGCCAGACCGCCGGACTTTGCAAAAGGGGCAGCTTCCGAAGCAGCATACAGGATTCTCATAGGATCGCTCCTTCCATATAGTGGGATATTTTCGTTCTCCCCCACCGCCCTTGCAGGCAGCACGAACCATTTTTACAAAAGAGCAGGCGGGGGCACACAGATGCCCCCGCCCCTCTCAAGAGGGGCTACCGGGGAGGAAGCCGCCCCTATGGATAACTCAGTAAAATCAGACGGTGTGCTTCTTCTGCACGTACACCGGGAAGCTCTCGGTGCCGGACAGCTTCTTGCCGGCAGTGATCTTCACGTTCTTATCGGTAACAACGCAGTCCAGCTCGGCATTGGCTTCCACAACGGTGTCCTGCATGAGCACGCAGTTCTTGACGACGGCACCCTTCTTGACCTTGACGCCGCGGAACAGCACGCAGTTCTCCACTGTGCCCTCGATTACGCAGCCGTCGGCCAGAATGGAATCGGTCACCTTGCAGCCCGGCACATAGCGGGTGGGGTTGTCGTCGCGGATCTTGGTGTAGACCGGGCTCTTCTTGGGGAACAGCTTTTCCAGATTCTCGTCATCGGTCAGCTTGAGGTTCTCGTCGAAGTAGCTCTTCATGTCACAGACATGTGCCACATAGCCGGTGTACTCCAGAGCGTGGATGTTCAGGATGTTGACATTGTGGGCCAGAATATCGCGCTCGAAGTAGATCAGGCCGCGGGAGGTCGCATCCCGGACCAGCTTGAGCAGGGTCTCGCGCTCCAGAACATAGATGTTCAGGTCAAGGTTCTGCACGCCGGGGCGGTAATCGTTGAACAGCAGCTCGGTCACACGGCCGTCGGCATCAACGGTCAGGGTGTAGTTGTCATTCTTGCGGCCCTCGGGGATCTCGGTCTTCTGGTAAGCGACGGTCACATCGGCACCGCTTGCCTGATGGGCGGCCAGCAGGGCGTTGAAGTCGTAGTTCAGGGCAACATTGGCGTCGCTCATAACCACGTACTTTTCCTTCTGGTTCTCCAGGAAGTTCATGATGGAGCCCAGAGCTTCCACACGGCCGGAATAGATGCGCACGCCCTTCTCAGCGAAAGGCGGCACGATGTTCAGGCCGCCGTGACGGCGGGCCATATCCCACTCACGGCCGGTGCCCAGATGATCCATCAGGGAGTGGTAGTTTTTGCGCACCACGATGGAGACATTGGAGATACCGCAGTTTGCCATGCTGGACAGAACAAAGTCCACCATACGGTAGCGGCCCGCGAAGGGGATCGAAGCCATTGCGCGCTCGGTCACCAGCTCGGGGACGGTATTATCATAACTGTTGGGGAAAATAATACCCAACGCATTGGTGTTCTGGCTCAGCATACTTCCATACCCTCCTTGACGGATTCAAAGACTTTGGCACCTTCCTTGACGGTTGCGCCTGCGCCGACGGTCAGGCCGGTGCCCACATGGGCAATGGGGCCATCGCCGCCCACTCGTGCACCTGCACCGACCACAACATCCTCCGCCAGGATGCAGCGCTTGACAACAGCACCAGCCTTGACCACAACGCCGTCCATCAGGACTGCGTCCTCAACGGTAGCGCCCTCTTCCACAACAACGCCTGCGCTCAGCACAGAGTGATGCACATTGCCGTAGATCTTGCAGCCCTCCGTGACGAGAGAATCCTGCACCACAGCGCGGGGACCGATCTTCTGCGGAGGCAGGACCGGGTTGCGGCTGTAGATCTTCCACTTCTCGTCGAAGATATCGATGCCGGAGTTTTCGGGGTCCAGCACTTCCATGTTGGCTTCCCACAGGCTGTCGATGGTGCCCACGTCACGCCAGTAGCCGGCAAAGCGGTAGGCGTACATCTTGCGGCCGTCGCGCAGCAGGGCGGGGATGATGTTCATGCCAAAATCGTTCTTGGAGTTGGGGTCTGCTTCGTCCTCTTCCAGATACTTCTTCAGCACATCCCAGTTGAAGATGTAGATGCCCATGGAAGCCAGATTGGACTTGGGTACCGGGGGCTTCTCCTGGAACTCGGTGATGCGGTCGTTCTCGTCAGCCACCATCAGGCCGAAGCGGGAGGCTTCCTTCCAGTCCACTTCCATAACAGCCACAGAGAACTCTGCGCCCTTTTCCTTGTGGAAGCGCAGGAAGTCGGCATAGTCCTGCTTGCAGATCTGGTCGCCGGACAGGATGATCACATACTCGGGATCGTAGCTGTCGATGAAGCCAATGTTCTGGTAGATGGCGTTTGCAGTGCCCTTGTACCAGTCGGTGCCCTTTGCCTGCTCGTAGGGCGGCAGGGTGTGCACGCCGCCGTGCAGACGATCCAGATCCCAGGGCTGGCCGTTGCCGATGTACTCGTTCAGCTTCTGGGGCTGATACTGGGTCGCGATGCCAACGGTGTCGATGTTGGAGTTCACGCAGTTGGACAGCGGGAAGTCCACGATGCGGTACTTACCGCCGAAGGACACCGCAGGTTTTGCCGTTTTCTGTGTCAGCGCGTACAAGCGCGAGCCACGTCCACCGGCAAGGATCATTGCCACAATTTCTTTTGCCATAGCTTTATTCTCCCCTTTAACATTAACATTTCCGTTGTTCGGAAATGAGCGTCAACATGTGCGGTATGGGTCGGCCGAAGAGCCGGGTCATTCCTTGGGCTCCTTCGGTTTGCGGGTGCGTTTTGCGGGTGCTTTTTCCGCCTTGGGTTCTGCCTCTGCCTTGGGCTTGCGGCCGCGCTTTTTGGGTGCTTCCTCGGCCTTTTCCGGCTCAGCCTTTGCCTTGCGGGCGGTCTTTTTCACCGGTTTTTCCTCTGCAGCGGCAGCTTCTGCCTTGGGCTTGCGGCCCGGCTTCTTTACCACCTTTGCTGCAGCTTTCTCCGCAACGGTCTTTGTCTTTTTGGCTGCAGTCTTTTTTCCCGCCTTATCGGTCTTGTCCGCTGCGGCCTTGCGGGTACGCTTGGTGGGCACTTCAAAATACAGGGTGCTCATGGGCGGCAGGGTGATGGTGATGCTCTGCTCAAACCCGTGCATCGGCTTTTTGTGGGTGCGCACGGCCTTGTTGTGGACTGCGCCGGAACCGCCGAACTCTGCATCGTCGCTGTTCAGGATCTCCTTGTAGGAGCCTGCCACCGGTGCGCCCAGCGTGTAGCCCTCGCGCAGGACGGGGTTGAAGTTGCACACCACAAGGATCTGCTTGCCGGAAGTGTCCTTGCGCAGGAAGGCGATAACGCTCTGCTGCGAGTCGTCCGGCACGATCCACTGGAAGCCCTCCCAGCTGTAGTCCACCTGCCAGAAAGCGGCGGGTGCTCCTTGTAGAAGGCGTTCAGGGTCTTGACGTAGGTCTGCAGCTCGGTGTGCTTATCGTAGCCCAGCAGCATCCAGTCCAGCGGCTTTGTCTCGTTCCACTCGGCGAACTGGCCGAACTCCTGACCCATGAACAGCAGCTTCTTGCCCGGGTGGGCCATCATGTAGCCAAAGAAGGTGCGCAGGTTTGCAAACTTGGCGTCGTACTCGCCGGGCATCTTGTTGATCAGGCTGCCCTTGCCGTGCACCACCTCATCGTGGCTGATGGGCAGCACAAAGTTCTCGCTGAAGGCGTAGAAGAAGCTGAAGGTGACCTTGTTGTGGTTGCCGGAACGGAAGAGCGGGTCAGTCTTCATGTAGCTGAGCATGTCGTTCATCCAGCCCATGTTCCACTTGAAGTTGAAGCCAAGGCCGCCGTCCGAAGCAGGCTTTGTGACCATGGGCCATGCAGTGGATTCTTCCGCGATCATGTACTTGTGGGGGTGACGGCCCAGCACGGTGTCGTTCAGCTTGCGCAGGAAAGCAACAGCCTCCAGATTTTCCTTGCCGCCGTCCTTGTTCGGCTCCCACTCGCCCTGCTTGCGGTTATAGTCCAGATACAGCATGGATGCCACCGCGTCCACGCGCAGACCGTCGATATGGTACTGCTCCAGCCAATACAGTGCGCTGGAGATCAGGAAGCTCTGCACCTCGCTGCGGCCGAAGTCGAACACCATGGTGCCCCACTCCTTATGTTCGCCGCGCTTCGGATTCGGGTCCTCGTAGCAGGCTTCGCCATCAAAGTTGTACAGGCCGAACTGATCCTTCGGGAAGTGAGCAGGCACCCAGTCCATGATCACACCGATGCCGGCGGCATGGAGCTTATCCACAAAGGCCATCAGGTCCTTGGGGGTGCCGTAGCGGCTGGTGGGTGCAAAATAGCCGGTGACCTGATAGCCCCAGCTGCCGTCAAACGGATATTCCATGACCGGCAGCAGTTCCACATGGGTATAGCCCATCTCTGTGATATACGGGATCAGCTCGTCTGCCAGCTCGGAATAATTGTAGGGCTTGCCGCCCTCCTTCATCTTCCAGCTGCCGGCGTGCATCTCGTAAATATTCATCGGGCTGTTGATCACATCAGCCTTTTTCTGTGCTGCCTGCCATGCATCATCGTGCCACGCAAAACCACTGATATCGTAGACCTTGCTGCCGTTGGACGGACGGGTCTCGGCGTGGAACGCATAGGGATCGGCCTTATAGACCAAATCACCTGCGCGGGTGGTCACGCAGTATTTATAAACATCATATTCCTTCATGCCCGGGATGAACAATTCCCATACGGAATCGCCATCCACCTTGCGCATCGGGTGGCTGCCCGGCTTCCAGCTGTTAAAGTCGCCCACCACGCTGATGGCTACAGCATGGGGTGCCCACACGCGGAACACCACACCTGCTTCACCGGCACGCGTTTCCATGTGTGCGCCAAAGTAGCGGTATGCTTCACAGTTATTGCCCTGTTTGAACAGATACACCGGCAGGTCCGATGCATTGCTCTGGATCTTCTCCTCGGTCGGTTTCATAGACTGCTCCTCCCCGTACAGATGCACAAAGCGCACCTGTAGCTTTTTACCCTTTTATATTAAAGAATTTCGGTCTGTTTTTCAAGAGTTTCGCCGCATTTTACTGTAAAATTTACCATAATCTTTTCGTTGATATTTTTTCCTTATATACACACCCGCCAAATTTTTACAAATTTTATGGTGAATCCTGCCAATCTGACAATAAAAAAGAGCCTCTGCGCACCCTCCCAAAGGGAAGGTGTACAGAAGCTCTCTGTTTCTGTTGAAAATTTTCAGTTCCGGTTTCCCCGGTTCTTTTCGGCCTGCTCAGTCCACCACGTAGACGTTCACCTGAATGGCTCCATTGATCACGCTCTCGGCGTAGGTCTCATAGAACAGGTCCACAAGGATCTGGCCCTTCTGCACGGCAATGCCGGTGTCGGTGGCCACCGCGTAGCCGTACACGAACTTGCCGTCGGTGGAGGTGATATACAGCTTGGTGCCGTAGGGGATCACATCCGGGTCCACAGCCACAGTGCCGTAGCCCAGACCCAGACCGGAAGAACCCTTGCCGGTCTTGGAATAGTAGCCGGTGGCCTTGCCGGTGAGCACCTTGCTGTAAGAGGCGGGTGCATTGGTGGTGCCGTCCGGGCCGGTCAGCGGGGAGACCGGCGCGCCTGCGCCATAGGTCTTTACGATGTGGTTGGTCGGCTCCACAGTGGTGGTGGAATCCACCACGATGCTGTTTTCCAGCTCGCCGTCCACATAGCGGTCGCGGGTGGTGATGGTCTGCTGGCCTTCCGCACCATGGCGCACCGTGGTGGCGCGGCCGGTGTTGCGGAAATACAGGCTGGTGTAGACGTACTCGGTATCGTAGGGGATGGCCTGCGTCTCCACACGGTCGGTGTAGTCCACGCGGTGCACCGTGATGGTGGAACCTGCGCTCACCAGCTGGTCCAGAGCAGGCTCGGTGTAGTCGTCACCCTCCAGGGTGATACCGGCACGCTTCAGGGCATCCGCCACGGTGCCGAACACCATTTTGACGGGGTACTCCTGACCGTCGGCAGTGATGCTGACGGAGAATGCGCGCTCAATGTTCAGGGCGGCAAGATTGCCGCTGTAGGCCGTGTAATAGACCTGATCGCCCTCTTCGGACTGGATGCCGGAAAGGTTCATAACCTGTGCAGGGTCGGTCTCGGAGGTGAGGATCACCTGCCGGGCACCATTGGAGTCTGTGACGTAGGTCAGCCGCAGATTCGCAGCGGTCACACTGAGTGTAGCCACAAGGCACACGACCATGACACAAAACGCCAGCACACGGGGAGAGACTGCATGCTTGCAGTCAGACAATGCTTTCTTCAATTTTACGGAAGCGATACGAGACAACTCCTCTCTTTTCAAAATTGGCTGCGGCTGCGGACATGTTTTTCATGCCCCGGCCGCCCGGACTGCGGGGCGGGCAGAAGCCATCTGGCCCCACAATCAAATACGATGCCCTCTTTTTGGTAAAATCGAGCATCGTATACAATTTGGACTCCGCTGCGGAGGGTGCAGTTACCCTCCCGCCCCGGACCCCATCTGCCCGCGCCGCGCCGTATATAAGACGGCTTTTTACTTCATCCAGATAAATTTTAAACGCTGCAACGTCTGTTGGTTCCGCTGAGCGAGTCTTATTTTACCAGCCCAATGGCCATTTGTCAAATCACCTTCTCATACTTTGTTAGTTTTTTGACGTTATTTTTTGTGCAACTTTAACATTGTTTTCTCCAAAATATTGTTTTTTCGGTTATTTCCTTCCGATTTTCGACCTGTTTTCTGGGGTGTTTTGTTCACGAATTTTTAACATTTATTTTGGACTTTTTGCACCGGAAACTGCACTTTTGGGTTTCGTTTTCCCATGCGGCAAGCGGCCAAAAATCGCTGGTTTTCCGTACGAAGCCACCTCTTTTTCATCCCATTTTTCACCCACAAAGAACTGTGCGAATTACCCATGAAAAGCGCCTTCCGGCAAAATGCCGAAGCACAGAAATTTGTGCAGCAAAAGACCACACTGGCAGCTGCCGGGCAGCGGCTGTACAATCAAACAAAAAACAGAAAGGAAGGTTTTCAAGTGAACATCAAGATCATTCAAAGGCAGTGCGGCGGCACCGAATTTCTGTCCCAGCCGCACCGCCTGCACCTCGGTGCACAGAACGCTGCCGGTGTGGACGTGCTGTGCTTCACGCTGCCGGAAGCATGGGCCAGGTGCACCGTTGCGCTCTACCTGCGCCGCAGCGACGGCACCCTGCTGGCACCGGTCTCACTGGACACGCAGCACTGCGTCACCGTGGACCGCCGCCTGACCGGAAGCACCGGCGGACAGTGGATGCTGGCAGCCATCGATGCCAGCGGCTACGCCGCCTATACCCGGCCCGGCAGCTACGACACCTACGCCATCCTGCCCACCGACGGCGGCGCGGAAGAGCTGCCGCCCTCGCAGTATGAGCAGTTCGTGGCGCGTGTGCTGGAAAGTGCCAGTACCGCTTCCACCGCCGCACAGCGTGCCGCAGCCAGTGCTGCAAGCACGGCATCCAATGCGGCACAGGCCCAGACCGCGGCACAGCGCACCAGCGCCGACAGTGCCGCTGCATCCCGCTGTGCAGCCCGTGCCGAGGCTGCTGCCGCACGGGCAGAGGAGCTGGTGCCTACCGACGGTCAGGTAGTGAGCGTGAACGGCAAAAGCGGCATCGTAAAACTGACGGCGCAGGATGTGGGGGCGCTTCCCTGCCCGGCAGTTCCGGTCTCCGGCCAGCTGCTTCGGGTGCTGAGCGTGGACCCCAACACCGGGGCCGTGTTGACCGATACTGCCGCCATGCCGGATCTGTCGCCCTATCTGCGCAGCAGCACGGTGCCCACGGCTTCGGCCCCCGGCGCAGTGCGGGTGGACCCCGCCTGCGGCATCAACGTGCGCAGCGACGGAACCCTGATCATCGCACCAGCTGCCCGCGAACAGCTGGACAGCATGACGGATGCACTTCTGCCGCTGACCGCAGCCCTGCTGCCTTATGGCGTGAAGAAGGCTCTGACCACCGCCGCAGCCGCCGGGGAATGGACCGCTGCCGAAAAGGCAAACGCCCTGCGCACCTTCGGTGCCGATTTTTCTTCCTATTATACAAAGGAAGATGTCGATGCTCTGCTGGCCGCACCCAGCTCCGCTGCCTACCCGGTGGGCAGCATCTACCAGAGCACCGACCCCACCAGCCCTGCCGCCCTGTTTGGCGGCACATGGGAGCAGATCGCATCGGAGCGCGTGCTGATGGGTGCCAGCAGCAGCCACGCAGCGGGCACCACAGTAAAGGCCGGACTGCCGAACATCACGGGCTCTTTTGTCGCGGATGTAAAAAAGGGTGAACATAAGGTATCCGGCGCATTCACTGCCGGCAACGTGATCGCATCTACGGGCGAATACAATTCCTTTTCTGATGTATATAAGTTCAGTCTGGATGCGTCCAAGTCTAATGCCATCTACGGCCGCAGCGCCACCGTGCAGCCTGCCGCCTACTATGTGCACATCTGGCGGCGCGTGGCCTGAGAAAGGAGGTTTTGAACCATGAAGATCATTGACGAGAACGGTGCAGCCATTGAAACCCCTGACCTGACGCTTGGGCATCTGGTGGGCGGCACCGAGCCAGTGGAGCACCCCGCCGTGGAAGGCGTGGAGGAAGTGAGCCACTACGAGACCGTAACGGAGTATCCCGGCGGCGGCAGGGATGTGCGGAAGGTCATCGACGTGCCGGGCGTGCCTGCGCAGGCCGCATGGACCGAACAGGTGCCGGTGCAGAGATACATCCGCTATACGGAAGAAGAATTGGCCGCGCGGGAAAAAGAGCGCCAGCAGGCCGAGGAAGCAGCCCGTCTGCCCGAGACGATTGCCAGCCTGACCTGCCAGCTGACCGACCTGCAGCTGGCCCTGTGTGAACTGTACGAAGGAGGTGGTGTGTAATGGCAAGGATCTATGCGGCCCTGATCCGCAAGGGCATCAAAACGCTGGAGGATGTGCCCGCCCGGCTGAGGGATGCCGTGGCAGCGCTGCTGCAGGAGGACGGCCATGCTTAACGTTTACTCCCGCACAAGGGATGGCGAAACGCTGCTGAGCCGCAGCTTCCGCGCAAAGGAATTTGCCTGCAAAGACGGCACCGACCCTTTGTTTGTGGACAGCGAACTGGTGCAGGTGCTGCAGGCCATCCGTGACCATTTTGGCGCACCGGTGGTCATTACCAGCGGCTACCGCACCGCTGCACACAACAGGGCTGTGGGCGGGGCGGTTTACAGCCAGCATCAGTATGGCCGTGCCGCGGATATCCGGGTGTCCGGCGTGCCGGTGGAGCAGCTTGCCGCCTACGCCGAGACCCTGCTGCCCGGCACCGGCGGCATCGGCCGCTACCCCGCAAAAGGCTTTGTCCATGTGGATGTGCGCAAAGCAAAAAGCCGGTGGGTCGGGTAAAGGCGGTGAACGGAATGGAAACGATCTTATCCGCTGTCATTGCCGGGGCCGTGACCCTGATCGGCGTGCTGATTGCCAACAGCCGCAGTCAGGCCGTGACCGACACCAAGCTCGAAGAGCTGACCCGCGAGGTGCGTGAGCATAACAATTTTGCCCGCCGCGTACCGATTTTAGAAGAACAGATGAAGGTGGCCAACCACCGCATCGCTGACCTTGAACAAAATGAGAAAGTGAGGAATTGATATGAACTTTGGTAAAATTTCTGCCGCCACCATCGCCCGCACCGCTGTGCTGCTGCTTGCCCTGACCAATCAGGTGCTGAGCGCTCTGGGCAAACCTATGCTGCCCATTGAGAGCCAGACTGTGGAACAGCTGGTGACCGCCGGCATCACCACCGTGGCCGCGCTGATCAGCTGGTGGAACAACAACAGCTTCACCTCTGCAGCCATTCAGGCCGATGCCGAATACGCCCGCCTGAAGGACCTTCACCCTGACCAAAGAAGACAAAATTGAAACCGGCGAGATGACCGGGCTTGACATTTCCAAGCTGATCGAAGCCGGTTACACGGATAACGGCAACGGCATCTACACCCTGACCAAAGAGTACACCGACTCTCAGGGCCAGAAGCATACCACCACCGTCAAGGTGGATTCCAGCAAGGCCACCAAGACCACCAGCACCAAACTGACCGTCAGGATGGCAAGCCAGGAGCACGAGAAAACCGAGGAGCTCGGCACCAAGGAAGATACGAATTACCCCTATCCTTCCACCGATATCACTGTGCAGGATAATAAGGGCAAGGAGCACACCTTCAATGTGAAGGACATTCTGGATAACGCCCATGATAAAGGGGACGGCACCCTCATTTATGAGGACAAGGAAAATAACCTGACCTATACCATCACAAAGAACGAGACCAACACGAAGCTGGACAGCCTTAATGACACCGAGCTTCGCGACCTGCTGAACCAGAATACCACCGGCAACAGATACTCTGTGGACGCTGCTGGCAACCTGTGCTATACCACCGATCAGGGCGAAGTGTGCCGCGTGACCAACGAGCAGAACACTCTGCTGCGCAGCATGCTCAAATTGGATATCACCATCACCGACCACCATGGCAAGGAATCCGACACCCAGAAGGTGGAAAACAGCGAAAAGACTCCGGAGCAGGCCAAGGCCGATGCTGAAAAAGACAGCACAGGACGAGGCCCTGAAGGATGCACTGGCACAAGCCATCAACAAAGAGACTGGCAAGAGCCTGACGAAGGCTGACATCACCCTGCCCGAAGTGCGAGACGGCAAGTTTGAGTGGACAGATACCGCCACCCGCAAAACGTACACCTTCAGCTATACGGAAAAGGGCACCGTCAGCAGCTTTGAAGAGATCAAAGACCCCACCACGGTTGATAAGAACGCTTCTTCTGCCGAGAAGAACACTGAGACCGGCTCCGCCGAAGTGACTGGCTCCACCGTGATCTGGACCAAGAAAGACCAGACCATCGTTCAGAACGATACCAAGACGGATACCACCTTTGGAGCGGGCTTTGACTTCAAGCATATTCCGGATGGTTTTGAACTTGACGGTGACGCTGTATACAACAATGATGGCACGTTGAAGAGCTTCAAAACCACGGACGGAAAGACCTATGAGTTTACGTATGCACCGGGTTCTGCTCCTGACACTTTAACAGACATCTCCAACGCCGACTTTACCAAGGTTACATGGAAGATGACCCAAAAGACAACAGTCCCTGTTACCTCTCCGGATGACAGTTCGCCCACTCATATCGAGATCGAGCGGAACTTCCAGAAAACCGAAGATAATGGCACCTTCACCTTTACCGAAACCAAGGAAGGCGGCAAAACCTATAGCGGCCTGAAAAAGGTTGCTGGCGAGGATAACCTCTACCGCAACGATGATGGTTCTGTCACGATCACAGTCAGCCCTCGACGCTCAGCACTGATGAGATCAAGGCAGTTCTGGTAGGCAAGGGCTATACGGATGTCAAGGTCAATCCGGACGGCACCGCCAGCTATAAAAATTGGTGAGGTGACCTACAACGTCAAATACAACACCACCGTTGAGACCATCACCGTCAAGACAAAAGAAGTTGTCAAGGAAAGTTCCACAATTTCCGCTTCTGACACCAATCAGAAGGAAGCTGAAGATGCACTGAAAGCAAAAATCGCAGAGCTTCAGAAGGATCTCAAAGAGGGTGAGTACATCGAAGTGAACGGCCACCACGTCGATCAGCACACCAAGTTTGAAACGATCATCACCTACTTCAAGACTGCCATCAACTACAAAAACATGAGCGATGCTGAGATCGTTGACATGCTCGAAAAGCAGAAAGCAGATGCTGATGCAGAGCACAAATCCTATACCGGTGCAGGCATTGGTCATGACTACTGGGGCCGCCATTACGATACCGGTGAGACGCCGAACTATATCGGTCACCTTGACCTTGCTACCGATTCCGACCTGCTTCTGGAAGATGGCAAAACCACCGCCGATGCGATCCTGCTGAACACGGGCGACAAGAAGTTCAAGTTCGAGTGGAACGAGAGCGCTGAGGATCTTGTCAATAAGGATATAAAGGACAAGCGGGCAAAGTTCCAAGACTCCATTTCTTACGATGATGGCAAGCAGAACGGCGGCGATGGTTCCAAGGGCCATTACGAGTATGAGCGCCAAGATACAGGCTCTTGGATCGCTCCTGATTCTAACAATTACCCTCATGAAAGTGCCTACTACCGCCTGACCGGCACCATCGCCTACAATTCTCTGGAAAACGGCAAGGAATACGGCACAAAGAGAGCTGCAGAAAAGGCTCTGGAAAAATGGCGAGCCGAACACCCGGACGCCGAAGACTATAAGCCGAACATTGTGGCACTGACGAAAACTGAAACAGACTGGTTGGGCATCGAATACGAAACTACGGTTTATAAAGCCTACACCTACGAGTCCTCTCTGACTGCATATGGTTATATGTCGAAAGACAGCAACACCTGCGTCAACTCCGGGTATGGCGATACCGGATATGGGCGTGCGTGGGCTGGCGGCTTTGACCTGCGCATCAGCGGCCTGACACAGGTCACCAAGACCGAATCGTCCGCACACGGCAGGAACTACTACGACTACTATGCCGATATCACCAAGTACAAGACCGAGGAAAAGACCTCTGGCCCTCTAGCAAACCGCCTGTTGAACGTGATCCCCGGCACCAAGACCGTACCCACTGAGACCACATATACCGATTCCGGCAGCGGCCTGTTTGGCTCGTATGATCAGAACCACAACGAAACCCACGACCACGAAAAGCCTTTCACGGGTGCAGGCACTGCCGAATACACCACCTACCGGACTTGGGAGGACACCAACGCCGTGTGGGATGGCAAGTTTGAAAAAAAGCTTACCGGCGCTTTCGGGTTCAACTACACCACCACGAAGGATGCCAAAGTGACCGAAGCCTCCAAGAAGACCGGTGTGAAAACCGACTCCTCGGTGAAGTACCACTACTCCTACGTGGAGCGTCAGGAGCTTGACCCCATTACGGAAACCAAAACCGTAACGACCCCTGCCGACGATGACGGTGACGACGACGACGGCGGCGACAAGATCATTGAGGAAAAGGATCACGACTCGCCCGTACTGCCCGGCACCCCCCGAGCTGCCGCCTGTGCAGGACGCAAAGCCGGACGCCCCTGTTCCGCCTGCTGACCCCGCTCTGCCCGCTGTGCAGGACGCACATGCCCTGCCGCAGACCGGCGTGAACTGGCTGGCCGCCATCGGTCTGGCCCTCAGCGGCATGACCCTGATGATCACTGGCGCGTTCGCCAGCCTGCCGGCAAAAAAACGCAAAGCACTGAGCCACGCTTCCCCCTTTCACAAACCTGTGTCTCCCTGCTTTGCACCGCCGGACAGACTGAGCCGGATCGCTCTGGCTGATATGTCCCAATCTCCTATTCCGCATACAGCCTTCCGGCTGTAAAACCCTCACAAACAAAGCGCCCCCGCTCCAAAACCGGAGTGGGGGCGCTTTGCTTATTGCTGGAAAATTTATTGGGAACACGCAGATGATTTGCGTACCGTTATCGACTGTGTTATACTTATTTCGCTGCCCTCTCCATTCTGGCAACAGGAAGGAGGTGTGTCATGTGGGCGACATCTTTATCAACCTTTTTGTGGCTGTCGGAGCAAATGTGATTGCCTATTACATTTGCAAGTGGCTTGACAGCCGCGGCAAAGGACAGTAAGCACAGAAGAACCCCTCGGAGTTGCAGCTCCGAGGGGGTTCGCTTTTGTGTGCCTGTGGTAATCTTCATCAACCTTGTGATTGCCTACTTCTATTATATACAGCTCCGTGCAAAAGTCAAGCCTCCGGCAAAAAGTTCATTTTACGTCAAAATATATTTTTTCCGGATATAACAAAAACGGCCCTGCCGAAGCA
>VOFC01001655.1_pt1 | contig 25419 bp, 33 predicted proteins | sample 5384161 | NCBI WGS metagenome assembly VOFC01 (sample SAMN12384722, study PRJNA508395) | human gut metagenome | isolation source: healthy gut B | host: Homo sapiens | reverse complement strand
ATGTTAGAATAAAATTAACTTTAAATGACAAACTACGAATAGAATATATTCGAAAAGGTAAAAAATGAGTGAACAGTTGGATAAAAATACAAATCAAACCGATGAAAGACTGACAAAAGAAAGTCTGCAGTTACAGAAAGCTCTATGGATTCGTGAGGAAGTAAACAAAAAACGCGCACAGGAAGACCAGTTGCTTGATCAGATTTTCCGCGAACAACAGTTGCTTCAGGAAATGGATGACGATATGGACGTCAATATGGAACACGTCAGGGAAGGGCGCAAGTATCGTGAGGATATCCGGGAGCGTGTTGAGGACAGGGTCTATGAGATACATGATCTGAGTGCAGATAAGCGGGAAGGCATGCGGGAATATAAGCAGGCATACCGCAGAGGTTATGCACTTGCGATGTTTTTCCTATCGCTCGCATTGTGCGTGTTTGCAGGTTATCTTCACGGAATTACATCACAGATCTGTCTGGTGCTGCTGATGTTTACAGGTACACAGGCGGCACTTTTAGTTCATGAAAAAGAATGTTTTGCATTCTGGAGAGTTCTTTGTATATTTCTGGGAAGCATTATTTTTCCGGGAATGCTGGTGCTTTTATCGGATATGAATTGCATTTTGATTACTATAAATTTGCACTTCCTTATAGCCTGGCGGGAGCGTTTGTGGTGCTGGCAATCACGACAGCAGCATATTTTCTGTATGATCCATACCGTGTGGCAAGGCGTCGGATCAGCGATGCAAAAAGCATGATAAGGACGGTGGAAAAATCAGCAAGAAAACAGGTAAAGAAAAATCAGAAAATACTGGCAAAGCAGGATGTTAAGCAGCAGCGTCTTTTGAAAAAGCAAGAGAAAAAAAATACAGAGTTGGTTTGAGAAACTTCGGCAGAAAATAAAGAAATCAAAGCAGGCAGAAAAGCCACAACCGGAAGTGCAGAGCGATGCTAATGTAGAAAGCAAAAAGTACAGAACCGGCAAAGGACGTAACTGATAATGAAGCAGAGGCGGATAACTCTGAGGAAGCGAAGTCAGAAACTGCAGCAGATGAAGAAATAAACAATTCAGAAGAGACAGAATTATAAAATTGTAATTTACATAATACGGAAAAGGTCGTTCCACAGTGGGAACGGCCTTTTCGCGTACAGGAAACGATTATTTATTTTCTTCTATGATCTCTGCGGTATCTAAGATCAGCTGGGATGCTTTCATACGAAGCAGATCGGACTTCAGCTGAACGGCTGGAAGAACCTGCTTTACCACATCGATTGGCTGCTGATACTTCTGTGAAATGAGTTCGTACTGTTCGTTCATTTCATCCTCAGAAACTGTGATATGCTCGGCTTTGATAATTTCATCCAGAATCACTTCAAGCTTTGCCTGTTTGGAAGCGTAAGGCTTTACTTCTTCGCGGAAAGCTTCGGTTGTTTTGCCCATCATCTGCAGGTACTGTGTGAGCGGGATTCCCTGCTGTGCAAGCTGGGCTTCCATCTGCTGAAGCTGTGCGTCGATGGCAGCCTCTACTGCTTCTGGAGGAAGCAGACAGGAGGAAGAAGAAAGAATCTGATCGTAAAGCTGCTCTCTGGAAGCTTCGTCTTTCTTTGCCTGTACTTCATAATCTAAATATTCGCTGATGTGTTTCTTTAAATCATCCACGGTCTTTACTTCCGGGATAGCAAGGGATACAACGAATTCATCATTGAGCTCGGATGCTTTCTCAGAGTAGATTTCGTGTAATTTTACTTTAAATACAACTTCTTTTCCTGCCAGATCCGGTGCATGATACTGCTCCGGGAAGGAAAGGTTGATGTCGCGGTCTTCGCCAATCTCCATACCAACAATCTGCTCCTCAAATCCGGGAATGAAAGCACCGGAACCGATGCCCAGAGGGTATTTTTCAGCTTTTCCACCATCAAAAGGAACACCGTCTTTGAATCCTTCGTAATCGATGACTGCGGTATCGCCCATGGCAACCGGGCCTTCTTTGTTCACGCGTGTCGGGTTGCCGGCTAAAAGGGGTACCGATCTGCGCATTTACGTCATCCTCTGTGTAGGTAATGACCGGAATGGTAGCTTTCAGTCCCTTGTACTGTCCTAATAAATGTCCATGATTTATCCTCATTTCTTGTAATTTGTATGCTTTGATTCATTCGCAACATGGGTGTAGTATACATGAAAAAGCAGTAGGCCGCAAGTTTTTGGCTTTTTTTTTGACACATGTGGAATATGTTTTGCACGAACTTTGTAAATATGTTATAATCAACATAGTTATATACGTCAGATTTTGATTGTTTTGAGGGAAAAAATGAGCAAAGATAAAATTGCCTGGTCAGAAATATTTAAGAAAAATACATATTATGAGCAGAAAGATAAAATGCAGAATATATTTTCCATTCGTTGCATTATCATTGTTTTTCTGTTGTACTCGTTTACGTTTTTTTTTGAATCTTATCAATGTATTTATTGTGGATACACAGATTTTTGTTATCAGCTATGTAGAGATGATCGTGGCGCTTTTGATTTATCTGGCATTGCTTATATCGATTGGATTGGAAAAGCCGGTTACAAAGTATCTGAACATTACGGTCATTGCTGTTATGGTCACGATTGCGGGAAGTGCACTCACTTATCATGCGGTGATAATTGTTGTGATTCCGATTATTTTTTCAAGTATGTACGCAGATAAGAAGCTTGCCAGCTATGCGTTTGTAATTACGATTCTGAGTATTATCATTACTACTTATGCAGGGTATTATAATGGTGTGTGTGATGCAAACATGGCACTGCTGACAACGAATAAATTGTCGGATATTTCTAAGGATGGCGTATTCCTGATGAATGAAGTAAATAAAAATCCACTTGTCACGCTGGGACTGTATTATGTAGTTCCAAGGTCACTTCTGGCTACCTGCTTTTACGCGGTATGTAAGAATGTTTATCATATCGTGGAAAAGATGATGGAGAATGCGATCCGTGTAAAAACACTTGCTGCCATGGATGATATGACCGGTATGTACAATCGGAATAAGCTTTTGGAAGTTGTGAACAGTGATACATATAAAGATATGCAGGTCGCAATTATTTACTGGGACATTAACCGTCTCAAATATGTGAATGATACATTCGGTCATCTGTCGGGGGATTTCCTGATCGTGAAGATTGCGGAGTCGATCAGGCAGGTGTGTGGTGAGCAGGCAGAAACATTCCGCTACGGTGGCGATGAATTTATTATGATTATAAAGAATGGCACTGCAGATCTTGCTGAAGAAATTATTGCTAAGTGGAAAAAAAGTGGTCACAGAAATTGATGATACAAGTAAGTTCCCGATTTCTGCATCGGTCGGATATGCGGTAGGACAAGGCGAAGATATACGGACCATTATTGGCAAAGCAGATAAGAAAATGTATGCCAATAAAGATCAGCGTAGAGAATAAATTTAAGATTTCTTTTTTTTCGAATATGAATCTCCGGGATAGCAACCGTGTCATAGGTGACAGATGGCTGCTCTTCTTCCGGGGATTCTTTTTTTCGGTTTCCGGTTTGTGTGTATGAATTTCCGGTACAGCTAAATTATCAATTTCCAAATCATACGTATGTTTTTCCCTGGCTTTTTTTTCTTTCTTTTCTTTAAAAAAAATTGAACATAATCTAATCTCCCTAAAAAATTACAACAAGTTTATAAAGAATGTAATAGCAAGGCTGTTTAAGAAATCTGCGAACAGACTTCCAATCAGTGGAATCAGAAGGTAGGCTTTCACGGAAGGTGCATAGCGCTCACACAGAACCTGCATGTTTGCCATGGCATTCGGGGTTGCACCCATTCCGAATCCACAGGTGCCGGCTGCAAGTACAGCAGCATCATAGTCGTTTCCCATCACGCGGAAAATGATAAAGTATGTGAAGATGAAAATCAGCAGAACCTGGGCACCGAGCAGTATAACAAGCGGAAGTGCCAGAGAGGCAAGCTGCCACAGTTTCAGTGTAATCATAGCGATTCCAAGGAAAAAGCGAAAGGCAGATACCACCCAGATCGTTGATCTCGCCCATGTGAATCGCAAATTTTCCGGAGTATTCACCGATATTTCGGATGAGAGCGGCAGCAATCATGGCACCGATGTAAATCGGGAAAGTCATGCCGGTCTTGGTGAGGAGCCAGGAAAAAATGGTTCCGAGACCGACTGCAATGATGAGCTGGAATACTGCAGCTGCATACATGTTGGTATGACGCTCGTGTTTTATCTCTTCTTCAACCAAAAGGCTGTCATCATCTGTGACAGCAGTCTCAAGAAGGTTTTTCTTCTCAATCAGTCTGCGTCCAATCGGACCACCAATCAGGCTTCCGGCGATAAGTCCGAATGTCGCTGCGGCGGTACAGATTGTTGTAGCACCCTGTACGTTGAAGTCTTCGAGAACCGGTCCGAATGCTCCGGCGGTACCGTGACCACCGACCATAGGGATGGAACCGGTACACATACCAATCAATGGATCAAGTCCGAGAACAGATGACATTCCGATTGCCAGGAAGTTCTGTGACAGGATCAGTACAATGACAAGGATAAGGAAAATAAATAAGGATTTTCCACCACTTTTTAATACTTTCAGATTTGCCTGAAATCCGACAGAGGTAAAGAAAAATACCATACAGACTTCCCGCAGCGTGTCATCAAAGGAAAATTCCTACGCTACGCCGGTAGAAAAGCAGACACAGGTAAAAATCGCAAAAAGCAGACCGCCCACGACTGGTGCAGGTACGCAGAATTTCTCCAGAAAATGTATTTTTTGTTTTAAAAATTGTCCGAGCATCAGAACGACGACCGCGATGGCAAGCGTCTGATACATATCTAAATGAATTTGCATAGTGTTCCCTTCTAAACGTTATTCCGTTGATACCTGAATGTTCTGCTTGGCGTAATAAGCCGCAGCTCCCGGATGGAAAGGAATGGTTATGCCCTGTGTTGCAGAAGTTTCATTCATTTGTAAATCTACAGGAATGCTGTATTGAATATCCTGTGCGTGAGAAAACAGAAGTTTCGTTAATTGTTCGACTGTTTTTTCGGAAAGTTTGTCACTTGCCAGAAGTACCGCCTGTACACCAAGTGTGTCACTTCTTCGGTCTGTCCGTTGTAGGTATCCGCAGGAATGGTGTATGTACTGTAACAATCGTTGAGCTGAAGCAGTTTGTCCAGACAGTCTGCATCGATGGAAAGCAGCCGGATATCGCACTGGCGGGACAATTCATCAATCATTGTTGTCTGCACTCCGGCCGTACAGAACAGCGTATCAATATCACCGGACTGCAGCTGGGAAGCAGCCTGCGCGTAATCCAGATTCACAGTGTGTACCAGTTCGGAAGAAAGTCCGCTTGCTTTCAGAATCTGATTGGCATTTCGCTCGGTTCCGGAATCTTCCTCGCCAATGGATATGGTCTTTCCCTGCAGATCATTGAGCGAATGAATAGAGGAATCGGCACGGACAACAATCTGGCAGGCTTCCGTATACAGGCCTGCAATTGCCTTAAATCCCTGATATTCTTTACCCTCAAAGATACCGGTTCCTTTGTAGGCATCTGCAGTTAAGTCCATTTGGGCAATTCCAAGTTCAATGTACCCATCGGAAAGGAGCCGTAAGTTGGCCGCAGAACCGGCGGTCGTTTTCATTTCCATCTGACAGTCAATGTCTTCTGTTGAGACGAGCTGTGTGAACGCGCTTCCGAAGGAGTGATACATGCCACCTAATGCAGCCGTACCAAAACGGATTTTATTGGAAGTCATTCCGCATCCACCTAGAAGAAGTGTTGACACACACAGCGTAAGACTGAGTAGTTTTTTCCACATAGAGTTTTCCTCCAAATCTAGTAATTATACGGTGATGAAACCTAAAGCTTCGGATACTGCAAAAATCAGAATCAGAGCAAGGCAGATTGGAGCAATCCACTTGAGCATTACAACATAGAATTTTTTCTCTTTTGAAAGACCCGCTATTTTCCACTTCGTCGATGATCGTCTTTGGTTTTACAATAAATCCGACAAAGATGCAGGTAAGCATGGCAACAATCGGCATCAGAACGCTGTTGCTGATGAAATCAGAGAAATCCAGAAGTCCCATACCGAGAATTTTAACAAAGCTTAAAGGTCCAAAGCCTAAGGATACCAGTCCACCTATAATCAATACATAGATTGTGATTGCGATGGTTGCTTTTTTACGTCCCCAGTGCAGTTTGTCGCAGACAATGGATACATTCGTCTCCAATAAAGAAATAGAGGAAGTCAATGCTGCAAAAAGCACAAGAATGAAAAAAGGCACCGCCAATCAGTCCACCGAGATTCATGCTGTCAAAAACTTTTGGCAGTGTGATGAACATCAGGAAGGTCCTTTACTTAAGGCATCCTTGCTTCCACCGGAAAATACAAATACGGAAGGTACGATAAGAAGTCCGGCAAGGAAAGCGATGAGTGTATCGAAAATCTCGATTTTACGAACAGAGTCACGCAGATCGTCGTCTTTTTTCATGTAAGAACCGTAAGTAATCATGATACCCATAGCCAGTGACATGGAGTAAAAAGAGCTGTCCCATGGCGGCAAGCACAGTTGTTGCAGAGAAGTGCTTGATGTCAGGGGAGAGATAATACTTCACGCCGGCTGCAGCCCCGGACGAGTGATGCAGTAAAGGCTGATGGCGATAATTAATACAATGAGTACCGGCATCAGGATGGTACTGGCTTTTTCGATACCTTTTTGTACGCCGATGATAACAACGACGGAGGTCAGCAGTACGAAGATCGCAAACCAGATAATTGGTTCAACTGGTTGTGCAATGAAATTGGTAAAGAAATCATCTCCGGCAGCGGTTCCTACATGACCACTGAGAAAAGAAACCATATATTTGATGACCCATCCGCCGATGACACAGTAATATGGTGTGATGATAAACGGAACGATACATGCCAGAGCACCGACGAAGCCGAAGCGGTTATCCAGTTTCTTGAAGGCACCGGCTGCGCTGAGTCCGGTTTTACGTCCGAGAGATACTTCTGTGATCATCAGCGTAAATCCGAAACTGACTGCAAGCAACAGGTAGACGAGAATGAAAATTCCTCCACCGTATTTTGCAGCTAAGTATGGAAATCGCCATAGATTCCCAAGTCCTACAGCAGATCCGGCCGCCGCAAAGATAAAGCCCAATTTGCTGGAAAATGTGTCACGTTTTTGACCCATAATTTTAATCCTCCTAAATTTTATTCATATGCTTGCTATTATGGCATTTTATGCGGAAAATTACAAGAAAAGTGACAAAATCTTTTACTTATTTATAAGGAATTATATAGAAACTGTTTACAAAGTGCTTTTTTTCTTCTAATATCAAAAGCAAACGAAGGAAAAAGGAGATACAAGATAAGATGAAAAGTAAAGCGAATGAACTTTCACCGGCAGCCTATGTCTTTGACGGAAAGCTGCCACTGAGGCAGGCCATTCCACTCGGCCTGCAGCATGTACTTGCGATGTTCGTGGGAAACCTGACACCGCTTTTGATTATTACCGGAGTCTGTGGCATCGGAAATAGTGGAGAATATGCAGGGATTCAGGTAGCGTTGCTGCAGAATGCAATGATCATCGCGGGAATTGTTACGTTGATCCAGCTGTTTGCAATTGGACCGATTGGTGGAAAGGTGCCAATCATCATGGGAACAAGTTCGGGATTTATTGGTGTGTTCAGCAGTGTCGCAAACATTATGGGAGGTGGAATCTTAGGATATGGAGCCATCATGGGAGCTTCAATCATCGGAGGTTTCATGGAGACGGTTCTGGGCGCGTTCTTAAAGCCGTTACGTCGCTTTTTCCCCATCAGTCGTTACCGGAACCGTTGTACTTTCCATCGGATTATCGCTGATTGGTGTGGGAATCAATTCTTTTGGTGGAGGTAATTCGGCATCGGATTTTGGTTCTGCAGAGAATCTGCTTCTTGCATGTCTGGTGCTTGTAGTTATACTGTTCTTTAAGCATTGGACCAAGGGGGTACTCAGTTCATCTTCAATTCTGATTGGAATTATTGTCGGATATATTGCTGCAATCATTATGGGATGTGTCCTGCCGCACACCGGAGTGACAGCAGATGGTGTGGAGTACACAAAGTCATGGGTGCTCAACTGGGACAAAGTGGCAGAAGCAAGCTGGTTTGCCGTTCCGAAAATCATGCCGGTCAAGCCCGTATTTGATGCGAGAGCAATTGTACCGGTTCTGATTATGTTCGTTGTGACCGCCGTGGAGACCATCGGTGATATTTCCGGTGTCATCGAAGGTGGAATGGATCGTGAAGCTACCGATAAAGAGTTATCCGGTGGTGTTATGTGCGATGGACTTGGATCAACGCTGGCAGCATTGTTTGGTGTTCTCCCAAATACATCCTTCAGTCAGAACGTAGGTCTCGTTGCGATGACAAAGGTGGTAAACCGTATCGCATTAGCGTCCGGCGCTGTATTTTTGATTTTATGTGGACTGATTCCAAAGCTTGGAGCTTTGATCTCTATCATGCCACAGAGCGTACTAGGCGGAGCAGCTGTTATGATGTTCTCTTCCATTATCGTAAGTGGTATTCAGCTGATTACGAAGGAGCCTCTGACACCGAGAAGACTGACCATTGTATCGGTCGCTCTAGGTGTAGGATATGGAATGGGTGCAAACACTGCAGTATTGGCACAGATGCCAGAGACCATCCAGCTGGTATTCGGTGGTTCCGGTATTGTGCCGGCTGCGATTGTTGCCATTCTTTTAAATGTGATTCTGCCAAAAGACAAAGAAAACAAACAGTAGATCGTTATGGAAGCCGGGATAAGTCTTCCGGTGTATCAATATCGAAGAGTTCCAAAGGGTCCTCTGCAGGTACATATGTCACCTGCAGAGGATATTTTTTTGCTAGAAAACTGCCACCTTTTTTTCTGAGGAAGATGTTGTAATTCCAGAAAAAACTGTTGCGGGAACAGAACCGGGGAACCGGGAATCGTTTCACCGGAAGTATTGGTATAGGATAAGCGGCAGATATAATTCGGCTGTTCGGAGAATGCAGTGCATAACCGTTTCATGCTTGCCGGATGGATGCATGGCTGGTCACACGGCAGAAAGAGAATGCCGTCGAGCAAAGAGATATCTTGTACATCATTTGTATCTGAAAGCAAGGTGGAAACGCCAAGGGCAACCATCTCATTTCGGTCCGTCCTGTCATGCAGGATAAACGGAAGTGCCCGCTTTTGGCAGAGAGCTGCAATCTCCGGGTGCCGGGTGATCACGCAGATCTTAGAAAAAGGCACAGAAGCTGCGATGGCGCAGGCGCAGGAAAAAAGTGTACGGCCTTTGTAAGTCGCAAGAAGCTTGTTGCTTCCGAATCGTTTTCCCATGCCGGAAGCCATAAGGACACAACCGATGCGTAAATCTGATACCATAAGAGTTCCTTTCTGCATTACTGCTTCGGCTTTTCTTCTAAGAAACCTTCCCCGTATACTTCGTTGGTTTCGGTTACCATGATAAATACATTCTTGTCCACTTCATGGGCAAGACGCCGCACCATATATGCCTGGGATTTGGAGCATGCACACAGAAGAACATCTTTGTTATCCTGCGTGTAGCTTCCCCGTGCTTTAATCTCGGTAGAACCGCGGTCGATCACATCTGAGATTCTTGCAGCGACTTCTTCGCCTTTATCCGTAATAATGATCAGCAGTGTGCCTGAACCCATGCCATACATGATTTTGTCAATGACAAGTGAGGTCAGAATCGTGGCGGTCAGACCATAGAGGACGGCGTCAATGGTTCCGAATGCCGGCCAGCCCAGAAAGATGATGACAAGATCAATCAGCATGGTAATCATGCCAATGGACAAATGCGGGCGCAACACTTTTACCGACATGGTAAGGAAATCTGTACCACCGGAGGAAGAACCCCTCATATAAAACAGCGCCAGTGCGATTCCAAGGAAGATACCGGAAAAAAGCGCCGCCATGAAGCGGGAGCCGGTATATACCGGAAAATGCGGGAAAATTACATCGAGAAAGAAGGTACTGATGCAGATGGTCTTGAAGCTTTTCAAAAGAAATTCTTTGCCGACAATCTTATAACTCAGTAAGATCAGCGGCAGGTTCAGTACCAGCGTGGTCAGACCAATCGGCAGATGCCACAGGTAGTTCATAATCAGGGCCAGACCGCTCATTCCGCCCGGTGCAAAATTTCCGATTTTGGCAAATGTGTAAATGCTGATGCCATAGAAAATAGAACCTATGATATCATAAATTAAATCTAAAAGTATATTTTTTGCCCTTCCGTTTTTCATAATATAAGATCTCCTAAATTTTAAAATAATAGGATGGTAGAGTTACAATAATAAGCTGATTGTATACCTGATACTAATGTATCAAATAAAACGCAAAATTACAATGTGTACTTCGTTGCTGTAATAAAAAGCATGTGTTAAAATAAAGGAAACTATGCAGAAGCAATAACAAAGAAATGGAAGGTTGATATGCTGACGATAAGAGAGTATAAAAAAAGTACAAAGTCTGGAAGAAGCATGGGAGTTGAACCAGAAGCGTGCGAACCGTGTCATTGGCGGCATGATGTGGATGCGTCTGGGGATTCAAATTTTCAGACAGCGATTGATTTGTCAGGACTGGGACTGGATACGATCGAGGAGACAGAAGATGAGTTTCGCATCGGATGTATGGTGACGTTGCGTCAACTGGAGACACATCCGGGTTTTGTTTCCTATACCCAGAATATGTGCAAAGAAAGTCTGCGCCATATTGTGGGCGTGCAGTTTCGGAATCTTGCCACAGTGGGGGGCAGTATTTATGGAAGATACGGTTTTTCCGATGTTCTTACACTGCTGATCGGACTGGATTCTTATGTGGAACTGTACAAAGGAGGGATTGTTCCGCTCCGTGAGTTCGCAAAAGGAAAGCCGGACAATGATATTCTGGTACAGATCATCATAAAGAAACATCCGGTGGCAATGTATTATGAAGCTGTCCGCATTACGCAGACGGACTTGCCGGTGCTGACATGCTGTGGTGTGCATGATAAGGAGAATGGAACGTATACCATAAGCATCGGGGCAAGACCTTCACGCGCGGTCATTGTGCCGGATGAGAAACAGTTATTAAAAAGAAAAATTAACTACAAATGCGATTGAAGCATATGCAAAGTATGCAGCAGAAGTTGTTCCGACAGACAGCAATATGCGCGGAAGCAGGGAATATCGCAGTCATTTGGTGGAAGTGCTGAGCCGACGGGCATTGGAGCAGCTGTGTGAGGAGGAGAGCAAAGCATGTTAGTGAATATCAATGTAAATGGAAAAAAAGATCCAGCAGGAAATTGAGCCGGATCTGCCGCTTTTGGATTTCCTGCGTGCAAACGGATGTTACAGTGTCAAGCGTGGCTGTGAGACATCCAACTGTGGACTTTGTACGGTGTTTTTGAATGAAAAACCGGTACTTTCCTGTTCCATTCTTGCAGCACGTGCCGATGGCAGCAGTGTGACCACATTAGAGGGATTACAGGAAGAAGCCGAAGAGTTTGTAGCCTTTATCGCAGACCAGGGAGCGGAGCAGTGTGGATTCTGCAATCCGGGATTTGTGATGAATGCCATCGCGCTTTTTTTTCGGGAAAATCCGCAGCCGGACGAAAATGAAATCAAGGAATATCTTTCCGGAAATCTCTGTCGCTGCTCAGGATATGAAGGACAATTGCGCGGAATTTTGAACTTTCTTGGATGGAAGAATACAAAAGAACTTAAGGGGAAGGCGGAAGCATCATGCGGGAAGTAAATAAAGCAGTTCGTAAAAAAAGATGCAATGGAATTGCTTCTTCTTGGTAAGCCGGTATATACGGATGATATTGCGCCGAAAGATTGTCTGGTCGTAAAGCTTTTGCGCTCGCCGCATGCGAATGCGATCGTCAAAGAAATCAATACGGACAAGGCGATGCTCGTTCCGGGAATTGAAGCGGTCTATACATGGAAGGACATTGATCAGAACCAGAAGCGTTTTACCTGTGCGGGACAGACTTATCCGGAGATGAGTCCATATGATCGTCTGCTTTTGGACCGGCATGTGCGTTTTGTTGGTGATCCGGTGGCTATCATTGCCGGAGTAAATGAAAAATGCGTAGATCGTGCCATGAAACTGATCAAGCCGGAGTACGAAGTGTTAGAGCCGCTCCTTGATTTTCATCAGGCGAAAGACAATGCGATTCTTGTCCATCCGGAAGAAAACTGGGAAGCGCTTTGTCCGGTAGGTGCGGACAATAAGAGAAATCTCTGTGCACATGATGAGTGCCAGGATGGAGATGTGGACGCAGTACTTGCTTCCTGTGATGTTGTTTTGGATCGTACTTATCATACGAAAGCCTGCCAGCAGGCGATGATGGAGACATTCCGGACGTTTTGTTCCATCGACACGTACGGAAGACTTCATGTGGTAAGTTCAACCCAGATTGTATTTCATTGCCGCCGAATTATCGCACATGCGCTTGGAATTCCGACATCCAAAATCCGCGTGACCAAGCCACGTATTGGTGGAGGCTTCGGTGCAAAGCAGACTTCGGTCAGTGAAATTTATCCGGCGTTCGTTACATGGATGACAAAGAAACCATCCAAGATTATTTATTCAAGAAAAGAATCTCAGATTGCATCTTCGCCACGTCATGAGATGGAGATGCATGTACGCTTGGGAGCGACAAAGGATGGAATTGTAAAAGCGATTGATTTACATACACTTTCCAATACAGGTGCGTACGGAGAACATGGACCGACAACGGTCGGATTGTCCGGACACAAGTCCATTCCGTTGTATGGAAAGGCAGAGGCGTTCCGTTTTGTCAGCGATGTTGTATATACCAACCATATGTCGGCGGGGGCATACCGTGGATATGGTGCGACACAGGGGCTTTTTGCGGTGGAATCCGCAGTGAATGAGCTCGCGGAGATGCTTCACATGGATCCGTTTGTGATTCGTGAGAAGAATATTATCCACGAGGGAGATGTGATGCCGGCATATTACGGTCAGGTAAATACGAGCTGTACGCTGGACCGTTGTCTTGCAAAAGTAAAAGAGATGATTCAGTGGGATGAAAAGTATCCGATGCGAAAAGTGGGAGATCACAAAGTCCGTGTTGTCGGCATGGGAATGGCGATGCAGGGTTCCGGAATTTCCAGCGTTGACGTGGGTAGTGCTACAATGAAAGTCAACGATGAAGGCTATTATACACTGTTGATCGGTGCGGCAGATATGGGAACCGGATGCGATACCACATTGGCGCAGATTGCAGCAGAAGTGCTCGACTGTTCAGTGGATGATATCAATGTGTTCGGAGCGGATACCGATATTTCTCCATATGATTCTGGTTCCTATGCATCATCCACGACGTATATTACTGGAAAAGCTGTGGAAAACTGTGCATTGCAGCTTCGTGAAAAAATTGAAAAATTAGGAGCAGACATTCTTGGATGCAAAGCAGAGGATGTCCAGTTTGACGGAAAGAAGGTTTGTCTCGCGGACGGATCGGAAGGAAAGAGTGTCTCTCTTGCGGATATCGCGACAGCATCCCAATGTGGAAATGAGATTGAACTGGTAGCTTCCACCACACACAGTTCTCCGATTTCCCCGCCACCGTATATGGTCGGTGCGGCAGAAATCGAGGTGGATTTAGAGACGGGAGAGTCTCATGTCGTAGAGTATGATGCCTGTGTGGACTGTGGCACACCGATCAATACCAATCTCGTGCGCGTGCAGGCAGAGGGCGGTATCTTACAGGGAATCGGTATGGCAATGTCAGAGAATGTGACTTACAATGCGCAGGGAAGACTTTATGAAAATTCCTTCCTGCAGTATAAGATTCCATCCCGCATGGACATCGGCCATATTCGGATTGCATTTGAAAACAGTTATGAGGAAGCCGGGCCGTTCGGGGCAAAATCCATCGGGGAAGTGGTCATCAATACACCGCTTCCGGCGATTGCGGATGCGCTCAGCCATGCGGCAGGAAAACGGTTCTATGAACTGCCGATTACACCGGATCAGGTAGCAAAATATTAGTGTTTTCGGTTTCTTTTGACAGTCTGGTCTTATATTTTTGTCGGAAATTGATTCTTTTTCATAATCAAAGGCGATATATGATGGAAAAAGAAATTTATTGATAAAAAAGGAGAGATTATTATGTCAAGAGAGTACTTGAAAAAATTAATTATGGCAGCGTTGTTTGCAGCACTTGCATGTGTAGCAACAATGATTATCAAAGTTCCAACACCTGGAACAGAAGGTTATATCAACCTGGGTGATGCAATTGTAATTCTTTGTGGTGTTATTCTTGGACCAGTGTGGGGATTTCTTGCAGCCGGTATTGGTTCCTGTCTGGCAGATCTGATCGGTGGATATTTTGTATATGTGCCAATCACATTTGTAATTAAAGGACTTGTTGCATTATGTGCAGGACTTGTGTATCGTGCAATTGGAAAAACAAAGACAACACGTTATGCAGGTGTGATCCTTGGTGGTGTGATCGATATTATTCTGGTAGCTGGCGGATATTTTGTTTGCGAATATTTTATTTACGGCGCTGGTGCAGCTGCAAGCATTCCGGGAAATATCATACAGGGTATCGGTGGACTTGTAATTTCGGCTATATTGTATCCGGCACTTATTGCAATTCCTTATATTCGTAATAGTTCTTATGGATTTGAAAATTAGAACATCGTTCTGCAAATAACTAGAAAAAAAGCTGCTGTCTGAATGAAAATTTACATTCGAACAGCAGTTTTTTTACTTGATAAGCCAATAGTAGTTCTTGCGGCAATCAAGGATATATTCTACATATACCGTATCAGGATTTAATAAGTGATGGAAATATCTCCTGTAGAATTATCTACGGTAATCTTTCCGCCAGTCCCTTTCTGCTGGTATTCCGTCTTATGGGAAACACCGTTGATACTCACGTCACCAATGGAAGTATCAAGATCATATGCGTAGTCGGACAAGTCTTTCGAGCTGCTTACTTTGACATCTCCTACACTGCCGTCGACATATAATATCTCAAATATATTGTCTTTGATCACTGTGTCTCCAACCGATGTATCCACATCAATTTCGTTAGCTTCACAACCATTCAGTTCCACAACAGCTGTGGAAGTATCAATATCGATGGAGTCAGTTTTACAATCGTCTAGCTCGATATCGCCCACACAGCTGTCAATTTTTAATGTTGTAACGTCTAGATTTGATAAATTAATGTCTCCCACAGATCCATCTACATTGATCAGCTCTAAGGTCGTATCTTCCGGAATGGTAATATGAACACTGCATTTTTGGTTCTTCATGAAGTTATGGACTTTGATTTTCTGCTTCTGTGAAACAATTAGAGTATTATCTTTGATTTCATATTTGGGATTTAATTTTTTGTCAGCGTCGCACTGAATACTGTAATCGTCTCCTTTTTCAATCGATAAATTCATGACTTTGGAATCAATCTTTACGGTATTGAAAGAAGGAAGTAAGACTGTGTCGGTCGAGAGTGTTGTACCGGAACTTTCTGTATCATCGGAATCGCTGTAAAAAAGAAGCAAACGGCAGGTGGCTGAGAAAGGATACGCCCCAGCCGACAAGATGATAGCAGGTGCCACCGATAATGCAGATTACGGTAACAAGTGTTAATATAATTAAATATACATTTTTTTCATGAACAAACTCCTCCTTTTAAATAGGATACTGTGATCTATTTACGTAATAAATTTTTTATCAGTGTGTGAATGATTGCTGCTATTGGCCAGATGATCCAGGAAATCCAAAAATCAAAAAGTAAGGAAACTCCAGATTAAATACAGGCAGGTAACCGTTGGCCAGTAAACGGACATGATCGCAGCTATCGTCTGATTCATATACTGTGGCTCATTTGTCTGGCTTGGTACATAGTTTCCGCCTACTGTGTCCTGCTGGTTTAAGTGCAGTAATGTTTTATAACTGCTAAGTTTTGTGGATGCCATAACAATCAGAAAGACACCGATTGCTACAAGAATGAAGACAAAACCACCGGAAGCGTTTGACCAGAAAGTAACATAGATATCAAGACCGTCTAAAATTATACTTGGAATGACGCTTAGAATACAAAGTATAATACCGATGGTCAAAAGAGAGTGCATAGGTGGATTTATAATGTTCCATTTCACGATGCAGATATTCGGTTGTCGAAAAATCAGTAACAAAAGGTTCTTTCTTTAAATAGTTCCAATGGTTCATCTGTACACTGGAATAGATGAATAATCCAACAGCAATGCCAATGAGTACGAACATAATGGACACGCCACATGCATCCAGAAGATTTTCTTTTTTTGCGGATAAAATGCAGTAAAAGCATCGAAAAGATCGGGCCACAGACGGACAGAACACAGAGCATGACGCCGAGTGCGGTACGGTATGCGCTTTTTCCTGCATCGGCAAGATAGGATTTTGCCTGATCGAGGGAGAGTGTCTTTCCCTGTGGCATCGGCTGGCTTTCGACGAACTGGGAAATGCCAAGGTCGTTGGCTAATTCGTCGAGATTGCCAAATTCAGATATAACAATTCCGACCGCCTCGTTTTCTGATTTGCCCTCTTCCTTTAGTTCGGTGTATTTGTCTTCCATCATCTGCCAGAGCTCGTTTTTGGCTTTATATACTTCTGGAGTGTTTGGAAGATTTAAAAACATGGTTTCTAAATAATTTCTAATCGTTTCCATTTATGGAATCCCCTTTATAATAAACTGTTCTACAACTTCCTGCGTAAGCAGCCATTCCTCACATTTTTCCTGATAATATGCTCTTCCGGCTTCGGTGATGCGGTAATAGGTGCGTCGCTTGCTGCATTGTCCCTGATTCGAAAAAGACTCGATATAACCGTTTCGCTCCATGCGGGTGAATGCAGAGTAGAGTGTGGTTTCTTTTATGACATATTTTTCATTGGACAATGTCTTAATCTGCTTAGAAATCTCATAACCATAAGATGGCTTATCAAGCAGAAGATAAAGAATCATGGTGTCATTGTATCCACGAATGACATCACTACTGATGGCCATGCATTTTCCTCCTTTTCTTTTTCATACGACAGTCGTACTACGATTGTCGGTACTACGACAGCCGTAGTACATCTGTCGTAGTATATATAACATGAGGTTTTGGTGCTGTCAATACAAGATTTTATTTTACAAAGGATTATGTTATGATGAGATGAGTGGTCATACGCCTGTTGCGAACAGTAACAGGATGCGCGTAGAATCAGAGTAAGAGACAGAGCGGAGAAGTAGTGGAATGCAGCGCAAAATCACCTATTATGTGGATAAGATAAAACCGGGACAGAAAATAAGTGGATTTCTGAAAGAAAAAGGATATTCAGAGCAAAATCTGGTGAATTTAAAGAAAAATTTAAAAAGTATAGAAGTGAATGATACCTATGTCTATCAAAATTATGTATTGCAGCAGGGGGATATTTTAAATGTTTATATCCGGGAAACAGAAAGTTCCAGACAGATCATACCCGTAGAGTTACCCATTGATATTGTGTATGAGGATGAAGATTTGCTTGTGGTAAATAAGTAAGCATTTCTACTTTCTTTGGATCTTTGATGTGATCCACCAATCCGATCCGGTTGCTCAGGCGGATGCAGTGCGTGTCCGTCACGATCGCCGGTTTTCCAAATACATCTCCCATAATCAGATTGGCACTTTTGCGTCCGACACCCGGCAGCTTTAACAGGGCATTAAAATCGTTTGGAACATTTCCATCAACAGTTTTGTGCGGACACCATTCGAGAGCATCGAAGAGGATTTATTTATTAAGGAACTTTTGGATTCGCTTGCCATGAGCGGTATCGCAAATGAAATTGCAGGAAGCAGCGCCCCCACCAGTGGCAGTGAGCATCTGATTTCCCATGCACTTGATAAAATGCTTGAGCAGCCGCAGCTTCATGGCATTCAGGTAGGAATTGCTACGTATCTGATGAGTGTGGTGCAGGATCACAGATATAAGAGAGTCAACACGATCTTTACGCAGACTGGTTTCTGGGATTTCGTAAAAACACTTGGGATGCGACGTGTGGATTTTGAGCAGGCGATTGATCTGGCACCATCGATCAAGCCATTTCGACATACGTATCTTCATGAGCAGGAATACCGTGACCGTGCGAAAGAGGTTCTGGCAACGGATGAGAAGCTGAAGGAGATTCTGGTGTAAAACGTAATATCTGATACTTTTGTGTGATTGGCAAAAAGCAATCTTCTGTTATGATTTTAAGAACACGATGTGGAAAGTAAAAGGAGGACTGCCGATGAAAGTAAAATTAAAATATAAGAATTTCCTGTTTCTGACGATAGCGGGAATCATCAATGCATTTGGTGTGACGGTGTTTTTGGCACCTGTAGCATTATATGACAGTGGAATTTCCGGTACATCCATGTTGATTTCACAGAAGACACCGGATTGGCTGAGCCTTTCTGTTTGCCTTTTGGTTTTGAATGTTCCGATTTTTTTGTATGGATTGAAAAAGCAGGGGATAAATTTTACAATTTGTGCCATATATACTGTTGCTATCTATTCGCTGGCGGCATGGCTGATTACCGATGTGCTCCCAATTGATGTGAGTATCGTTTCGCCACTGGCAGGATCGGATTTATTTCTGTGTGCGATTTTCGGCGGTATTATTTCCGGTATTGGAAGTGGTCTTGCCATTCGTGCAGGCGGTGCAATGGACGGCATCGAAGTGCTTGCCATTATTTTTGCAAAGAGGCTTGGAATTACAGTAGGTACATTTGTGATGATCTACAATGTGATTCTCTATGTGATATGCGGATTTGCGATTCAAAGCTGGATTTTACCATTGTATTCGATTGTGACTTATGCGGCAGCTCTCAAGACAGTTGACTTTATTATAGAAGGTTTTGACCGGTCGAAGGCAGCGAGCATCATTACAACGAAGCCAAAGCCAGTGTGCGCCGCTTTGTCCGAGGCTTTCGAAAATGGAATAACAATCATTGATGCAAAAGGGTATTATTCGGATTCCAAGAAAACGATGCTCTATTTTGTTGTCAATCGTTTTCAGGTAGGGCGAATGACAGAAATCATCCATGAGATTGATCCGGGCGCATACATATCACTCACGGAAGTGGCAGATATCTACGCGGCAAATCTGGACAAAGAAATGGAATAAAAAAAGAAGAGATGGTCATACTACCTCTGTAAAATGACATTTGAGCATATAGAAAGAGGTGTGATATGGTTTTAACAGAAAAAGAAAGAGCAACCATCGAAGATCTGCGCACACAGGAACAGAGTTGCGTAGAAAAATATAAGAGATATGGGCAGGAGGCAAAGGATCCGGTTCTTCAGGAGTTATTTGCCAGATTGGAGAAAGAGGAACAGAAACATTACGAATCTTTGGACAAAGTATTGAATGGCACAGTTCCAGCCTGCAATTGCAATGACAAAGACGGCGCCCAGTATCAGCCGAAGGCTACCTATGATTCCATGACCAATCCGGAGGATAAGAAGAACGACTGTTTTCTTGCGACGGATTGTATTGGCACAGAGAAAATGGTATCCGGCGAATATAATTCGGATGTTTTTGTTTTCGGAGACCCGGATGTTCGTAAACTGCTTGCAGATATTCAGATCGAAGAACAGAACCATGCGGAAATGCTTTATAAATACAAGACCGTAAATGGTATGTCATAGAATTGGAAACAAAGAAGAGGGGAAAATCCCGTTCTTTTTTTCTATACAGCAAGAGCAAGCAAGCTTGCAAAAATGCGTACACTTTATTTCGTGCAAAAGATTAAGCTTCCGACAGATTCTCTTCTATAATAAAATTATTTACGTTTTTCCGCAGTTCTTCGGCAGAACTTTCCGCATCTTTTGCACCTTTCATTACTTCCGCAGATCCACTGGCGATGGATACGGTTTTTGTGCAATGTTTGTGGTTCCGGCAGCGCTGTCATTGGAAGCGGAAGAAATTCCGTCGATTGCCAGTGTGATATTTGTGATAGAGGCAACTAGCTCCTCGGAGGTAGCACTGAAATCGGAAACAAGATCATTGATCTTTGCAGCATCCAGATTGTAATCATCGGCCATTTTTTCAAAATTGTTGAAACTTTCTACAATATCAGTGTCAACAAAATCCAACAGACGGTTGGAATCGCAGGTAAGATTTTTTACAGCATGATTTACATTTTCTGTGACAGACTGAATATTTGCGACGGCATCCTTGGACTGCTCTGCGAGTACACGGATTTCTTCGGCTACGACTGCAAAGCCTTTTCCGGCCTCCCCGGCACGTGCGGCTTCAATGGAGGCATTCAGTGCGAGCAGATTTGTCTGACCGGTGATTGCAAGAATGGAATCTGCAAGTACACCGATTTGTTCTACAACCTTGGCGTCTTCAAGCGCTTTTTTTCGAGGCCTTGCCGGATTTCAGAGAGCATTTGCTTTACTTTCATACGGTTTGCAACGGTCTCGTCTTTGGTCTGGGTGGCACGCTGATGGATTTCTTCCGCTTCTGTTGCTCCATCCTGCGCACGAATGGCGATTTCACGGGCCGCTTCTTCAATCTGTTGTGTCATACCGTTGATCTGTTCCGCAGAAGCAGCTGTTTCCTGTGTGCTGGCAGCAAGTTGTTCTGTGGTGGCAGAGACATCTTCAATTTCCCCATTCAGATTGAATACATGACTGTCGATCGATTCTACGACTGTATCGATATTGGCAGCTTCAATTTTACCTGGGCAAGCAGGCTTCGCACGGATTCCCGCATTTTTTCCAGTTCATTTGCAAGCTGTCCAAAGTCATCTTTGCGTTTGAGCATAGGCTTTTGCATTTTTCTGGCGAAGTTTCCGCCAGCAATGATATCAAATTGATCTTTGATCTTCTTTAATGACTTGGTAATATCTCTGGAGATCATTGCAATAAGAATTGCTACAATGATAAGCATGGCAACGCAGGCTACAATCATTGTGGTAGCCTTTTAACGGCATAAGATGAAAATTTTTCATCCTGTGCGGCAATTGCGGTATCAATATAGTCGATATAGTTTCCGGTGCCGACGACCCAGTCAAAAGGCTCAAAATATTCACTGTATGAACGCTTTGGAGACGGTTTCGTTTCTCCTACTTTTGGAAATACATAATCTGTATAGCCGCCACCATCTTCGACAGCAACGCGGATGATTTCTTTTACCATTTGATAACCTTTCGCATCCTGTGTTCCCATACGGTTGGTTCTTCGGTATCACTTCCGAGCAGCACGACATTTGTTCCGTCGGATTGATCAATCCAAAAATATCCCGCATCTCCGTAACGCATCTGGCGAACTTCGTCTGCAGCAATTTTTTTTGCTTCATCAAGCGTGTAGGCTCCTGCTTTATATTCATCATAGACTTCGGAAAGAAGAGAAATCACGACACTGACCTGTTGCTTGATGGAATCATCATAACTTTGTCTGGATGATGCGTCGATTGTGTCGAGCGCCTTATCTTTTACCTGATTCATATTATTAATGGAAACGGCACTTGCTAATACTACAAGTAAAATTACCAAAGTCAGAATCAGGTTTAATTTTGTACGGACTTTGAGATTTTTCATAACAATATCCTCCTCTTTGAACATTATCCTATTCACATGCAATTGTGCGATGTGTTTAATAAAATGTGATATTCGACCATTAAATTATAACATTTTACTATTGATTCGTCAATGGATGTACAAGTTAATATGATTGTGAATGGAGGAAGCTGCAAAACAGCTACTACCGGAGTAAAGGATGCAACTGTAAATTTCATGACACTGAAGATGAACGTAGAATTTGAAGAGGGTGTTATGCAGATGCAAAAGCGGTTATGCAGGATGTGTTAAAGAATTGTAAGAAAGTGGAAGATGATTGTGAGATCTTTCTTTAAATCCGGCTTTTTTACGCCATAGGTATCAGTCAGATTGGAGGACACCATGAATAAAAAAGCAGAAAAAAGTATTGAAACGAATTATTGTGGCAGCAGTGCTTCTGGTTATCATCAGGGATTGCAGGAAGCGTTGTTTCCATACCAAAGTGGCTGGAGTTTCTTTTCTATCTGGTTCCGTATTTTGTGATCGGTTATGATATTCTGCGGAAAGCCTGGAAGGGAATCTGCAACAGGCAGATGTTTGATGAAAATTTTCTGATGGCAGTGGCAACCATCGGAGCGATCGCCCTCGGTGATTACAAAGAGGGTGTTGCAGTTATGCTGTTTTATCAGATCGGTGAATTGTTCCAGAGTTATGCAGTAGGAAAAAGCCGCCGTAACATCACTGAACTGATGGACATTCGTCCGGATTATGACATTCTTCCCTGAATACCAGTGCACTGACGGAGAGAGTGTTCCGCGGGAAGTCGCTGTGGGAGAGGAAATCATCAGTGGATGTATCAATATTTCCGGACTGTTAAAGATCCGCACCACAAAAGAGTTTGGAGAGTCTACGGTTTCTAAGATTCTTGATCTGGTGGAGAATGCAAGTTCCAAGAAATCACGTTCCGAGAATTTTATTTCCAAATTTGCACATTATTATACACCGGCAGTATGTTACGGCGCGCTGGCCCTGGCAATACTGCCACCGCTTGTCCGCATGCTGTTTATGGGGCTTCAGGCAGACTGGGGCATCTGGATTTACCGCGCACTGACATTTCTGGTTATCAGCTGCCCGTGTGCGCTGGTCATCAGTATTCCACTCAGCTTTTTTGCAGGAATCGGAGGTGCCAGTGCAGAGGGTGTTCTGGTAAAGGGTTCCAACTATCTGGAAGCACTTGCGGGAACGCGCACGGTTGTCTTTGATAAGACAGGAACAATTACGCAGGGGGTATTTGAAGTCTGCGGAATTCATGGAACAAATTGTGCATCCGGCAGCTGTCCGGTTGAGTCCGGACATCCGGTATATACGAAAGAGGAAGAACAGCTGCTGGAGTATGCGGCACTGGCAGAGTGTCACAGCACACATCCGATCAGTATCAGCCTGCAGAAAGCCTATGGTAAGAAACTGGATGTGGACCGGGGCACAGATGTACAGGAAATCGGTGGACATGGTGTGATCGCAACGGTAGACGGACACAGGGTTGCGGCAGGAAATGACAAACTCATGAAAAAAGAAAAAATTGCGTATCGCAACTGCAGCTGTACCGGTACAATCGTACATCTGGCAGTCGATGGTGTCTATGCCGGCCATATACTGATTTCAGATATGATTAAGCCGAATGCGGCGGCTGCCATGCAGGCACTGAAAAATTCCGGTGTGCACCGGCTGGTAATGCTGACGGGTGATGATGACCGTGTAGCACAGCAGGTAGCAGGGGAGGTTGGAATCACGGAAGTACATTCCCAGCTGCTTCCGGCAGATAAAGTTTCCGAAGTGGAAAAACTGTTGCAGACCAGGGAAGAAAAGAGTACCGTTGCCTTTGTCGGGGATGGCATCAATGATGCACCTGTGCTTTCCCGTGTTGACGTCGGAATCGCTATGGGAGCACTTGGATCGGATGCGGCGATTGAGGCAGCAGATGTGGTACTGATGGATGATGATCCACTCAAGATTGCGAAAGCAATCCGTATCGCAAGAAAGTGCCTGCGGATTGTATATGAAAATATCTGTTTTGCAATCGGGATTAAACTGCTCTGCCTGTTTTTGGTAACGATAGGTATTGCAAATATGTGGATGGGAATTTTTGCAGATGTCGGTGTTATGGTGATTGCTGTGCTGAATGCAATCCGCGCACTTTTTGTAAAAAAATTATAGGGTATAATTCTGCCGGAAATGTTCCGGTGGAGAGGAGGAACTTCATGGAAAAAGAAAAGATTGAATGCTGTAGTGAAAATCAGGTACATCCGGATCTGCTAAAGATCGTGAATGACACGATGCCGGAAGAAACGGAACTGTATGATCTTGCAGAATTATTTAAAGTGTTTGGAGATTCCACCCGTATCCGCATCCTGTTTGTCCTGTTTGAAGCAGAGGTGTGTGTCTGCGATCTTGCAGCGGCATTGTCAATGACACAGTCTGCAATTTCCCACCAGCTTCGGATTTTAAAACAGAATAAGTTAGTCAAATGCCGCAGGGAGGGAAAATCTGTTTTTTATTCCCTGGCAGATGACCACGTCCGGTCAATCATTGCACAGGGCAGGGAGCATATTGAGGAAGATGCAATATAAGGATGATACCATATGGGAGAAAAGGACATTCGCGGTGGATGTCCTTTTTTCGTACAGACGGATCTTAATATTTATTTAAGTTTCTTTAAAGATAGCCTTTTTTGGATGTGAAACTGCTATAATAAAGGTGCAGTAGAAAAAATACATCAATTAAAATATGAGGTAAATACATATGGAAACTTATGAAAGCGTAAAAAGTAATCCGGTGCAGCCGGAGCAGAAAGAAAAGAAAAAAGGCGGTGCATGGAAAGGGATTGTAGCGGTGATTCTTGCAGCAGGCGTTGTGGGAAGTACCACGATTTCTGCGTTTAATCTGGTGACTCTAAAATCCTATATTGCAGAGCAGAAAAAGGAAGAAAATCCTGAGACTACCGAGGATTACGTAAAGATCGCAGATAATTATGAGATCAAACCTACCACAAATATTTCAGATGCCTACAAATCCGGCGATACTTCAAAGCTGACAGACAAAGAAAAAGAAACCCTTGATATGGCAAAAAAAGCGATCAAAGATATGAAGATTACGGACAGCATGTCTGATTTTGAAAAGGAAAAGGCGGTGTATGACTGGATGACCAAAAAGCTCCAGCAGGATTCCGGGGCACTGACCGTTATTCCAAGTACACAGGAAAGACTGTGATAATCCATACGGTGTGTTAAAATACCACAATGCCGTATGCGTCGGTTGACAAGCATGCATTATATCCATCAGTGTCTGGATGAAATTGTGAAAGAACGTGCAAAAAGAGGAAATCCATATCCTTGATATCGGGGCGGGAACCGGACGATACAGCGTACCGCTGGCACAGGAAGGGTTCGATGTAAAACGTTTGGACGGCCGTGGAACTGGTAAAGCATAATCTGGGACGCCTGAAACAGAAGGGTGCAGGAGTGCATGCATATCAGGGAAATGCAATGAATCTGAAAAAATTTTCCGATGATTCCTTTGACGTAACCCTGTTGTTTGATGTGACACTGCTGTTTGGGCCGATGTATCACCTGCATGAGGAAAAGGACAAGCTTGCTGCGCTGCGGGAGGCGGTGAGGGTGACCAGACCCGGAGGCAGGATTCTCGTGGCGTATATTATGAATGAATTTTCCGTTATCACGTATGCGTTTAAGGAAAAACATATTCTGGAGGCGCTTCAGGAGGGAATGCTCACAGAGGATTATCACTGTACTTCAAAAGCCAATCC
>VOFC01004045.1_pt1 | contig 25422 bp, 43 predicted proteins | sample 5384161 | NCBI WGS metagenome assembly VOFC01 (sample SAMN12384722, study PRJNA508395) | human gut metagenome | isolation source: healthy gut B | host: Homo sapiens | reverse complement strand
TGCGATCGCTATAATATATCTTAATTGTGTTAATGTCATGGTTCTTCCTTCCTTATCTTTTGAAACTCTCTAATGTCCGTGGTTTATTATACTTGATTTTTCGCCGCTTGTCTTATGATTTTTGAAAAGAAATACTCTTGACATATTGGTTTGCTTTGTCTTATAATAATGGCTGTTTCAATAGTTAGAATTCTAACTATTACTTTTCTAATCATAAAAGGAGCATCATCTATGTATGAATCATCTTATCATTATCTTCTGATGTCCAATCATTTAAGCCTTCAGAAGAAAATCATGGCTGTCTTAAAGCCACTTGGTCTCTCAACCGGCCAGCCAAAGGTCTTAGACCATCTTCGATATCATAATGGTGCCAGTCAAAAAGACATTGCCCATGCTTGTCATATCGAACCTGCTTCTTTGACTTCTATTTTAAATCGAATGGAAAAACAGCATATGATCGAGCGTAAGAATTTGAACGGAAATCGCCGATCCTTTCATATTTTCCTTACCGATTATGGGATGGAACAGTCTGAATCGATTGAAAAAAGCTTTCTTATCTCTTGAACAAGAAGTTTTTTTCTGGGATTTCTAATGCTGAAAAGAGAACAGTTTTTAAAGATCTTTGAAAAACTATATCAAAATATTACAAAAGAGGAGTAAATTACATCATGGAAAAACTAAAACGTTATATCATCTTTTTTTATTGGACTTTATATTAACTCTCTCAGGAGTTGCCCTGATCACAAAAAAGCAAGTCTTGGTACATCACCAATTTCTTCCATTCCTTATGTACTGAGCCTTAATTTTCCATTTACACTTGGAAATTTCACCATTTTCTTCAGCCTGTTACTGATCTTTTTACAGCTGTTGATCTTACGAAAGAATTTTAAACTGGAACACGTGTTACAGATTCCAATCTCTATCTTATTCGGATATTTTATTGACTGGTCTATGATCCTTCTTGGATTTGTAAATCCGTCCTTTTATTTGATGAAGATCATTTATCTGCTGATAGGATGTCTGATCCTTGGAATTGGTGTGTATATAGAAGTGCTTGCTAACGTTGCGATGCTTCCTGGGGAATCTTTTTGTACGTGCCATTGTAATGACATGGCATACAGAATTCGGTGTAACTAAAATCTGTTTTGACGTATCTATGACTGTAATTGCCGGAGTTCTTTCCTTTGTATTCGCAGGTAAGTTAGCCGGTGTACGTGAAGGCACAGTTATTGCCGCTTTACTTGTTGGATTTATTGCACGTTTATTTGGACGTTTCTTATCTTTTGTGGAGCCAACGCTGTTCCCAGATTCAGACACTAACACAGATTCAGACACTGACACAGATTCAACAGACACTCCTATTGTCATTGCGATCGCTCGTGAATATGGAAGCGGTGGACATGACCTTGGAGAAGCTCTTGCAAAACGTCTTGGATTTGATTTCTATGACAATGAGATCATTCAGATGGCTGCAGGTTCTACTGGTTATGATCCTGAATTCATCAAGAATAATGATGAACAGATGCGTAGTTCCCTGCTTTATGATCTTGTGAATCAGGTATATTCTCACGCACCACAGAACCCAGCTCCAAAAGATAATATCTTTGCGGCAGAATCTAAAGTAATCAATGAGCTTGCTTCAAAAGGAAATTGTGTTGTGATCGGTCGTTGTGCGGATTATATCTTAAGAGACCGCCCTCATTGCATGCGAATCTTCTTACATGCACCTGCCGAGTATCGTGTGAAACGAATTATGAGAACGGAAAACTTATCTCATGATGCGGCACTGACGAAAGCAATCCAGATGAACCGCAAGCGTTCTGATAACTATCATTATTATACACATCAACCATGGGGATTATCCAGAAACTACCATCTGACACTGGACACTTCACTTGGAGATGATTTTTGTGCTTGATAGCATTTGTGAAGGGTTGAAACATATTCAGTAATTTATTGTGATTGTAAAAGGATAGATGCCTTGGTTTTTGGCAGCTATCCTTTTCTATTTCTTGTTCTAATTTCTCTGAAATTTGCTTATCTGCAAACTCTTAACTGTATTTTTACACTACTACTTCTATAATCTTCTTATTATCTACTTCCACTTCCTTTAATCCTATTTTTTTATTTTTTATTGAAGTTAAAACTCAGCAAATATCCCTTTTCTAAATGGTAATATTCTAAGTATTCTGCTAACTGCTTTTCTCCTCTTTTGTTATACTCATTACCTCTCCAGATTTTCAATTCGATCACATACTGTTTCCCCAAATAGTCCACAATAACATCTGTTCTACTCTGATCTCTTGTCTGTGCTTCTATATAATAATTTCCAGTACCATTAATAATCGGTTTTAAATATAGCAAAAATACACGCCGGCCATTTTCTTCTACAAATTTTTTCTGTATTTTTCCCATAAATATCATGAAAATGTATCATAAACTTTTCAAGCACCAATTCCATATTTAATATACCGTTTTTCACAAATTGATTCTTATCACGTTCTCCTGTTTGATATATCACACTACTTGTTAATTCTTCCGACAAAAACAAATTGTATAATCTGGTCTCAAATATACGATTTGAAATAACTACCTGACCATCGTTTTCCTTAATAAATCCAAACATCGTTCCAATATCTATCACAAAGTTATCTGGATTATATGGATAGGATTCTCCTTGAAATAATATGGAATATAGCATATTTTTCAATTCTTTATAATCTGTGATCTTCTTTCTCAGATCATCAAACAATGTATTAGTCTCTTTTAAAAGAATCTTGATTGCTTCTAATACTCCTTGTTTTGTCCAATTTTGATCGCATCTCTCATCGATTAACTTGCAGATCTTTGATACCAAGTATGGATAACCTGAAGTATATTCATAAATCAATTCCGCAATCTTTTTCACTTCCATCGTGCATTTATAATCTTTCTCATATTCATCAAGCATACTTGCAATATCATCTCTTGTAAAACTCATATCTACACTAAAATCTGCGGCTATATTCCACGGACTATTCATCTGATGTTCATGGTCTTCTCTTATACGATGCTTTAAATTTTTATGTCATAAACCCCAGCTAATATGACTGATTGAAACGTTGGCCTTGTACTGCGTTTTAGAAATTTGCTTCGAAGCATTCCTAGAAAATCTATAAAAACTTTATGATCACTCGCCTGATCAACCTCATCAATCATTAAAATTACAGGAACTTCTGCATTTTTGCAAATATTGGATATCAAACTAGAAAGGCTTAACATATCTTGTGCTTTCTTCTTTATACTGTCAATGATAATCTGTTTTACTGTATCATCAATTGTAGGAACTTCTTCATATAGTACCGTATCATACAATAATTCACATATAGTTCCACAAAATGCTGTTTCGCTTTTCAAAAAAGCTGTTTCTCCAAGACCTTCGAAACTAATAAAAAATACTGTATATTTATCTGCGAGATATTTGACTAACATATTTAATGTAGTTGTTTTTCCATATTGTCTCGCCCGATTTATTACAAAATATTTTTTCTCATCCACCAACTGCTTTATTTGTGCTAACTTTGAATCTATGTTTACCATATAATGCTCATTCGGATAACAAATTCCATTTACATTAAATGTTTTACTCATATCCTCACCAACTTTCTTTTTATTACGTATATCATTTCTTTACTATGTTTTTAATTTTACCATTTGATATTGCAAATAACAAGGAAATGATACTATAAAGAAATACAGGACATCCATACTTTCACATTTTTGGAAACTGAAATATAAAACTTGTTCCTTCTCCATTTTTGCTTTCCACATGTATTTTTCCCGCCATGAACTGCTACGATAAAGTGAACCATCGAAAGACCAAGTCCAGTTCCTCCATTCTCTCTGGAACGGCTTTTATCTACCCTGTAAAAACGATCCCAGATCTTAGGAATATCTTCCTGATCGATCCCTATCCCATCATCTTTTACTTCTCCTATGATCATATCTCCTTGTTCTTTCCATAGAATATCAATATGACCATGTTCCTTTCCATAGCTGATCGCATTCTGAACAAGATTCATCATCATTCGTAATAATAATGTATGATTTCCCATCATCTTTACATCTCGATCACTGAAAACAGATATCTGAATCTTCTTTTTTTTTGCCTGCTCGCGCAATTCTTCTACGATAACTTCTGTTAATAGTATGAGATCAACTTCTTCCATATCATAAAGATTCACTCATCTCACCTCTTGCGATCATTAACATCTCATTGATCAATTTCGACATGCGTCTTGCCTGTCTTAAAATGATCATGATCTCTCTTTTTTCCTCTTCCTCTAATACTGGATCTTCGATCAAATATTCGCATTGAGAAATGATCACGGTCACTGGAGTTCGAAGTTCATGGGACACATCTGCTGTAAACTGCTGTTCTTTTTCAAAGGATTCTTCCAGTCTTTCGAACATTTGATTAAATTTATGAGATAATTCATACAATTCATCTCTTACTTTTGGCAATGGAAGCCTTTTTGTAAGATCCTTTCCATAACTGATATTCTCTACCTGATCACAGATCAGATCCACCTGCTTTTAATGCACGTTTCAGCATAAAATATCCTGTCATTGCTATCAATACGATGAACACTGGATATAAGATGATCATCATTTTCTGAGATGTTGTCATAAATACTTCGATCGCATGAATGGATGTGATCCCCCTGATCCATATAGCCTTATTCTTTCCATAGGTATGCACACTGTCATATACCATCCATTTGCTGCTGCCAGATGTAATGACTCTCGGTGTATGAGACTTTAAGATCGTCTGTTTCGGAAATTTCTCTGGCATTGTGCCGTATAATAGTTTTCCATTATCGTCATAGACACAAAACATGACTCCATCCTGATAAAACTGAGTATCTTCTGATAGATAGTAAGTTTCATCCTGAAATTGAAAGTTTGCAGAAAAACCTGTCACTGCTGTACTGACTTCTTCTTCTGTCGCTGAAATCCCGACTTTATCGACAAAGTAAAACATAAAGACAAGAACCATTCCTAAAATAAGTGCAATAATCCCTGTATACCATAATGTGACCTTTTTTCTTGATCGTCATCTGCTTCATCATTCTTCCCTCATCACATAGCCTGTTCCGCGTACCGTATGGATCAGTTTTTTCTCATATCCTGCATCAATTTTTTTTCGGAGATATCTTATATATACATCAATAACATTCGACCCTCCCCTCATAATCATAATTCCATGCATTTTGTTCAATCTGCTGCCTCGTCATCACGATATTCTGATTCCGCATCAGACATTCTAACACCATAAATTCTTTTGACGACAAACTGATCTTTTTCCAGCTCTTGTCACAATTCTTGTATCCCGGTCCAAAGTAAGATCTGCAATCTTTAACTGATTCGTTACAAATTGGGGTTTTTCCGCATCATCACGCGGATTCTTGCGAGTAACTCTTCAAACGCGAATGGCTTGATCAGATAATCATCGGCCCCCAGATCAAGTCCCTTTACCCGGTCCTCAATACCATCCCTTGCAGTCAGTAAAAGAATTGGTGTATCATTCCCCATCTGTCTCACTTCCTTTAAAACCGCAAAACCATCCTTCCCAGGAAGCATGATGTCGAGAAGAACTCCATCATACGATGTCATCTCCATATAATCTAGCGCTTCTTCTCCGTCTCCACAGGCATCCACACTATAATGCTCTCTTACCAAACGTTTCTTTATAATATTTCTTAAATCTTTTTTCATCTTCAACAACTAATATTCTCATAATGCCTTTATTATAATACAATCTGTTTTTTGAATCCAGCACCTATTTTTAATGTTATTTATGTTTATTGGTTATGCTATTTATAACAAAAGGAAATGCTATCCCAACCAAAGAAAGGAGTTTACAATGAAAAAAATATTATATTTATTCTTCACATGTTCTATCATTTTTGCTTTTGCAGGATGCAGTCCTTCAAAGAAAGATTCTGCCGAGGCTACCACAACACAGGAAATTGCAACAACAACTTCCACTACAGAAAATACCACTGATTCTTCTACCTCTGATTCAGATACCAAGAATGATTCTTATGATTTTTCAGCTTATAAAAGCCATCATTTTCATCCAGAAAGGCAATCTTTCCGATCTTCCCTAACTTGCTTTTGCTGGAAGGCTTCCAAAATGTGTTTCTTTCATTTCGTGCGTTGTATCCTTCATTGCATTGGTGGAATACTATGTATTGATAAGCTGTATTTACAGAAATTCCTTGGATATTTGCCTGATAAAAGAGTTTCTTAGCATCTTTTTTTCTGTGTAATCGAGGGCTAAATGAATGAAGTTCTCAAATCCGATATTTCCCATATTTTCTGCGATCATGATCTGTTCGTAGACTCCTTGCAATGTTAAAAATGCGATACGGATGGCAAATTCATCGTAGTAATCGATAAATTCTCTGGATTCCATTACGACAAAATATGCCTGCACGATATCTTCCATGACGATCGGAATAATGATCCAGCTGACACGTGGTCCTTCTAAATTGCCAGGATTGATCAGGCGGATCCTTGCCATATTGATGTAATCGCATAAGGTATGTTTCGTATAGGGCATTGATGGTTCCCAATAATCGCTTTCGGATAATCCGAAGGATTCTGTGATTCGTTTAAAAATCCGGGGAACTGTAGTAGCTTTTTTCTTCGGCAAGATCATAGATAAATGCCGGAAATTTCATCTCGACTTCTACGGCTCTTAGAATCTTATTGATCTTCTGGACTTTGTAGGATTGATCCGATACTTGCAGATGATTATTGCTGTGGACTTTGAATCTTCGGATCGTTCGGTTCATCACCGCGGTATTGATCTGACTCATCAATTCCATCCATGGAACAGAAAAATGGCATACTGATCAGTGGAATCTCATATTGATCAAACAAATCTATTAATCGCTGTGGTATCTCGTCAAGATAGCGGCCTCGTTTGATCATCATGGCAGAGGTTCCCTGCATACTTCCTGACTTAAATGCTTCTTCGAGGCAGTCTGGTTCCTGAGCTAATACATATCCTGAGGAAAGGACCAGCTCTTTTCCCTTTTGCCCAGCGCAGGGCATCGGGGAACCGGATGCTTCTTTGCATATCGATCATTCTTCATACATCGGTGTGTATGGTTCTTTATTTCGTTCCCTAAATTCTTTTTGTAATCTTCGCTAAGACCTGTGGTTTTGTAAAGAGATCATATACGATTCCTGCTGCCACTTTAGATGCATATAAGGCTCCTTTATCTCCGATGGAAGTCCCTCCGCTTGCGGTTGCCTGCCATGTATGTGGAGAGCATCCGATCGGCCAGCATGCAGTTGTAAACAGACAGGTTGGCATGATCCTGCTGACATCTCCTGTATCAGAAGATGCACTTTAGTTCTGCTTCTTTCCATTTATCTCTTGGCGAAACACCTAAGATCATTGCTTCATCATAAACTTGGTGAAGATTTTTTTCCTTTCTCTATGATACCTTGTTCCACGGTTTTCTGCAACTCTTTTTTGCAAATCGTAGTTCTTCTTTTGTGTATTTGGGTCCATCTGCTTCAATCAGGTTCGCATATGCAAGGTCTGCAAATGCTTCGTTTTGTGGATAACTCACAGCATCCACATCCCATTTCAATATCCACTGTCGTCTCTGTCATCATCGCTGCACCTTGGGCTACTTTCTTTAAGCGTTCCATTGTGCTTTTGACATCCTTCATATGTGGTGCTCTGACAAAATACCATGCACTTGCTTTATCCGGCACGATATTGGGTGCAAATCCACCGCTGTCTGTAGAATAATGAATTCTTGTGCGGTCAATGACATGTTCTCTTAAATAGTTTGCTCCAACACTCATTAATTCCACGGCGTCTAAAGCACTTCTTCCCTGTTCCGGAGCAAATGCTGCATGTGATGATACTCCATGGAAATAAAAATGTGCAGATGCATTCGCAAGATATGCTTGATCATGTGCCATGTTTGTATCAGATGGATGCCAGCTCACTGCTGCATCACATCCATCAAACATATGATGATATGCCATCTTTACCTTTCCACTTAACAGTTCTTCTTCTGGGCATCCATAGAATCTGACTGTTCCTTTTTGTTATTTCCCTTTTTCTAAGAAACGTTTGATCGCAATGACTGCAGTTGTAGCCGCGGCACCTTTAACATATGGTGCCCACATCCGTGTCCAACACCATCTTCGGATACCATTTCTCTTGTGACATCTGCTTTTTGTGATAATCCAGGAAGTGCATCGTATTCTCCAAGGATTGCGATAACTGGTTTCCCTTTTCCGTATTCTGCAATAAACGCATGTTCTAAATGTTCATTGTTCTCAATCGTGAATCCTTCTTCACTCAAGATTTTTCTTAAGAAATTGGCAGATTCTCTTTCATTTCCAGATAATTCTGGGTGATTCCATAAAGTATGACAGATTTCCTGACACAACGGCTCTAACCCTTGCACTTCATCATAAACGTCCTGTTTGATCATTTTATCCCCTGCTTTCTTTCCTTTGTTGTATTCTTTAATATCGCCATTCCAACAGCAATACTTACGAAGACACATCCTAAGGTTCCAAGCCAGTTGATGCTCCTGGTAACCAGTTAAAGTATCCCATTCCAATCATGAAATATAAGATGACCGCAAATACAACCATAATGACACTGTGTTTTTCATTTTCATTCCAAATTGTACTAATAAAGCTCCAAATAAAGCTGGCAGCAAGTAGTTTAATGCGGCTTTGATCGTATCTGGAAGCATTGGATAATACAGAAGTTCCAAGAATTGCTCCAATTGTAAGAACAGATACGTTAATCACGATAGATACTGCCATTCCAAGGGTTGCAACAACAGATCCTTTTTCTGTTCCTGGTTCTACATCTGCTGCCACCTGTGCCATACTTGCACATGGGATTCTCATGTTAGAGATATTTCCTGATAAGAATGCCATATAAGTTCCAGCAGCTCCGACGACTGGGAAAGTAAGAGATCGGTTCTACAAACCATAACACCCCAAAGGCACTGGCTCCACTGATAAATGCAGTTAACAATGCAGCTGGTTTTGGTAAGATTCCATAGATGATGGCTAATACAAGTGCTGGAGTAAAGGAAAGAAGAACTCCAAGGTATCCTGTAATCTTACCGATCTTATTGACTTGTGGTACATATTCTTTATTATAATAATCCTGATTGTTCATCGTATCTTCCTCCTGCTTAAACTAATGCTGTAATGATCATGGCTCCAAGAATTGTGATCGTTAAAGACCATTCTTTTTAACCATCCGATATCTTTTTTATTTGCAACTTTCGTAAGTACAAACATGATCACTGCTCCAAGCACACATGCTAAGGCATTCTTCCATGCTCCGCTCATTGTGATCTGGTCTGCTTTCATCATCATAGAGTAAAATGGTTTGGATAAATGGCTTGCACACATTGCTGAGAATACACCGATGATCGCACAAGAAGCAATCGTTGTCAGTGTTCCTGTATTTCCTCTGGAAACTTTCTTTTCAATCTTATCCATCTTATTTGCAGAGAATGTTGCGAATAACGCCCATCCGATAGAGCAAAGGATCATGGTCCAGACTGCCATTCCTAAAGCTTCTGGTGTTAATGTGTCCGTTCCAAGCTGTACCCCGACAGCGGATGTTCCAAGTCCTGCTGCGATAGATTCAAACATAACGGAACCGATCATAGATAATCTCATCCATCCGATTGGTCCCCCTACAGATACTAACAGAGAAAGCATCGCACTTAATACAACGATGGATGGTCCGATCGATGTTACCGCACTGCTTTTCATTGCTTTTTTCATCTGTTTATCGTTAAGTCCTAGTTTCTTTCCTGATTTGTAAGCACCCCTTGCGAATAAGACTGCCTGTAAGATGACAAATGCCACTGGAAGTGCACAGGCAAGCCACATTGGGATACTATTTGCGATTTTCATTGCGTCCATATTTTTATCCTCCTTATCGGTCCGTGTGTTTTGTATGCAATTATATTACCTGTTTTTGTGGGTGAAATGATATGAAAAATTTTTCACTTTTTGATATGGCATCTTTGTTTTCGAAGATTTTTTATGATTATTTTCTTTGTATAGTGAAGATTTTTTTTCACTTTATTAAATTAATAAAAAAAAAACTACCATTTTCTCTTAATATCTAAGATATAAGTGTGTCATGTCTTTATTTTACTTTTTATTAACATTAGTGCTTTCTTTTCAATCCTGCTTACATAGGATCTTGAAATATGAAGTTTTTTGCTACTTCTTTTTTTGTCATTGGTTCTCTTCCATAAAGTCCATAACGCATGATCAGTGTTTTCTTCTCCTTATTCATCTCCATTTTTTCTAATTCGTCATAAATCTGTTTGATATTTTCTTTTTGTTCCATCTTTTTCAGATCAAATCTGTTTCCTGTGTCCCTAAAATATCTAACAGATGAATCTCGTTTCCTTCTTTATCTATCCCGATTGGCTCATAAAGGGATGTGTTCTTTGATGTTTTCTTTTCCTGACGAAGCATCATCAATAATTCATTTTCAATGCATCTTGCAGCATACGTGACAAGCCGGTGGCCTTTGCTGATATCATACGTATTGATCGCTTTGATCAGCCCGATCACACCGATCGAGATCATATCTTCTTTTTCCCCTGTCCAGATTATGATATTTCTTTACGATATGTGCAACCAAACGAAGGTTGTGTTCCACTAACAGATTTCTCGCATTCATGTCTCCCTGGCGGCTTAGGATCAGATAATGACGTTCTTCCTCTGGTAATAAAGGTTGTAAAAACTCTTGCAAAAGAAAAGCACCCTTCTAAGCCTTTTTATCATACTATGATACTTTGCTTAGAAAAGTGCTTTTCCATTTCTATTCTGAAGTTTTTTGCCGATCTTATCTTAATTCTCTCCTTCGACTTCTTCTCTTCTTCGAAGCAGATATCCTTCTTTGATCTCTTCTCCAAAATCAACATAGATCATCTGTTTTGGATGTGGGGCGGATTCCATTGGTCTTCCGTCTTCATCTTCGATCGCTTTCACTATAACTTCTTTGTTTGTTCCGTCTGGGATCATAACTTCGATCGTCTCTCCGACAGAGAATTTATTCTTCTGTTCTAAGAGTGCATATCCTTTGTCATTATGTCCCTGAACAATTCCGATATATGTGCAATTCTTGATATAAGTATTACTGTCATAAATCTGGGATGTCTCATCTGTCTTTCCGAAATAGAATCCTGTTGTGAACTGACGATATGTGCATTTTGCGATCTCTTCTTTGTAGTAATCCATATTTGCTCTGTATTTTTCTACGGACTCCTTGCAGTCATCGATCGCTTTTCTGTAAGTTCTTGCAACCGTTGCTACATAAAGTGCTGTTTTCATACGTCCTTCAATCTTTAAGCTGTCAATTCCAGCATCTAAGATCTGGTCGATGTATTCGATCATATTTAAGTCTTTGGAGTTAAATATATATGTTCCACGTTCATTTTCATACACTGGCATATATTCTCCTGGTCTTGTCTGTTCCATCACAGAGTATTTCCATCTGCAAGGATGTGTGCATTCTCCGCTGTTTGCATTTCTTCCTGTGAAGTAGTTACTTAACAGGCATCTTCCGGAATAGAGAGATACACATAGCACCATGAATAAATGATTCGATTTCCATATCATCCGGAATGTGGGCACGAATATCCTTAATCTCTTCCAGAGATAATTCTCTTGCGGATACAACACGGCTTGCTCCCCTGATCATACCAGAACTTGTATGTTGCATAGTTGGTACTGTTTGCCTGTGTACTGATGTGGCGGTCAATATCTGGACAAACTTCTTTTTGCAATCATAAAAACTCCAGGATCTGAGATGATCAGTGCATCTGGTTTGATCTCTTTTAATTCTTCAAAATATTTGCGGATTCCTTCTAAATCTTCGTTATGTGCTACGATATTGGCTGTGATATAAACTTTCACTCCATGTTTATGTGCAAATTCGATTCCGGCCTTGACATCTTCCATAGAAAAGTTTTTCGCTTTGGCACGTAGTCCATACATCTCTCCACCGATATAAACGGCATCTGCTCCATATAACACAGCAACTTTTAATACTTCCAAGTTACTTGCTGGAATTAATAATTCAACGTCTCTCATTACTTTCTCCCATCTTGATACTGATTGCTACGCCATCACCTACCGGAAGGATCGTTGTCTCTAACTGTGGGTGATTCTTGATCGTATATAAATAGTCTCTCATTCGTTTATGAATGGTGCGGTCTCTTCGCTCGATCGCATAACGTGATCTGGCAACGTCTCCGTCTTGAAGTACGTTATCTGAAACCAGCACACCTTCTGGTGCCAGAAGTCTTAGTACATCATCAAGGAAATGAATATACTGTCCCTTGGCTGCATCTACAAAAAAATAAGGTCAAAACTTCCATCAAGTCCTTTTAAGATCTCGATCGCATCTCCTTCTAGTAAGGTGATCTGTTCTTCTTTTCCCTGATTTTTGATGTTCTCTTTTGCTTTCTTGATTCTTTTTTCATTTCGCTCAATCGTGATGATCGTTCCGCCTTCCGGCTGGTAACTGTTCATATAAAGAGAAGAAAATCCCACTGCTGCTCCGACTTCTAAGATCTTCATCGGTTTCTTTAAAAGGACCAGAGTCCTTAAGAGTTCCTTCGTCTCTGGTTTGACGATCGGAACATGATTGACTCTGGCCTCTGATTCAATATGGCTTAAATCGTTCTTCTCTTCTTTCATCAATGAGCGGATATATTCTGTGATATTTAAATCCACTATCATTGTATGATCTCCTCTGATACATGATCTCCGCATAAAATACCCATAATGTCATCCATTCCCCGAGACTGTGTAAATTCATATGTCCCTGAAATAAACGACTTATCTTTGTATTTTGAGAAATATTTGCGGATCACAAATCTAGTCTTTCCATAGATCAGTTTCTTTGAAACAAGGGTTTCGGCAACTTTCTCATCTGACTCATTCTGTGTAACAATGACCGTTACTTTCTTATGGCTTTGTGCATTATATGGCTGATTCGAAAATGTCTGTTCTGCCACAAAATACGCCCCATAGAAAATACAGAAGATCGCACAGATTAAAAATACTCTGCTTAATGTCCTAAAAACAGTTGCCATCCTTCGGAATGAAAAAAACTTCTTCTCTTCTGAAAGACTCATCTTAAACCTCTGTAATGATCGGCAGGATCATTGGATTACGCTTTGTCTTCTTCCAAATGTAATTACTAAGCTCGTCTTTGATCTTCGTCTTGATCCTTGCCCAGTCTGTGATATTACGTTCTAAGCATTCCTCTACCGCATCTCTTGCAACATCTCTTGCACCTTCCATCAAAGATTCTGATTCTCTGACATATACAAACCCACGAGATACGATATCTGGACCTGCCAGGATCATATTGCCATGTTTCTGCAGAGTAACTGTTGCAATGATCAATCCATTCTGAGACAGTAACTTACGGTCATTCAATACGATGTTACCAACATCTCCGACACCAAGTCCATCAACGAGGATTCCTCCTGCCTGTACTTTTCCAGCGATCTTTCCTTGTCTCTTATTGAGCTCCAGAACATCACCTTCTGCCAATACAAATGCATTCTCCTTTGGAATTCCCATCTCGATGGCAAGTTCACGATGACGCATCAGATGACGGTATTCTCCATGAACAGGGATTGCATACTTCGGCTTCTGTCAGTGCATAAATAAGTCTTAATTCTTCACGGCATGCATGACCGGAAACATGTGTATCTTCAAATACGATCTGTGCACCTTTTAATGCCAGCTCATTCATGATCTTTGAGATGTTCTTCTCATTTCCAGGAATTGGACTTGAGCTGAATATGATCGTATCACTTGGTACGATGGATACTTTTCTGTGAGTTGAGTTTGCCATACGGGATAATGCTGCCATTGTCTCTCCCTGGCTTCCCGTTGTGATTAAAACAATCTGATCGTCAGGATAATTCTTAATCTGATCAGTTTCTATTAATGTGTTCTTTGGAATCTTGATGTATCCTAATTCGGACGCTGTCGCAATGATATTTACCATGCTTCGTCCTTCTACTGCAACTTTTCTTCCGTACTTATGTGCAGAATTGATGATATGCTGTACACGATCCACGTTCGATGCAAATGTTGCAATGATCATACGTCCTTTTAAATGATCTGCGAACAGATTGTCCAGACGTTTTCCTACATTCTTCTCTGATGGTGTATAGCCTTGTCGTTCTACATTCGTACTATCTGCCATCAATGCCAGAACTCCCTTACTTCCAAGTTCTGCGAATCTTGCAAGATCGATTGCTTCCCCAAATAATGGCGTATGGTCGATCTTAAAGTCACCTGTATGCACGATCACACCTGCTGGTGTTGTGATCGCAAGTGCTGCTGCATCTGCAATACTGTGATTTGTCTTAATAAATTCTACATTAAAGATTCCAAGTTTTACTTTGTCACCATGTGTCACAACATGGCGCTCCACGTTATTTAAAATACCGTGCTCTTTTAATTTGTTCTCGATCAATGCCATGGTAAGTTTTGTAGCATAGATCGGTACGTTCAATTCCTTCTCAAAATAAGGAATCGCTCCAATATGGTCCTCATGACCATGAGTGATAACCAGTCCACGAATCTTGCTTGCATTGTCCTTTAAATATGTGATATCAGGAATAACTAAATCAATTCCTAACATATCCTCATCTGGGAAACGCAAGTCCACAGTCCACGATCAAAAATCTGGTTATTGCATTCAAATGCTGTGATGTTCATTCCGATCTGGCCGAGTCCGCCAAGTGGAATGATCTTTACTGAGCTAGGCTTTCTTCTAGGCATTGGTCTTCTTCCCTTGCCTGATAATTATTCTTATTGTATGATTTCTTGTTATCATTTGCATAATAATTATTTCGTTTTGGTCTTGCCTGCTGTCTTACTTGATTGTCTTTCAACTTTCTTCCTCCATATCTACGTAGGTCTGACAATCCATTGTTTTAAACACTCTTATATATTTTATAAACTCACTTCAAGTCCATCTAACAATGCATTAAAAATATCTGAGATCATATCCAGTTCTTTATCGTCCTCAACGATCTCATAGGATACATAGTCATCCTCTAACTGCACTTCTTTCATGATCAATACAACGCTCTCATCTTCACTCTGATGCTTCGCAGTCTTCTACCAAAAGGTAAGTCTGACCTGCGATCGTTGTCTGTTCTATGACATTAAATTCGATTTCCTGTCCATCGTCATCCAGAAAAAGAATCTTGCTGTCTTTTTTGCTCATTGTCTGTTCCTCCTATAGGGAATCTAAATATCCCTGTAAAATCATAGACGCCGCGATCTGGTCGATCACTTTCTTTCTGTTTTCGCGTCTTACACCGCTTTCCATCAGAACTTTCTCTGATGCTACTGTTGTCAGTCGCTCATCCCACAAGATCACTTCTAATCCTGTCCGACGCACTAAGGCATCACGGAAAGATAAAGTATCTTCTCCGCGCTCACCTACTGTATTATTCATATTCTTTGGGAGACCTAAAACAATCTTCTCAACATCATATTCTTTCACAAGTTCTTCGATCCTTGCGTAAGTCTTTCTTAACTTATTCGCATCTTTCCTTTGTGATCGTCTCTAATGGCTGTGCTGTAATATGAAGCTCATCACTTAACGCCACTCCGACTGTCTTCGTCCCATAATCTAACCCTAATATCCTTCTCATAATACCACGGTCTCTACTTTAATCTTGTCTCAATATAGTTCTCAAGCAATGCCTCGATCAAGTCATCACGTTCAACTTTATTGATGATGCTTCTTGCATTGTTATGACTGGTAATGTATGTTGGATCTCCAGACATAATATATCCTACCATCTGATTGACAGGGTTATATCCTTTCTCCTGCAGTGCCTCATATACACGCTCTAAGATCATGTGTACATCCAGTTCTCTTTTACAACCGAAAAATGTTGTGTTCGATTATTATCCATAATTATCACGTCCCTTTCATTTATTTATCATTTTAATATAAAATGTATGAAATAGCAATGGAAATCATAAAATTTCACATCTGTTTAACACTCTGCCAATACATATCCATCATTTAAAATCTGTCTTAATTTTACTTTCACGATCTTATTTTCCAATGGTTCTTCACTGTAAAGTGCAACTTTTATATACTCCTTTTGTATGCCCTGTATAATAATGGTCTTTTCCATGCATCTTTTCTTCGATCAACACTTCTTTGACCATCCCTATCTGTTTTGTCTCGAATTCCTTCTGGTGTTGTTTTGACATTTCTAATAAGACATTACTTCGTTTTGCCTTTGATCTGATCATTGATCTGTGGCTTCATATCTGCTGCCTTCGTTCCCTTTCGAATAGAATATTTGAACACATGCATTTCATAGAGATCGATCTCTTCTAAAAATTTTCTTGTCTCTTCAAATTCTTCTTCTGTCTCTCCAGGAAAACCTACGATAATATCTGTTGTCAATGCCGGATATTGGAAATGTTCACGAATTGCCTTAGCACTTTTCTCTGATATCTTGTGTTGTATACTTACGGTTCATTCGTTTTAGGACAGAATCACATCCACTCTGCAGGGACAGATGGAAATGTGGGCAAAAACTTTCCATCTTAGAAAGGCGGTCCAATGTATCCTTTGTGATAAATCCAGGTTCCAGAGATCCCAAACGGATTCTCTTAACTTCCGGGATCTTGGCGATCTCTTCTAACAGATCGATCAGCGTAACATCTCCCAAATCTTTTTCCATACGATGTAACATGAATTCCTGTGATCACAAATTCCCTGACATCCATGTTTTGTCAGATTCGTGATCTCTTCTAACACTTCTTCCATCTTACGGCTTCTGACTCTTCCTCTTGCATAAGGGATAATGCAGTAAGAACAAAACTGATTGCATCCATCTTGTACTTTAATATACGCTCTGGTATGTTCTTTTAATTGTTCCACATGCAAAGATTCATATTCCTGATCATGCGCAATATCAATAACCTCGATCGATTCTGCGGCTGATTCCTTCTCTCCCATATGCTCTTCTAAAATATGGATTAAGTCTTTCTTTTTATTATTCCCAATGATCAGATCAATATTTGTATCTTTTGATAATTCTTCTTTTTCCAACTTGAGCATAACATCCAACTGCTACTACAACAACATCTGGATTCTTCTTCTTTGCACGGTGAAGCATCTGTCTTGATTTACGTTCTGCCATATTTGTCACAGAACATGTATTCACAATGTAGATATCTGCTGCTTCTTTCGGATCGACCATCGTAACGCCTGCTTCCTTAAGCATTCCATACATGGCATCCGTTTCATATTGATTTACTTTGCAGCCAAGAGTTACAATGGCCGCTCTTTTTTCCTTGTAAATTCATACGATTCCTTTCTTGTTGACTTTTTATGACAAATACGAGTACACTATCCTTGTTAATTGAAGGAGTATTATCCCATGTATGATGCATTGATCAAACTAAATTCCATCAAAGACCTATACTCGTTTGTCGACATCCTTGACAAGCACTCTGGCACGTTTGAGATCGTTGCCAATGACTATGTCGTGGATGCCAGATCACTGATGAGTATGCTAAGCCTCGATCTTTCGAAGCCTTTAGAGCTTTCGTTTGATTCTGATGAGGCTTCTGTTATACTGTCTCAGCTTCAGCCATTTATTTTACGTGAATGATCTCTGTAGAATCAATGGCTTCTTTCATTAAATCATCAATCACATCTTCCAGATGTTCTTCTGATTTCTTAATTCTCTTTAAATTACCCTTTGTAACTGGATGCTTTGCAACAAAGATCGTACAGCAGTCTTCAAATGGCTGAATGGATGTCTCAAATGTTCCGATCTTCTCTGCAATATCTACGATCTCCTGTTTATCCATACCGATACATGGTCTGAATACTGGCATATTACATACTTCATTTGTGATCGCAAGGTTATGGATCGTCTGGCTTGCTACCTGTCCGATACTTTCACCAGTGATCAGTGCAAGGCTTCCACCTTCATTTGCAAAATGTTCCGCTATCTTCATCATGTATCTTCTCATGATGATCGTTAATTCTTCATGAGGGGCATTTCTCATAGATCGCTAACTGAATGTCTGTAAAGTTTACAACATGTAAATTGATCGGTCCTGCATATTTTGCAACGATCTTCGCAAGATCTATAACCTTCTGTTTTGCTCTTTCGCTTGTATATGGTGGTGCATGGAAATATGTTGCATCGATGTGTACTCCACGTTTAGCGATCATATATCCTGCAACTGGACTGTCGATTCCTCCGGATAATAAAAAGCATCGCTTTTCCATTGGTTCCAACTGGCATTCCACCTGGTCCTTTGATTTCCTGAGAATAGATATAGATATATTTTTCTCACTTCGATATTCACCATTACCTGTGGATGGTGCACATCTACTTTGATCCCTTCAAATGCATCTAGTAACTGCCCACCGATTTCCATGTTGATTGCCATGGAGTCAAGCGGGAACTGTTTGTCTCCTCTTCTTGCATGAACTTTAAAAGTAAAATCTTTGACTGGATACTGTTCATCAATAAATTTGATAACTGTCTCTGTCAAATGTTCCATATCTTTATTTTCTTCGATGACCATTGGACAGATTCCAACGATTCCAAAGACTCTCTGCAGTGCTTCCACAGCTTCATCATAATCGAACTCATCCTGTGCTTCGACAAACATACGTCCAGATTCTTTTCTTACTTTAAAATCCCCAACGGGTGCCATTGCATGGCGGATCTGTTTCATTAATGCGTCTTCAAACATATAACGGTTCTTACCTTTGATGGCAATCTCACCGTATTTGATCAAAAATGCGGTTACTTTCATAGTATTCTCCTTTATTTTCTTACTGTTTCTTTTCTTGTGGTCTTTATTTTCTTACAAATCTTCGAAGCATTGGTACTAATTCTTTTAATGCTTTGATCGTTTCATCAACTTCTTCTTTTGTATTCTCAATTGAGAAACTGAAACGAAGTGTTCCATCTTTAAATTCATCACTTAATGCGATCGCATTTAATGTTCCACTGACTGCCTGTTTTTTGTTCGATGAACATGCGGATCCTGAAGATACATAGATTTCTCTGTCTTCCAAGGCATGTAACAGTACTTCACTTCTTAACTTCTTAAAGCTGATACTTGCCACGTGTGGTGCTTTTCCAGAATTGTCTTTGATATCCTCAATCTCTTTGATCCTTTCCTGAAAATATTCTTTGACTTCACGGATCTTCTCAGCATTTTCATAGTTTTTACCGATCATCTTTTCACATGCGACAGCTAATCCTACGATTCCTGGTACATTTTCCGTTCCAGAACGCATTCCTTTCTGCTGTCCGCCTCCGAAAATGATCGGAGAGATCTTCGTTCCTTCCTTGATATATAAAAATCCGATTCCTTTTGGTCCATGGATCTTATGACCACTTGTGGATAATAAGTCAATTCCCATATTCTTTGGAACGATCGGAAGTTTTCCATATGCCTGAATCGCATCGACATGGAAAATCGTATTCGGATTCTTTGCTTTGATGATCTTTGCGATCTCTTCAATTGGTTCAATGGCTCCAATCTCGTTATTTACCATCATGCAGGATACAAGGATCGTATCTTCTCGGATACTTTCTTCTAACTGATCAAGATCTACGATTCCTTCTGAATCTACATCAAGATATGTCACTTCATATCCTTCTTCTTCCAGATGATACATTGGTTCATATACAGAAGCATGTTCTACCTTTGTCGTAATAATGTGCTTTCCTTTGCGGCGATTTGCCATTGCTGTTCCAATGATCGCTGTATTGTTTGATTCTGTTCCCCAGATGTAAATAAGATTTCTTTGGGTTTTGCTCTTAATGTCTTCGCAATTAATTCTTGTGCAGCTTTTTACTTTATTCTCTGCTTCAATACCTTTCATATGTTTTGCAGATGGATTCCCATATGTGACCTGCATTGCATCCTGCATTGCTTCTACAACTTCTGAAATACGCAGGTTGTCGCTGCATTATCAAAATAAATCATGTCACTTTCTCCTCTATTCTTCTATCGTAAACATCAAAATAGATAAAACTGTCATTCCTGCTGTCTCAGTTCTTAAGATACGCTTTCCAAGGCTCATTGTCTGACCACCTGCTGCCTTAAGCTGTTCGATCTCTTCCTTTTCAAAACCGCCTTCTGGTCCGATGATGATCCCGATCGATTTCTTCCCTTTTGCCTGACTGATCAGTTCTTTGGATGCCTGCATTCCTTTTGCCTCTTCATATGGAACAAGCATGAATTCTGTATCTTGTACTTCTTCTAAAATATCTGAAATTTCTCACTTCACGAACTTCTGGAATGATCCCTCGTTTTGCCTGTTTTGCTGCGCTTAATGCGATCGTATTCCAACGACTTACCTTCTTTGCTGCCTTCTTCGCATCAAGTTTCACAACACAACGTTTCATGGCAACTGGAACGATCTCTGCCACCCCCAAGTTCCACCGCTTTTTGAACGATCATCTCCATCTTATCGCCTTTTGGCAGTCCCTGATACAGCGTGATCTTTACTGGGAGTTCTGTTTCCATGCCATGAACATCTTCGATCTTCGCAAGGATCGTATCGTCCGTCCATTCCAAAAGGCTGCATTCATATTCTAAATCTGATCCGTTACTTAAATAAACTTTATCTCCTGTTTTCATGCGGAGAACATTCTTAATATGATTGACATCACTTCCACAAATCTCGATCATTCCGTCATGAATCTGTTCTTCTTTTTATAAAAAAAACGGTACATCTCTTACCTCATCTTCGCTGTCATAGAAACCCAGTCTTTCATTCTTCTTGTCTCAATGACATCAAATCCATATGCATTTAATTTGTCAGCGATTTCTTTTCTTTTGTATCAATGATACCGGAGATTACAAAGACACCATCTTCTGTCAAAAACTGATCTACGATCTCGATCAGTGGTGAGATAACATCTGCTAAAATATTTGCTACAACAACCGGATAACATTTTGATCCCAAGGATGCTGCAAATTCTTTATCATCTAAAACATTTCCCTGATATACTTCAAACTGATCTTTGCTGATATGGTTTACTTCAAAGTTCTCCTCAGAAGCTGAGATCGCATGTGGATCGATATCTGTAAGAACCGCATGACCTGCCCCAAGTTTCAGTCCGATGATCGACAAAATTCCACTTCCGCATCCAACATCCAAAATCTTTGTATCTTCCTTTAATATATGGTTTCATTCCTTCAATACAAAGTTTTGTTGTCTCATGAGAACCTGTTCCAAATGCTGTTCCCGGATCGATCTCTACAACGATCATATCTTCTGTCTGGTCTTCTAATGTCTCCCATGTTGGTTTGATCACGATCTGTTCATCCAGACGGATCGGTTTAAAAAATTTCTTCCAGTTATTGACCCAGTCTTCTTCTTTCGTCTTATCAAATGAAATTGTTCCAGCACCGATATCCATAAATCCACGAAGTCTTTCAAGCATTGCCTGAATCTGCATTGTAATGTGCTCTAAATTTTCATTCTCATCAAAATAACAGCTGATCTTTGCTTTTCCATCGTCTGGTGCGATATCATCTGGCAATAGATCCACATACATGACTTTCATCTCTTCTTCTGTCAATGATACATGGTCTTCAACTTCCACACCAGTTGCACCAAGTTCTGTAAGTTCATAACTGATCATGTCTTCTGCTGATGTCAATGTATCAATTGTAATTTTATTCCATCCCATGACACTGTATTTCCTTTCTCTTTTTCTATCTTATATTTTTATTTCGTATTCATAACATATCAATTAATTAGTGTATCATACAAAAAGCTGGAATACAAGAAAAAAGAGAATCCCGTCGTCTTTCGGAACTCTCTTTCATCGCTATCTTCTTAATACGCAAACTGTATTTATGATGAATTTATGCTTCTAAGATCTTTCCATCAATGGAAATTGTGTGAACCTGCCATGGAAGGAATTTGCCGGAATCCTGAATCGCTTTCTTCGCCGCATTTTCCAGCCCGCCACAACAAGGAACTTCCATTCTAACGATCGTTACACTCTTAATGTCATTGTTCGCAATGATCTGTGTCAGTTTCTCACTGTAATCTCCTTCATCAAGTTTTGGACAGCCGATCAATGTCACTTTATTTTTGATAAATTTCTGATGAAAATTTCCATAAGCATAAGCTGTACAATCTGCCGCGATCAATAGATTCGCATCCTTAAAATATGGGGCATTAACAGGTACTAATTTAATCTGCACCGGCCACTGAGACAACTGAGAAGATACAGTTGCTGTCTGCTCTGTCGCTACCTCTTCTGCCTTATGATCCATGATCTTCATTCTTGTTCCAGGGCACCCATGGAATACCGGCTTTTCTTCTATTTTATCTTTTGCTGTCATTTCAGCTTTCTTCTTCATGTTTGCTTCTACCGCTTCTCTGTCATACGCAGCTGCCTCACGCTCTACGAAACTGATCGCTCCTGTTGGACAATTTGGCAGACAGTCTCCTAAGCCGTCACAATAATCATCTCTTAATAATTTTGCCTTTCCATCAACTATCCCGATCGCATCTTCGTGACATGCATCTGCACACAGTCCACATCCATTACATTTATCTTCATCAATTTCAATAATTCTACGAATCATATCTATTCTCCTTTTTCTTGATCTCATATTCTTTACTGTATCGTTAGTATAATAGATATGATTTGGTCTGTTGTTTTTTAAACGTTTTTTATTTTTTCAAAATATTTATCATTTTTTTAAAATTTTTATAAAAACAAAATCTTCTTGCTGGAAAAACACGAAAAAGCAGAAGGCACTCCATAAACCTTCTGCTCTTTCGGTTGTTTATTATTCGAATATGCCAACAAAGACATGTTCTTCCTGACTATCCGACGAAACAACACTCCATATTCTCTTCGTAAAATCTGTTATACATCTGTCGCATTAAAGGGAATCAATTTATAAAGTGGTTCCGTCTTACGATGATTAACTTCATCTTTGATCATCTCTTTGATGATCGCTTCTTTCGTCTCTTTAAGAGTACCATATACTCCAACTTTTTCCAATACTTTTTTACAATTTTCTTTATTCTTTGCGCGTTTTAGTAATACAAAATCTCCATAATATTTTTTTATATAATAATTTTCTTTCATTCTTATCATTTTAAAGTTCTCCTTTTCACATACTGTGTTTAAAATCATTGAACGATTTCAAAAAACTTTCTTGAACTGATTATTGGCATTATTTTAGAACATTTTTAATACAAACATCCAATTTCTGATAAGGTATCTCTATTCCTTCCTCATCAAATCGAATCTTTAATCTCTTCTTTTTAACGCCCATTTAGTTGCTACATAATCAGCCAACCCAGCATCTGATCCCCATCATGACAGAGCTGTCTGCCAGACTGCTGACAAAGATTTTAACTCCATCCTGATCAAGAATTCTTTTTTTCATTTTTTGCAATATCTGTAAGAATTCTTTTTACCTCTTTAGATATCTGCATCATAAGAGATCCCAACTTCAATATCGATCAGTCTTCGTTCCTGTTTTGTGTTGTTGATCAGATTTGAATTGCTTAATGTTCCGTTAGGAATGACGATCACTCGGTTATCAATTGTCTTAAGCTTTGTATAAAAAATATCCATCGCTGCAACTTCTCCTTCGCAATCGGTTCCTGTTAATACGATGTAATCTCCTACCTGAAATGGTTTCAGGATTAATAGTAAGACTCCACCTGCTACATTAGAAAGTGTTCCTTGTAATGCTAAACCTACTGCTACACCTGCAGATCCTAATAATGCGATAAAGGAGCTTACCTCTACCCCCATATGTGCAACTGCCATAAAGATTACAATACAACGCAATCCAATCCTTATGAATGAGCAGGAAAATGAGATAACTCCATAATCGATCTCTGCCTTCTCAAGGGTTGTTTTTTAACAATTTAATTAAGATCTTAATCAATTTAAATCCAATTGCAATGATCAAAAATGATACTATAACTTTTCCTATGATACTCATTGCAATTTCCAGATATTTTTCTAAAAACTGATTCCAGTTAATCTTGCCCAAGTCCACTACTGCGAACATCGCTTGTATTTGTGCTAACATAAACTCTCCTCTTTTTTTTTCTTGTGTTTCTTTTGATATCCATTTCACAAATATGCTTAACATGAAAGAAACACGTATTTCTACGTGTTTCTTATCATAGCAAGTTTATCTATTCATTACAATACTTATTTTTTTTGTAATATATCCTTTTGCTTTTAATGTCTCAGCACATAAAACAGCTCCACCTGCTGCTCCACGAACTGTGTTATGAGAAAGTCCTACAAATTTGTAATCATATACAGTGTCTTCTCTTAAACGTCCAACAGAGATTCCCATTCCATTTTCGTAATCAACATCTTCTCTTACCTGTGGGCGGTTATCTTCTTCTAAGTACTGAATCATCTGTTTTGGAGCACTTGGAAGCTCTAATTCCTGAGGAAGTCCCTTGAAGCTTACTAACTTCTCAATTAACTGTTCCTTAGTAGGTTTCTTCTTGAATTTAACGAAGACTGCTGCTGTATGTCCGTTTAATACTGGTACACGGATACACTGTGTTGTGATCACTGGTGTTTCAGCTTTCACGATCACACCGTTTTCAATATGTCCCCATAAACGAAGAGGCTCCTGTTCGCTCTTTTTCTTCTTCTCCACCGATGTATGGAATGATGTTTCCTTCCATCTCTGGCCAATCTTTGAAAGTTTTTCCTGCACCTGAAATAGCCTGGTATGTGGTTGCTACTACCTCTTTTGGCTCAAATTCCTTCCATGCAGTTAACACTGGAGCGTAGCTCTGGATGGAACAGTTTGGTTTTACTGCTATGAAACCTTTTGTTGTTCCTAAACGTTTCTTCTGGCTTTCGATCACTTCGAAGTGTTCTGGGTTGATCTCAGGCACTACCATTGGGACATCCGGTGTCCATCTATGTGCACTATTGTTGGAAACAACTGGAGTTTCGGTTTTTGCGTATTCTTCCTCGATCTTTTTGATCTCATCTTTAGACATATCAACTGCACTGAATACAAAATCAACCTGAGAAGCAACTTCTTCTACTTCGTTTACATTCTTTACGATCATAGATTTTACTGCTTCTGGCATTGGGTATCCATTTTCCAGCGTCCACCTACTGCTTCTTCATATGTCTTTCCTGCAGAACGTGGGCTTGCAGCTAATGTTGTAACTTCAAACCATGGATGGTTCTCTAATAATGAAATAAAACGCTGTCCAACCATTCCAGTTGCACCTAAAATACCAACTCTTAATTTTTCACTCAT
>VOFC01001602.1_pt1 | contig 25431 bp, 51 predicted proteins | sample 5384161 | NCBI WGS metagenome assembly VOFC01 (sample SAMN12384722, study PRJNA508395) | human gut metagenome | isolation source: healthy gut B | host: Homo sapiens | reverse complement strand
ATCGTACAGGGCTTTCTGATGTATAATGAGTTTGCTCCAAAACATTACAAAGGAAAGTGACCCTGTACGAAAAGACATTATACAACGAAAAGACTAGACTTCACAAATATTTTTTTGATTTATTTTGAAACTTTTTCTGCTCCAACAGCAGATACTTTGTTTTTACTCGTTTTATCAATACTAACATTGGATCTGTACATTCCATTCGATTTTTATATCAGCACTTTTTGTCTGGGATTACCACAAAATCCCTCAATACCTTTTACCACGCATGTTCCTATGCAAAAGTTGATTATTCTCACTTTATGAATATCACAGCTAAAGTTGCTTTGAGAATGATACCGGGTTCACTGGCAACACAGCCGATATTTCTTTGTGTGGATGATACCATGGTAGCAAAGGCCGGAACTCGGTTTGAGAATGTTCTGGTCTTTTTGTAACTATATGGTGCGAAGCTGCAAAGGAATTGAAATGCTTGTCAATCTGATTAACATCAGTTACTGTGCCATGAAGATTCTGCCCTATCAGAACGAACATTTTTCTAAGTACCGTACAAAAAAGCGTACAGGAGTTTCGCTTTGAATTAAGTCAGGGCATTCGCAGCCAGATATTTTTGCCACTTTTTTGATTGTAGGAAAGGCTCTTATGGGGAGCTCATACAGGCGATGTAGTAGAAGTGGAACTGCCAGCTGGTATCATGAAGTACAAAGTGCTGGAAATCCAGCGTAATATTTAAGGGAGGCACAAAAGTGGCAGAGCAGAAGAAGCAGGATCTGAATCAGCTTCTGAAAATACGCCGTGACAAACTGGCAGACCTTCAGGCAAATGGCAGGGACCCGTTTCAGATAACAAAATTTGATCAGACACATCATTCACTTGAGGTAAAGAATCTCTATGAAGCACATGAGGCTGAGCTTCTTAAAGACCGCACAGAGCCGGATACAGCAGGTCTTGATGAGGAGCAGGCAAAGGAAGTTCTGAAGAAAGACTATGAAGAGAGAAGAAGCATTATGGACGCAAGTCCGATCCATGTAACAATTGCTGGACGTATGATGTTTAAGCGTGTTATGGGTAAAGCTTCTTTCTGCAATATCCAGGATTTACAGGGAAATATTCAGGTATATGTAGCAAGAGATGCGATCGGAGCAGATTCTTATGCAGATTTTAAGAAATCCGATATCGGTGATATCTTCGGACTGGAAGGTTTTGCATTCAGAACAAGAACAGGTGAGATTTCTATCCATGCAGAAAGCATGACTCTTTTTCCAAGAGCTTACAGATTCTTCCTGAGAAATTCCATGGACTGACAGATACAGATACCCGTTATCGTCAGAGATATGTGGATCTTATCATGAATCAGGACAGCAAGAATGTATTCATCAAACGTTCCCAGATTCTCAAAGAAATCCGTAACTTCCTTGCAGGCCGTGACTTCATGGAAGTAGAAACACCGATGCTGGTTGCCAACGCAGGCGGTGCCGCAGCAAGACCGTTTGAAACTCATTATAATGCACTGAATGAGGACCTTAAGCTTCGTATCTCCCTGGAACTGTACCTGAAGAGACTGATTGTTGGTGGACTCGAGCGGGTATTCGAAATCGGTCGTGTATATCGCAACGAAGGTGTGGATACCAGACACAACCCTGAATTTACATTGATGGAATTATATCAGGCATATACAGATTATGAAGGCATGATGGAGCTGACAGAGAGCATGTTCCGTTATCTGGCAGAAAAGGTATGCGGTTCTGCGAAGATTTCCTACAATGGTATCGAGATCGACCTCAGCAAACCTTTTGAACGTCTTACCATGAATGATGCGATCAAGAAATATGCAGGTGTTGACTTTGATGAAGTTGCAGATGATGAGGCAGCTAAGAAACTTGCAGAAGAGCATCATATTGAATATGAGGAGCGTCATACCAAGGGTGATATCATCAACCTCTTCTTCGAAGAATTCTGTGAGAAAAGAACTGATCCAGCCAACATTTATCATGGATCATCCGGTAGCAATTTCTCCGCTGACAAAGAAGAAACCTTCCGATCCAAACAAGGTAGAGCGTTTCGAGCTCTTTATCAATACATGGGAAATGTGTAACGCATATTCCGAGCTAAATGACCCGATTGACCAGCGTGAGCGTTTCGCAGCACAGGATGCCGCATTCGAAGCTGGTGATGAGGAAGCAAGCCATACCGACGAAGATTTCTTGAATGCACTGGAAATCGGAATGCCGCCTACCGGTGGAATCGGATATGGTATTGACCGTCTGGTTATGCTGCTGACCAACTCCCCTGCCATCCGTGATGTTCTGCTGTTCCCGACAATGAAGTCACAGGGCGCTTCCAAGAACGAAGCAAACAATGCGGCACAGGCAGCACCGGCTGTAAAAGCAGAGGAAAAACCTGCTGAGAAGATTGATTTTTCCAATGTAAAAATCGAACCGCTTTTGAAGAAAACGTTGACTTTGACACTTTCAGCAAGTCAGATTTTCGAGCCGTAAAGATTGAAGCGTGTGAGGCAGTGCCGAAGTCCAAGAAGCTCCTGAAATTCACACTGAATGACGGAACAGACCGGAAACGCACCATTTTAAGCGGTATTCACGAGTATTACGAGCCAGAAGATCTGATTGGCAAGACAGCGATTGCAATCGTAAATTTGCCTCCGAGAAAGATGATGGGCATTGATTCCGAGGGTATGCTGATTTCAGCAGTACACGAGGAAGACGGAAGAGAGGGATTACATTTACTGATGGTAGATGAACATATTCCGGCTGGTGCAAAGCTGTATTAAAAATCCGATAAAGGATTAAAAAATGTAGGCTTTTTGATGTAGAGTACGACAAAGGTACGACAAATAAAACCTCCTTAATGGGCTATAATAAATGATTTTAAATAGTCCATGCAAAATGAAATCAATATTTTTACATTATGAGGACACTTTTCTAAGAGAAATTTTAGAAGAGTGTCTTTTTTGTTACGGTCATGTACAAAAAACAGGAGGAAATTAAAATGGCAAATAACACAGCGTTAAGAGCAGGTAAAGATACTACTCGCACAATTACTTTCAAAAATAAGGAGCACGAAAAATTTTATTACACCTATCTGCCAAAGTGCAGATATCTATACCACAAGGCATTGGTGTATTGTCTTGGAATTGACCGGGATACAAGAGAAAACGCAGAACAGATATACGATTTTAAGACAGGATACGTGAAAACGGAATGCCTGCATGAAGGCTGGCAGACAAGCGGCAGCGTAAGGATTATACGGCTGGCATTTAACCTATATTGTGACGGTACTCCCAGTGTTTATGATTATGAAGGAGACAGTGACAGACAGGTAGATGAATGCAGGGAATATTCGGTCAGTGATTTATTCTGCTGTGGCTATGCAAGGTACTTTTGGGAGGCAGTCAAAATCCGTTATCCGGAGTATTGTTTTTATCTGGATTGGGAGGATTCATATGCTGAAGGTTAGATTACAGGGAACAGTTAAGGATATACAGTGGTTTGGGAAACTTTTTGGAACAGCACCCGAAAATCCGGGTGCTTGGAGTATCGAAACCGTTTGCAAATAAAGGAACAAACAAATATTTTCGTGTATACGCAGAAATAGAGAAAAGAGAAAATACCATGCAGTAAAAATATGACAGGAGAAAAGGCAGGAAGAAAGTATGTGTAGAGTAATCGCAGTCGCAAACCAAAAAGGTGGTGTCGGAAAGACAACTACCTGTGTGAATTTAGGAATCGGTCTTGCAAGGGAAGGGGAAAAAAGTGCTTCTGATTGAAGCAGATGCACAGGGAAGCATGGCGGTCAGTCTTGGGATTCAGGAACCGGACGAGCTGGATGAGACACTGGTCAATATTATGGAAAAAACTTATCAATGACAAGGAACCGGAGCCGGGAGAAGGAATTATCCATCATGAAGAAGGGTGGATTTTATCCTGCCAATATTGAACTTGCAGGATTGGAGACTTCCCTTGTGAATGTCATGAGTCGGGAAATGGTATTGCGGCAGTATATATGTGGGATAAAAAACAGTATGATTATATCCTGATTGACTGTATGCCCTCACTTGGTATGATTACCATTAACGCATTGGTGGCGGCTGACAGGGTATTGATTCCGGTAGAAGCGGCTTATCTTCCGGTTAAAGGGTTACAGCAGCTTATTAAGACAATAGGGCGGGTACACAGAAAACTGAATCCGGAGCTTTCTATCATGGGGATTTTGTTCACAAAAGTAGACCGCAGGACAAATTTCGCAAAGGATATTGCGGCTCAGATTCGAGAGGTGTACGGAAACAAAATACATATTTTTTGCAAATTGCATACCGATGTCTGTAAGGGCGGCTGAAACTACCGCAGAGGGAAAAAAGCATCTATCTCCATGACCCGAAAGGAATTGTGGCAGAGGGCTATCACTATCTGACAGGGGAGGTGTTGGATGATGAAGAGTAAGAGCGCAGAAAAGATAAAGCTGACTTCTTATGATGATTTATTTGGCAGTAGTGAAGTAACGGCAGAAGAGAAGATTGTATCCGTTCCGATTCGTCTTTTTCACACCTTCAAAGACCATCCATTCCGGGTATTGGATGATGAAAAAATGCAGGAGACTGTGGAAAGTGTAAAACGATATGGAATACTGATGCCGGGGAATTGTACGTCCGTATGGTGATGGTGAGTATGAGATGGTGGCAGGGCACCGCAGATGGCGGGCGTGTGAACTGGCAGGAATGGAAGAGATGCCAGTAATTATCCGGGAAATGGATGATGATACTGCTACGGTGATAATGGTGGATACGAACATCCAGAGGGAAGATATTCTGCCCAGTGAGAAAGCCCATGCTTATAAAATGAAATATGAAGCCATGAAACATCAGGGAAGCAAGGGAGAGAAGCATACGGCTGATCTGGTAGGAGAAAGCTGCTGGCGAAAAGCGGAAGGACGGTTCAGCGGTATATCCGTCTATCATTCCTTATTTCCAGATTATTAGACTATGTAGACAATAAAAGACTTTCCATGAAAGCGGGAGAGAAACTTTCTTTTCTGACGGTAGAAGAACAGGAATGGGTGTTAGAGGCAATAGATAATGCAGTTTTGACGGTAACAGATAAACAGGCGGAGTTATTCAAGAATCATAGCAGGGAAAAGACGTTGAATCAGGGAATTATCTATTCTGTTTTATTGCAGAAAAAGGAAAGCAGAAACAAAGGTAACTCTTTTCGGCAAAGAAGGTACGCTCGTATTTTCCGCCAGCCTATACAAAAGAGCAGGTTGAGGAAGTAATTTATACGCTGTTGGAACAGTGGAGAAAGAAAAAAAAGGAAGAAGGAGGAACAGGAAGATGCAGGAGATACAGTTTGATTATTTTCATGGAATGGAAGCGGAACAGTATACCTTTTACCGGATTCCGAAAATTTTATTTACCGCAGAATGCTTCAAAACTATTTCCTGCGAAGCAAAGGTTTTATACGGTCTGTTGCTGGACCGTATGAGCCTGAGTATTAAAAAATCGCTGGTTCGATGAAGAGGACAGGGTATACATTATTTTTACTGTGGAAGAAATTGCGGAGCTTATGAACTGTGGCACACAGAAGGCAGTGCGGTTATTAAAGGAACTGGATAGTGAAAAGGGCATTGGCCTGGTGGAAAAAAGGCGGCTTGGATTGGGAAACCCAACGTGATTTATGTGAAGAATTTTATGGTCAAACAGCCTGAAAAGGAAGAAAAAAGAGCCGGAAAAGCCTGTAAATACACAGAATTGTGAAAATCACAATTCAAGAGTTGTGAAAACCACAATTCAGGAATGTCCAAAATCACAATTCAAGAATGATGAAAATCACAATTCTGGAATGATGAAAACAACAATTCAAGAATGTGCAGAATCACAATTCAAGAATGATGAAAATCACAATTCTGGAATAGTGAAAATCACAACTCCTGAATGTCCAAAATCACAATCTAATAATACTGATATTAACAATACTGATTTTAGTGAAAATGAGTATAGTGACACTGAGAGTAGTGAAACTGATTTTAACGAGACAGATAATATCTTATCTAATCTTTCTCATCTATCAGTGAGGAAAACAGCAGGAATGATAGATATGGTGGAAGAGATGGAAGCCTATCGGAAAATTATCAGGGAAAATATTTCGTATGAGTGTTTGAGGACAGCAGGTATCGACAACAGGAGGAAGTGGATGAACTTGTGGAACTGATGGTAGAGGTTATGGTCATGCCGGATAACAGCACTGTTCGCATTGGCGGAGTGGACAAGCCTGTGGTGATTGTGAAGAACCGCTTTATGAAGGTGGAACATGGGCATATTGAATATGTCGTTGGCTGCCTTGAGAAGAATACCAGCAAGGTAGGAAATATCCGGGCGTATCTTCTGACAACACTCTACAATTCAACCATGACCATAGAAAATTATTACAGAGCAGAAGTGAATCACGATATGTATGGAGGAGGATAAAACGGATGAGAAGAAAAAATTTTTGGAGAATGTGGCAGTTCCGCTTTTAGGGATAGCTGTGGTAATGTTTATTGTTTATCTGTTTTGTGTGGAAAACGGTGTGTGTGATTACCGGAAATTGTGGATAGTTTCAGGGATTCCCTTGGCATACAAAAATGTATTTCTGGATGATTCCAAAGGGGTTTGATATAGGCGGTACTGTTGGAATGTTTGCTTTTTAATCTGCTGATAGGAGGAATGATAGGCAGCGTGGTTTTTGACATGGCGTTTGCTTATGGGTGGGAACATATCTGTTAAAGAGTATTGGATATGGTGGTTTGTGGATAGTGAGAAAAGCATTTAGAACATGATTTCAAAGAGAAAAAACAAAGTATAAAAAATAGAATATAGAGTGTGAAAAGCAGCCAATGCGTAAAAATATTGGCTGCTTTTTTGCCCTTTTTAAGAAAAACCTTGCGACACGGTGTCGCAAAGTAAAGGAGGATGTGTGTTGGGTAATCGTGCGGAATCGCAGGATTTGATTGACTAAACCGTATTCGCAAAAGGCGGCAGGAAATTCACTTATCACAGGAAGTATTAGCAGAAAAAACAGGTATCAGCCCCAACACGATCAGCAGGATTGAGGGAGGACAGACAGCAATGTCTATTGAGATATTCAGGAAGCTGGCGGTGATTCTGAAAACCGATGCAGGAACACTATTGGGGAATGTAAGGAAGAAGAAAACCATCGTCTGTATGATTTGATTTGTCGTGCGAAAAAACTGAAACGGAAAGAACAGAAAATTTTTGGAAAAAGACAATGGAAGTGTTGATTGAGGGATTTGGTACGGAATTGTAGAAATTCAACAGATATGGTGGGAATATTTAGAAATATCCCCATATCTGATGAGGTAATGGAAAGCCAATGTTGTTAAACTTTAAGTCAGGAAAGAGAACAGATGCGGACAGAAAGGAGGCAGGATATGACAAGGGAAAGAGTGCCTTGCATACAGACAAAGATGCCCATATGATGCAATGGGCGATTTCTCTGTTTTTTCGGAGAAAAAAGGAAGATAGCAGGGATAATGAAGTGGCTGCTTCACAGCCGGAATTATCAGAACAAAATAAAGCATAAGAAATTTATGTGGCAGTAAAGGAGTTTCAGGCTCCGTTAAAAAAAACAGGGTGTGCCAGGGCTGTCTTTTACTGTTTTTTCGTCTGTGATGTTTTTATTTTCTGCCACCCGGAAGAGGTGGTAGTTATGCTGACATTACAGGAATTAAAACAGATCGTAGATGTCCCATATCCGGGCATGAAAATTCCAACTGCAAAAAAAATTAAAAGAATATGGAACGGTCATTGCCAAAAAAGAGCATGGGTTGTGAGACAGAAATCTTGGCATTTCAAAATGGCTATGCGTTGTATCAGGTTAGTCGGTTCACTACGGTATTTCCGATTTGTTTTGTGGGGAATATCAATACAATGCGGAACAGGCGGACTGTATTTCGGAAGAGTTTTTTAATCAAAGGGAGTGGTATATCCGTCTGGTATTGGAAGGAGAAGACCGTTTGAGTCGTAATCAGGAATCGAAAGAACAGGGCTGGACAATCTCATACAGTGATGTTTCGGAAGAATGGGGAATGCTTCAGACAGAAGAAAAAGTCTCCATTGGAGATGCTGGTTGGCAGAGAGTCTGTAAATGAAATATTTGAGGTTTTGACGGAACTGCAGAAAAGGGTATTTTACGGATGTTTCTTTCATCAAAAAACACAGAATGAACTGTCAAAAGAATTGGGAATTTCTCCGTCTGCGGTGTCCAGAACCCTGTCAAGGGCGATGAACAGGATGCGGAGATATTATGCAGATGTACGGTCAGGTGGCTGCAATCGAAAAGAGATAAGATAGTGGGAGGAAAGAAGATATGCGTGGAAAGAAGCCGAAAGAACGAAAAAATTATATTTTGCGGACAGAAAACGGAACACTTGTGGAAGTAACCAGGGGAGGTTTATCTGGAATGGTATCAGTCCCGGAGAAGGGAAAAATACCAGCAGGAACAGAAACAGAAATACGGTGTTTGCAGTCTTGATGTGGTGCAGGAAGGCAGTTTTGCAAAAACTTCTATATCGCAGGAAGGACAGCCGGAGGAGATGGCAGTACGCAGTGAATGCCTGAAAAAAATTGAAGGAGAGTTTAGAACAGTTACCGGAACAGGAGGCATATCTGATTTATCTGTTATTTTTGAAGAGGTTACAGTGAAAGAAGCGGCACAAATTTGTGGATGTAGCCGTAAAACAATACAGAACAGAAAAAAACGAATTTTGAAGACACTTAAAAATATAATGAAAGAACTTGGAATTGAGGGAGGATGTATTTATTTCAATTAAAATAGTGGAAAATTGTTCTAAAATCATATAAATTTAAAGTTATAGTATCAGTATAAGACAACGTATATGAAATGAAAACAGCTTTGTAAATTGGTGGGAAGAGCTGTCAGTTTACAAAGCTGTTTATGTATCCGAAGTTAGCTTCTATAATTATGATATAGAATACAAGCAGAAGAATGGAAAAAATCTTTGGTGAGTAGCAGGTGGTTAAATATTTTTTGCTTTTTTGGTTTAGGTGTCACCAATTATGTATTATATGTGTGATATATATGAGGAGAAAAAAGATGAAAAGAAAATGCTGATCAGATTTTTTAATAAATATTGTAAACTGTTGTATAAAATATCAATTATTATGCTGTGTAGCGAAGAGGATGCTTATGATGCAGTGCAGGAATCATTTTTTGAAATATTTAAATACAAAAAAGGACTTTAATGACGAAAGCCATGAAAGAGCATGGCTGACAAGAGTTAATATTAATATTTGTAAAAAACATACCCGTTTCAGAAGGATGCATCCAACGGTAGATTACGAAACTCTTGCACTACATTACCATAAACCTGAAGAAACAGGAATTATGGATACATTGATGACATTAAATGCAAAGGATAAAGAAGTACTAATTCTTTATTATATAGAAGGCTATTCTTGCAAGGAGATTGCTGATATGTTGAAGGTTTCAGAGAGTGCAGTGAAGAAAAAACTAGAACGGGCAAGAAAAAAAGATTAAAAGAAAAATATGAAAGTGAGGGCAGATAAAATTGGAAAAAAAAATTAGAGAATATATCAAAATTAGCAGATGATATTGTGCTGACAGAGCAGAATGAGAGAAAACTCTTTATAGCATACAAAAAGAGAATTGAATCCCAAAGAAGAAAAAAAGTTCTTATGAGAGGATATTATCGTGTAGCAGTAGTTGCATTAGCTATGATGATAATGTTTTCTGTAAATTATTACCTGCAATCTCCTGATTTAGTAGTTTATGCGGCAACTGGGGATAAAATGGTGCAATTAAGACTAAATGAGAGAGTAAACTTGGAAAAACAAAGAACTCCATTGGGATATGGGTATGTTCTGGAAATGAGTGTGGAAGAAGGAAGCAGATATTATACGATAGAAAATGAACAAAACTTGAATGCTGATAATATTTTCAGAAATGGAAATAAGATTTTTTGGATGCCAGATGGAATGAATAGTATAAATTTCAGAGATCAGGACGGGAATGTTATTAAAATACCAGAAACTGACAGTTCAACACTAAATATTGAAGTATGTAATTATGACGGAAAAATGGTCGAAAGAATTACATTGATATTGGAAAGGAAAGATGGACAGTGTAGTGTTGAAATGTTAAAAAAATAATAAAACGGAGGAAGAATATGAAAACAATCAAAAAATAATGGAGCATATTATTAGTATGTGGACTGATTTTGGTGCCGACGATTAGTGTTTCAGCAGCAGAACAGGAGCCGGAAAAGGTTGAAGTTTCATTTTTAATGAAAATGGCGAGGAAGTTAGCGTATCAGAGGAAATAGCAGATTCTTTTTATGGAACAGTTGGATGTTGATAAAGAGGTAAACATTGTCTCAGATAAAAATTTAAGAGCTTCCTGTACGCATATTCCATGCAATCAGGTTAAGACAACTCTTTATGGTCATGCGAAAGTAAGTCCTACTGAATGCTGGGTCTATACCAAAAGAGTTATTATGTGCAAATGCTGTGGCGCTGCTCTAAAGAGTCTTTCTGATTGGCAGTTTGCATATTCACATGCACCACATTAGGAGGAAGAAATATGAGAAAAAATTAAGCGTTTATGTGGTTTATTCATTTGTTGTTGTGTTGTAGTAACCAGTTCTGTGACTGCATTTGCGGCAGAGAAAGTTAAAGAGCCCTTTGCAAATTTAGAAGTTGTGACTGACAAAGAAACCATTAATGAAATTGTTTCAGAGAATCCCAGAATTCAAAAGTATTTAGACCAAAACGAAGTATTTGCCGATCTTGAAATTATCACAGATCAGAATGAGATTGAAAAAATCTGGGAAGAAAATCCAGATGTGAAGACACTGATGAAGTCAAAAGAATATTACTATCTCGCATATGTAAAAGGAAATGGTGTTCGTTTAAGAAGCACACCGAGCACTTCCGAGTAATTAATGGGTTATTGTATGAAACCAGAAAAGATTGGGTTTTGTTAAATGATAATTATTCTTTGAATGAAAACTATATTTGGTGGCAGGTGTCTGACAGCTCAATCGGTTATCCGGGATGGATCGTGAATGACTATATCTATTTAAGTGCTGCCCAAAGTGCAGGAAGAGCAGTTACGGTACCAGAGATTGACTTTGATACATTAAAATTTGTTCAGTAGGTTATTTTCTTTGAAAAAGATAAATATACGTATGCTTAATGTAAAGAATAACAACTGATAATTCTACGATTGGAGGTAGCGATAATGTTCAGATTTAATAAAACCATATAAAGATGGATATGAAAAAAATTAGAAAAGTAATGAGCATATTTTTTTTGGCTTGTTGTTTGTTGTTGTCGATAAATTTTGAAACAGTATTTGCTTCCGACATAGAGACAAATACGAATGCTGATATAATGTCTCTCGATGGACCTTCTACGACATTTGATGGACGTCTGTTTTTGGATGAAAACGGTAACTATTCAGGGCAACTTCGTAGTGGCTTTACAACGGTAACATGTGTCCTGAGTGGAAGAACTGGTGGAATTCCTACCTTATATACGATTTATATTCGTTGGCAAGGTTCTAATGCGGTTCAAGCGTTAAGGGCTGATAACCTATATATTGTAGGTGATTCACAATATTATAGTAAAGGTTTTCTTTATTGATGGATTATCTGCAACACAAGGATATCGTTCAATAGGTACTTGCGTGATTCCTGACACTGAAGAAAGTGTATATATTTCAACAAATAATCTCCGATGCTATTTTTACAACGAAGATTATTGGATTAAATTTAATGAAATAGGTGGATGGGTTGATGTGTAAAAAAGTTTTAATAAATCCAGAGACAGAATCGTTTATAAATGACTTAAAACGAGAATATAATAACAGCATTGTAAAACCGTATAAGAAAAACAAGAGATGTTCTTGAAATTCTTATGAAAAAATTTGTTTTATATCAAAAAGTATCCATACAAAAGATGGACGCTATAACACGTGCCACGTTGGAAACTTTACCAATTAAAAATTTAAATGTGTCAGATATTTATATAGTTAAAGACAATGAAATAAGCCATAGTTTCTATTTGTATTTTCATAGCAGATATGCATTAGAACCTTTTCTTTGTGTTGTGTATGATAATGATACGGATAGACTATATAGTAATTGTGCCATGCTTGAAATGTATATTACGATTCTTCATGGAATAGATGTTGGTGAAATAGAAACTGATTCTATAAAATACCATAATTATCTTAATACGTTATATTCATATAATGAATGTAAAAAAGAGACTGAATACTAAAGAATGTACATTGGTAGACACATTTAAGGAAAGTAGAGGTATATTGGTTGATTCTACATATCTTGATTGGGCTAATTAAAATTAATGTGAATAATGATTACGGGAGAGAATTGTTTTTTTATGCAGTTCTCTCCGTTTTTTGTATCAAATACGCTAGTGTTGTTTTAACAATTCTCTTTAATAATGCTGGTGTTTGTTGCGATAGAAAACACACTGACAATTCTTTGAAATCCATATAACAAAAATTTCTATAAACGGTCAATTTTACCCTCTCCAGCCTGCGATTAGTGAGAGGGTATTTTCTTATTTCAAAAATCCCTTTATATGTACCTTGATAATTTCATAGCCTGCCTGAATAGATACCCGGCATGGAGTGGGCATTCTGCCCACCCTTTTCGGAGAAAAACGCTGCGGAAAGAAAACCGGAGCAGGGAACGGGTTCAGGATGAGAACAGGAAAAACGCTCAATAAAAAAACAGTCCGGTTACGGGCTGTATAACAATAGATACCATGCAGGGGAAGTTCCGCTTAGGGAAGTTCCCTGTATTCATGTACTGTTATGGGCAGTACAAGTAAAAAAGGAGGTAAAGAGATATGGGAACTTAGGAAAAATTTTTTTTGAAACAGGACAGTATTAGAATGGCAAAAAACAAAGAAAGAGAGGTACTTAGCGAATGAAAGGGAAATCAAAGAGAATCGTATCGGGATTTCTCTCGGCATTGACAATCATTTCTTCTATTATGCAGCCAGTTACCACTTATGCGGCAGAAGCGGAGCCAGCGGCTTACGAAGCAGAATATCCTGACATGGAAAAAGTAAAGGGTGCCCTTGCTGAAGATGAGATTGTAACGGCGGAAGATTATGAAGTAGAAGCAGGAACGGGTTTTGACGTGAAAAGTGATTTCTCAGGAATGAAGATTCATCCGGAAAAAAGTAAAGGTCACGTACCACGAGGCAAAGAACCAGAATGGACAGGCATTTGATGGAAATAAAGCAGATACGTATCATGCAGTGTATTTTGTAGAGCCTGTCAGTGGTCATCCGTCTTATCATGTGCAAAGAAATATTGTGGTAAGAGAGCCGTCAGCGGAAATCCATAAAGAGAAAAATGCACAGGATTCTGACGGAAATGATCAGACCGGGGAGAGGATGCAGAGGAAGGCGAGACGGACTCGCATAAGAAAAAAACTTTCGGAAACAGAACTGAATCAGGCATTAGAAGCATTAAAAAGGGCAGGACACTTATGATGAGGAAAGTGGCCTGAAACTTTTAGATGTTATGGAACAGTTTAAAACCATATGATTGCAGGGAATGTGGACCTTTTGGCATTGGAGGAAGGAGAAACGGTTACTTTTACTGCATACAATCCTAAAATGCTGCGTTCATCACAGGTAGAGGTAAGTTCCGGCGGCTGGTATTATTATGCAGACTATGGTCTGGGTTCCTACCTGACTTGTCCGTTTACCGTAAAGTTTGGAAGCGTGACGGCAACCGCATACTGCATCCAGCCGTCAAAGCCGGGACCGGGCAGCGGAGTATATGAAATTACAAAACTGGGAGACGGCAAAGAATTGTCCAAAGTGTGTTATTATGGGACAAATGCAAGCGGAGAGGATTGTTTTTTGATAAGAAATATCCCGATTTTTCAGCCGGAAAAAAGATTTGTCGTGACACATCTTGCGGCATCCTATGCAGAGGGAAGTGAAGATGCTTTTTATGGGGCGAATGATACCGGAATCGCATTGGCAAAAAGAATTATATAGTTATGCGGTCAGCCAGCCGGAAATCCCGGATGCGGCTATGGCATTTTCAGATGACAAAGTAACTGCTTATGTAGATGGAAATATCCAGAGAACAAAAAGAAGTAACGTTTCAGGCAGACAGCAGACAGTCCATTACCATGAAACTGCCAAAGGGCGTAAAGTTTCATAACGTATCCACAGGAAAAATCAGCAATGCAGGGGCAGATGTTGTAGTAAAAGGAGGCACAACGTTTTTTCTTTCAGCGCCGTTGACCCAGACGGAAGATGTGGGACAAAACTGGTCTGCAAAGATGAAAGGAAGCATAACAAAGGATTATTCTGCTTATAAAATTACCACAGGTTCCGATACGCAAAATCTGGCACTGGTTTTTGGAGAGGGAATAGAGGAAGAAACTACGGCTTCTTTTCAGGTTACATGGCTGGAACTTGCAAAAGTTCAGGTTGTAAAAGTAGATTCTGAAAAAAGAGGATGCGAAACTGTCCGGTGCAGTGTTCGGCATTTATAAAGATAAAAACTGTACACAGCTTATCAAGGAGATGCCAAAGACAGATAAGAACGGTACGGCCTCTGTGGAAATTGTGAAAACACAAGATACGGTATATTTAAAAGAGATTACGGCACCAACCGGGTATCGTATCAATACATCCGCATATAATGTGAAACTTGTAGCAAATCAGTCTACTTCTGTAACTGTTCCGGATAAAGAACAGCTTGAGAGCTCACTGTATATAAAGAGGGACAGGTATTGACGGGTGCAGATTTAAGCGAGAAAGGCATTGTGTTCCGCTATGAGAAACGCCGACAAAAAGGTGCTGTTTATTCTGTATATGCAGGAGAGGATATAATGACCGCTTATGGGGCACAGGTATATAAGAAAGGCGAGCTGGTAAAAGAGCATCTGGTAACGGGAGATAACGGTGCGGCAGTATTAAAAAAAAAATCTCCATCTCGGAACTTATATTGTGAAGGAAATGCAGGCACCAGAAAACTTTTATAACGCAAAAGAAGAAAAAGACAGTGACGTTATCTTGCAGGGCAGAATGCAGAAGCGGTATTTTCAGAGACTACTTTTATCAATGACAGACAGAAAGCAAAAAAGTATCCGTGGTAAAGAAAGATAAGGATACAGAAAAACCTTTGGATGGCGGTATTTTCGGTTTGTATGCCGGAAATGATATTGTAAACGCAGACGGCATTGTGGTTGTGAAGAAAGGTTCTCTGATTGAAAAGGCAGTCACAGGTGAGGATGGGACAGCGATATTTACAGCGGATCTTCCGATTGGAAATTCTTACTATGTAAAAAGAAGAACAGGCTCCGTCCGGGTATCAGAGAAATAAAGAAGATATATATTCTTTTAAATTTTCATATACCAATGACAGCGAAGCTGACGTTTCTTTCTCCCATACATTTGTAAATGAACGTGTGACAGCAAAGATTTTCCTGAAGAAAAAAGATGCAGAAACAAACAAAGCAGAACCGCAGGGCGATGCCACATTGGAAAAAAAGCAGTATATGGTTTGTATGCACGTGAAGATATCGTACATCCGGATGGGGCAACAGGTGTGATTTATAAAGCCGGGGATAAGGTGGCATCACTGACAACCAATGAAAAAGGGGAAGCAGTTGCAGAAAACCTGTATCTCGGTAAATATTTTGTGAAAGAAATTACACCGCCGACAGGTTATCTGACAGATAAAAATGAATATGATCTTGTCTGTGATTATGAAGGGGATTTAGTGGCTGTGGTGGAACGAAGCTGTACATCCTTAGAGCAGGTCAAGAAGCAGCCGTTCCAGATTATTAAGGCTGCAAATAACGGGGAATACCGATGCAGCACTTCTTGAAGGCGCAGGATTTACTGCTTATCTGGTATCTTCTTTAACTGTGAAAGAAGATGGAACTTATGACTTTGATTCCGTTACTCCGGTGGTACTTGGAGAAAATGGGGCAACTGAAATCTTTACCGATAAAAAGGCTATGCAGTATCCATTCCACTTCCATATGGAACTTATGTGGTAAGAGAGACAACGACACCGCATAATTATAAACCAGTGGATGATTTTATTGTAAGAATCACAGAGCATAAGCCGACAGAGCCGCAGGTATGGCGTGTGCTTTTGGATGATGAGTTTTCTGCCAAATTGAAAATCACGAAACAGGACGATGAAACAAAAGAAAACAGTGCTGGCTGCTGGAACAGAATTTAAGATTTACGATATGGATAATGAGAAATATGTAGAACAGGTAACGACCTATCCGACTACTATTGTACATAAATCCTATTTTACCGATGCTGATGGATATTTAATCCTTCCGCAGAATTTGAAAATCGGTCATTATCGTATTGAAGAAGTGACAGCGCCCGATGGATATACCATCAACAAAAATTATGCGGAAATTAAAGTAGATAGCGATACTCTGTATCAGATTGAACCGGTTTCAGGAGATGCCATTATCGAAGTGGTTTATGAAAATCATCCGGTAAAGGGGAACTTACAGTAGTGAAAAAAGGTGAAGTTCTGAAAGACTACGGAAAAAGGACTTCAAATATGAGATGGAAAACCTTGCCGGAGCAGTCTTTGCAATCTACGCTGCAGAAGATATTTATACTGCAGATTTTCAGAAAGACGATGCCGGAAACCGTATTTTTAGAGTATGCCAAAGATACTTTGGTGGCAGAGCTTACAACAGATGAAACAGGAAGTGCCACAATCAAAAATCTTCCACTTGAAATTACAGGGTTGTAGAAAAACAGCACCGGATGGTTTTGTACATAACAAAGCAGAGCAGAATGTGCAGTTTGTCTATGTGGATCAGGATACTCCTGCCGTGGTGGAAAGCGTAGAGTTCATCAATGAGCGTCAGAAAGTGGAAATTTCCGTGGAAAAACAGGATGCGGAAAATGGCAGCACCATCGCCGGAGCAGAGTTTGGTTTATATGCAAAAAGAAGACATCAAAGCCGGGGAAAAGTGATTGTGAAAGCAGATGAGCAGCTTTGTACAGCCGTCACAGGCGAAGATGGAACAGCATTTTTGAACAGAATTTACCATTTGGAAGCTACTATATCAAAAGAATTACAGGCACCGGACGGATTTGTTTCTTCTGATGAGATTATCGAAGTGACTGTTTCTTATCAGGGTCAGGATGTAGAAGTTGTCCGCCTGAAAGAAATCTTTAAGAATCAGCCTACAACGGTTGAGTTTAGAAAATCCGACCTTACCACAGGCGTGGAACTGGATGGTGCAACTCTAACGGTTCTTGATAAAGATGGAAATGAAATTGATAAATGGACTTCCGTAAAAGGGGAACCGCATATCATCAAACGTCTGCATGTCAGGGAAACCTATATCCTGCGTGAAGAATTTGCGCCATATGGCTACTTAAAAAGCAGAAGAAGTGGAATTTACAATCACGGATACTGCAGAGATTCAGAAAGTGGAAATGAAGGATGACGTTCCGATTGGACGTATCATCATCAACAAAAAAGGTGAATTCTTAAGTGAAGTGAGCTGGAATGACATGGTTGCAGGAGCAATGGATTCCATCTGGGGTTATGTGACAGGCTCTTTGAAAGACGTTACTTTTGAAGTTTATGCCTTAGAGGATATTAAAGCGGCGGATGGTGAGAGTGAGGATTATTACAAAAAGGATGCACTGGTAGCAACCATCAAAACCGATGAACTTGGCATTGCAAGAACCGATGACCTGCCGCTTGGAAAATACTATGTGGTAGAAAAGAAACAGCCGATGGTTTTGTGTTGGACGGAGAGCCGAGAGACATTGATCTGACTTATCGTGATCAGGATACTCCGGTGGTAACTTTCGATTCTGAATGGCAGAACAGCCGTCAGAAAGCAAAAGTGATCGTAACCAAAAAAGAAAAGATTCTGACCGTGTGCTGGAGGGCGGCGTATTTGCCCTTTGTGCCAAAGAAGATATTAAGAATACTGACGGTGATGTGCTTGTAAAAGCAGATACCATTATGGAGCAGAAAGCGACTGACAAGGATGGAAAAATCTTCTTTACTGCAGATCTTCCGGTAGGTGGCAGCTTCTATGTGAAGGAAGTAAAAGCACCTGCAGGTTTTGTTACGACAGAAGAAGTAAAAGAATTTACTTTCGAGTATGCTGGAGCGGATGTGCCGGAAGTTACTTTTGAGCACACCTTTGAAAATGAGGCAACTATCTTTGAAATCACAAAATCTGACCTTACCACAGGAGAAGAGTTACCGGGTGCAAAACTGGAAGTAACCGATCAGGACGGAACTGTGGTAGATGAGTGGACATCCGGTACGGAGCCGCACATTATCAAAGAACTGGAAGTCGGCAAAGAATATACTCTGACAGAAACACTTCCGGCAGATGGTTATGTGACAGCGGAAAGTATTACGTTCACTGTTGAAAATACTGCAGAAGTTCAGAAAGTGGAAATGAAAGACGATGTGACAAAGGTTGAGATTTCCAAAACGGATATTTCGGGGAAAGAATTGCCGGGGGCAAAAATGACGGTGCTTGATAAAGATGGAAATGCGGTGGAAAGCTGGACTTCTACAGACAAGCCGCATTATATGGAAAAACTTCCGATTGGAGATTATATACTGCGAGAGGAAACAGCACCGGAAGGATATCTGATAGCGGAGGATGTGGAGTTTTCTGTAAAAAGATACCGGAGAGATTCAGAAGGTATCCATGAAGGATGAAAAAGAAACCTTCGGAAACGCCGCAGACACCGCAGGAACCTTCAAAGCCGACAGACACACCGAAAACAGGTGATGATAGCAATATACGGCTGTGGCTGCTTCTTGCTGGTCTTGCATTGTGCGGAACAGGGGGTTCACTGTTCCTGTTAAAAAGAAAAAATAAAAAGAAATATTGGGTGTTTCCGAAGTGCTGGTCATTTTGGAAACACCCTGTTTTTTTTGTTGATGGACGAAAGAGGTGTATGGAGATGATTGGAATTATTATCGGCGGAGCTGCAGTGGTCATAGCAGTTAGCCTATATTGCTGTATTCGTGTAGGGGCAGAGGAGGACAGGAGATTGGAAGAATTGGACAGGAGAGCAAAACAGGATGCAGAAGAAAGCGGATAATCAGAAATATGCAGAGGATAAGCCAAAGGACTGCTCTTACTGTTATTTTTGAATAGCCGGAAGAATGGATGTTCCAAAGAAGAATGCTATTATCGGCTTTTGCCGGAGGAACCTTTTGAAGAGAAAGAGGAGACTTGGTGCTGTGAGGATGCCCTTATGGAAGATATTCTCCTTGCATCGGGTACTGCCTGCAGAAGATTCTGCTGGAAATAAAACAGAAGAAAGCAGTCAGGGAGAAGGAAGGTGATTGTCTTGCAGGATGAAGTAAATGAAAAGGTGGTGTCTTTGTGTATACGGGGAGGGAAAATTTCTGCACAGATTTTAAAAAAGCATCGCTGCAGAAGCTGCTCAGGGAGATGGAACAGTCCCAAAAGCGGCAAAAAATTTCTGGAAAGGGGCAGAAAAAAGAAACCGTATATCATGGGAAACAGAGCATGGAAAACTGAAAGCACACAATCAGGAGCTTTCTAATATTGAGGTTACAGATGGGAATATCCGGTCTTTTGAAAAATATGCCAGAAAATATGATATAGACTACTGCCTGAAGAAAGACAGGTCGGCAGAACCTCCGAAATATTATGTCTTTTTTTTAAGGCGAAAGAAGTGGATTCCATAACTGCCGCTTTTAAGGAATATACCGGATGGCAGTTAAAGAAAAGCAAAAAAAGTATCTGTCCGGAAGAAACTGTATTTGGCAATGGAACGTGTGGCAAAGCACAGGCAGAGGGAAAAAGATGAAACAGAAGAATCGGGGGCAGGAACATTGAGCAGGAAGCATAAAAAGAAGCCGGAGTCAGAAGTTATGACAGTTTTGAAAAAAAATAGGACAGGACATTGCCGGACAGATGCCTGCGGTGGATAAGAAACGTCTGCTTATGATGAATATTCCCTATGTAATTGTTTTTTTTACCTGGCAGATAAGCTGGCATGGCTGTATCGGTTCTGTGTTGGGGAATCCGCAATAGAACGTCTGGGGTGCTGTTTTTGAATTTCCAGATGGCGTTCTCAAATCCAATTCTCAGTCTCCATATCTTTGATATGGCAGTTGGGATGATTACCACTGTAGTGATTAAGGCAATGGTGTACCTGAAAGGGAAAAAAATGCAAAGAAATTCCGGCAGGGAGAGGAATACGGTTCTGCCCGATGGGGAAACCAGAAAGACATCGCACCTTTTATTGATCCAGTGTTTGAAAATAATATCCTTTTGACACAGACGGAACGGCTTACCATGAACAGCCGCCCGAAACAGCCTAAATATGCAAGAAACAAAAATGTAATCATTATCGGCGGTTCCGGTTCCGGTAAAACAAGGTTCTATGTAAAGCCGAATTTAATGCAGATGCCATCCAATGTTTCCTATGTTGTAACTGATCCGAAGGGGACGATTCTGGTGGAGTGCGGGAAAATGCTCCGCCGTGGTACACCGAAGATGAAAAACGGCAAGCCAGTCAGGGATAAACAGGGAAAGGTTATTTATGAACCATACCGGATTAAAGTGTTGAATACCATAAATTTCAAAAAAAAGTATGCATTATAATCCCTTCCGCTATATCCGCAGCGAAAAAGATATTTTGAAGCTGGTAAATACCCTTATTGCCAACACCAAAGGCGAGGGAGAAAAATCCGGCGAAGATTTTTGGGTAAAGGCCGAAAGGCTTTTGTATTGTGCCCTGATTGGGTACATCTATTATGAAGCACCGGAGGACGAACAGAATTTTGCCACACTGCTTGAATTTATCAATGCTTCTGAGGCAAGAGAGGATGATGAGGAATTTAAAAAATGCGGTGGACGAGCTGTTTGAGGAATTGGAGGCAGAAAACCCGGAACACTTTGCTGTGCGGCAGTATAAGAAATATAAGCTGGCGGCGGGCAAAACTGCAAAAAGTATTTTGATTTCTTGTGCGGCGCGGCTTGCGCCTTTTGATATTGCGGAGCTTCGGGAACTGACTTCTTATGATGAGATGGAACTGGATATGCTTGGAGACCAGAGGACGGCAATGTTTGTCATTATCTCCGATACGGATGATACATTTAACTTTGTGGTATCTATCATGTACAGCCAGCTTTTCAACCTGTTATGTGACCGGGCAGATGATGTACATGGAGGAAGATTACCTTACCATGTACGTTTGCTTTTAGACGAATTTGCAAACATCGGACAGATTCCGAAGTTTGACAAGTTGATTGCAACCATACGAAGCAGGGAAATTTCTGCCTCCATTATTTTGCAGTCAAAGAGCCAGTTAAAGGCAATTTATAAGGATGCAGCCAGAAACAATCAGCGGGAATTGCGACACGATGCTGTTTCTGGGAGGAAAGGAAAAGTACAACTTTAAAGGAAATATCAGAGACACTTGGAAAGGAAACCATTGACCTTTATAACACATCTGACACACGTGGACAAAGCCGTTCCTATGGGCTTAATTATCAAAAAAACAGGGAAGGAATTGATGAGCCGGGATGAACTATCGGTTATGGATGGAAATAAATGTATTTTGCAGCTTAGAGGGGTGCGTCCGTTTTTGAGTGACAAGTTTGACATTACGAAGCATAAGCGATACCGGGAGTTGTCCGATTATGACGAGAAGAATGCTTTTGATGTGGAAGCATATATGAAGCATCAGCTTAAAATCAGGAGACAGGAAGAATTTGACTTATATGAGGTGGATGGAAATGAAGCAGAAGAACATGAAACAGAAAAAAACAGTAAATTAAGGAACTTTGCGACACCGTGTCGCAAAGTCCGAAAAAAGGGAAAATGCAGTTTTACATAGAAACAGGTGGCAGATATGTTTACCCACCTATTCGTGCTGAACCGGAAATATGGAATACAGGCTCATTGCACAAATACAAAAATTAAAACAAAAAATTGGAAAGGAGAAGAAACCAATATGGAAAGAGCTGACCGCCGGAAGAAACGGCGGTTTTTAATGTGCAAAACGGGACAAATAGAGAAAATCCTGTTTTCTATATTGGACTTTCAAGTGATTATATGGCGTTTTTTTGCTTCAGCAATTAATATTTTACAGACCCTTGTGGTGGCAATCGGTGCCGGACTTGCCGTATGGGGAGTTATCAATCTTCTGGAAGGATACGGAAATGATAACCCAGGTGCAAAATCACAGGGAATTAAGCAGCTTATGGCCGGAGGAGGGGTTGTGTTAATCGGAACACAGCTTATCCCGCTTCTGGGAGGACTGTTTTAAGCATAGAGGAAAGGAGAACCACCCATGTTCGATGGCATTTTTGAAGCAATCGAGGAATGGATGAGGGAGCTTTTGACGGGGATGGTCACGTCCAACCTGACAACAATGTATACCGATGTCAATGAAAAGACAGGAGAAATCGCTGCGCAGGTCGGACAAACCCCGCAGGGCTGGAATGGGAACATTTTCAGCATGATACAAAATCTTTCCGATTCGGTCATTGTACCGATTGCCGGTATGATTATTACCTTTGTGCTTTGTTATGAGCTGATTTCCATGTTAACAGAGAAGAACAATATGCATGACATTGATACATGGATGTTCTTTAAATATTTTTTCAAGATGTGGGTGGCAGTCTGGATTGTCAGCCATACCTTTACGATTACGATGGCGGTCTTTGATGTGGGACAGCATGTAGTAAATGCCGCAGGCGGCTCTATCAATTCGCAAACGGCTATTAACGTAGATTCCATGATTGAAGCCATGAATACGGCAATGGAGTCTATGGAAATAGGGGAATTGGTCACACTGGCACTGGAGACGATGGTGGTCAGCCTGTGCATGAAGGTGATGTCTGTACTGATTACCGTCATCCTGTTTGGAAGGATGATAGAAATTTACCTCTATACTTCGATTGCACCGATTCCGTTTGCAACCATGTCCAACCGGGAATGGGGGCAGGTAGAACAAATTATTTCCGGGGCTTCTGGCACTCGGATTTCAGGGATTTTATGATGGTGTGTGTAGGCATTTATGCGGTGCTTGTATCCATTATCCAGATTTCAGACAATATGCATTCAGCATTGTTTGGAGTGGCGGCATATACGGTCATTCTCTGCTTTAGTCTGATGAAAACCGGAAACCTGTCACGCTCTATTTTCAATGCACACTAAGGAAAACAATGGAGAAAAAAATATAACATTATTTATGCTGATCCGCCCTGGAGATATGACATGAACCGGGGACAGGGGGCGGCAGAAAACCACTATCCAACTATGAGTATTCAGGAAATATGCAGACTTCCTGTTGCAGAACTTGCAGCAAAGGACTGTGCTTTGTTTTTATGGGTAACATTTCCGCAGCTTCAGGATGCAATGAAACTTTTTGAAGCATGGGGATTTACCTATAAGACACTTGGGTTTGCATGGGTAAAACAGAATAAATCCGGAAAAGGATTCTTTTTTCGGGATGGGCTATTGGACACGTTCCAATGTGGAAATCTGTCTGCTTAAAAGGTTTTGAAAAATATGATCACCGTGAAATTTATCCGTCCTCCGGTACGGAAGTACCAGATGGAAAATATGTACGAGAAAAAGTATACCGTGGTCAGAAAGAAGAAGGGAGGAACGAAGGGTGTTAAAAAGAAAAAACGATAGACAGCCACCGCAGAGATTGGAAGAAGAATGTTATCCAAATGATTACTGGCTGGATGAAGAGGATGGTGGAGAAGATATTCCAGAACCGGCGGACAGCAGTAAGCCGGTAAGCGGCAGACTGCACAGTGAGCCAATGGTAACAGGCTATGAAGCATTGGAAAGACAGAGAGGGGTACGCCGACCAAACAGAAAGCTGACCCGCAGGGAAAAAAGAAGGCTTTGAAAAGGGCACAGAAATATGAAAAAAAACTGCATAAGGAACATGAAAAAGCGGATAAGAAAAATGCGAAAAAAGAAGCGAAGCTTGCGGCAAAAGCAGAGAAACAGGCAATGCGTGAAGCAAAGAAAAGTGCAAAAAGAAGAAAAAAAAGCAGTTCAGCTACAGCACCGCCGAGACAGCAGACAGAAGGGAAGAAGGTTTCGGGAGGAAAAGGTAGTACCACAGAAAAGAAAGTGGCAAATGCTGCCAAAGATAAACGGATTACAGCACAGCAGTCCATTCCTTATCATGAGATGGGGAGAGATGGTATCTGCAGGGTGCAGGATAAATTTTATTCCAAGACGATCCGTTTTTATGACATCAACTACCAGTTAGCTCAGAATGAGGATAAAAATGCGATCTTTGAAAACTGGTGTGATTTCCTGAATTACTTTGACAGCACGATTCATTTTCAGCTGTCCTTTATCAACCAGCACAGCAACATGGCAGAGTATGAGAAGGTCATCCATATCAATCCGCAGGAAGATGAGTTTGATGATCTGCGTATGGAGTTTGCACAGATGCTTAATAATCAGCTGGCGAAAGGAAATAATGGTCTGATGCGTACCAAGTATATTACGTTTGGTATTGAAGCAGAGAATATCCGGGAAGCACGACCGAAGCTGGAACGTATCGAGTCGGATATTATGAATAACTTCAAGATCCTTGGTGTAACAGCGTATCCGTTGAATGGAGCCGAAAGGCTGCAGATCATGTACGAGACATTCAATCAGGATAGTAAAGTCCCTTTCCATTTTTCTTATGATGAGGTACTTCGGACAGGTCTTAGCACAAAGGATTATATCGCACCGACCAGCTTCGTATTTAAGAATGGAAAAGACTTTCAGATGGGTGGAACGATAGGAGCCGTTTCTTATCTTCAGATTCTTGCACCAGAGCTTACGGACAAGATGCTGGCAGAGTTTTTGGAGATGGACAGTAACCTTATGGTGAATTTCCATATCCAGTCCATTGACCAGATGAAAGCGATCAAGCTGGTAAAGAGCAAGGTGACCGATATTAACCGGATGAAGATTGAGGAGCAGAAAAAGGCAGTTCGTGCCGGATATGACATGGACATTATCCCATCAGACTTAAATACATATGGTGGAGAAGCCAAGAGGCTTCTGGAAGATTTACAGTCCAGGAATGAGAGGATGTTCCTTGTAACTGCACTGTTTTTAAATACGGCAGAGACAAAGCAGGAGCTTGAAAATGTCGTATTCCAGACCGCAGGTATTGCACAGAAATATAACTGTGCATTGAAGCGTCTGGATTATCAGCAGGAGCAGGGGCTTATGAGCTGCCTGCCGCTTGCTATGAATCTTGTGCAGATCAAAAGGGCACTTACCACAACATCTACGGCAATCTTTGTTCCATTTACCACACAGGAATT
>VOFC01005534.1_pt1 | contig 25438 bp, 41 predicted proteins | sample 5384161 | NCBI WGS metagenome assembly VOFC01 (sample SAMN12384722, study PRJNA508395) | human gut metagenome | isolation source: healthy gut B | host: Homo sapiens | reverse complement strand
TCACCATCGTTCCTTTGTCCATCATTCTCTCTCTTTGTCTTTGCTTATTGCATGAACGGGCGCATCTACGGCAAAGAAATTCTGCGGATGGCGTTCTTCATTCCCTATATCAGCTCCATTGTGGCTGTCGGTACCGTATTTAAGTTCCTGTTCCGGGAGGACGGCATCATCAATAATATCCTTCTCAATCTGCACATTCTCTCCCAGCCCATCAAGTGGGCCATGGACCCCGGTTCTCCAAGGTGCCCATCATTCTGCTGTCTGTATGGGCTTCCATCGGCTATCCAGCTGATTTTGTTCACCGCCGCCATGCAGAACGTGCCGGTGAGCCTGTACGAGGCTGCCAAGCTGGACGGCGCAGGCAGCTTCCGGCAGTTCTGGAGCATCACCCTGCCCATGATCTCCCCACCATTTTCTATCTGCTCATCACCCGTACCATGGCCGTTTCAAGATCTTCGGCTCCGTCAACGTGTTCACCATGGGTACTTGGCCATCAATTCCAACCGTTCCGTGGTTCTGGAAATTTACACCACTGCCTTCTCCAAGTATGAGTTCGGTCCGGCCGGCCATGTCTATGGTGCTGTTCGCCATTATCATGGTGGTCACGGGCATCAACTTTGTTGGCCAGAAGAAGTGGGTCCACTATTAAGAGAGGAGGCGGAACAACATGAAAAACCGGTTATCGCAGACACGAAAGAATTCGTAAAAATTCTTAAGACCCTGATCTTCATGGCCATCGGCGTGACGTTCCTGCTGCCGCTGCTGTGGATGATCCTCCTCCCTGAAAACTCCTGCGGAAGTGTTCCAGCAGGATTTCCACTGGCTGCCCGAAATACCCCCGGTGGCACAACTACAAAGGAAGTCTGGCTCGACAGTGAAGTGACCATGGCCCGGGGCTACCTGAACAGTATCTATATCACCTTCTTTTTCCATCGCATTCAAGCTGTTCTTTGCCTCTCTGGCTGCCTACGCTTTCGCGAAGATCGACTTCAAGGGCCGGGGCGTTATCTTCATGATCTTCCTGTCCACCATGATGATCCCCACCGAAGTGACCCTGATCCCCCGGTTCATGCTCTTCAAGAGCTGGGGCTCGTACAACTTCCCGTTGGGCCATTATTCTGCCCAACTGGTTTTGCTCCCGGCGCCGTGTTCATGCTGCGCCAGTTCTATATGGGCCTGCCCAATGACCTGATGGAAGCCGCCAAAAATTGACGGTGCCGGGCATCCCCGTATTTTCGCCCAGATTTTGCTGCCCCTGACCAAGGCTGCCCTGGTTTCCCAGTGCGTGCTGTCCTTCGTGTCCTGCTGGAACGAGTACATGGCCCCGCTGGTCTTCCTGGTGAAGAAAGAACCTTGTACACGTGGCTCAGGTGGTCCAGTGGACCATGATGGACGAGGCTGCCCGTTACCGACCTGACCATGGCCGCCTCTACCTGCGCCATTATCCCCGTTGTCATTATCTTCATGTTCTGCCAGCGCTACTTCGTGGAGGGCATCGCAACCTCCGGTGTGAAGGGCTGAGCAAGCGACCCCTAAGAAAGAAGGACCCTATGCGTATCAATCCCGACAGCCCCATTCTGCTGGCCCTGTCCCACGCCTTCGATGCGGCGGTGGTGACAGTGCTGGGCATCCTCTGCGCCCTTCCGGTCGTTACGCTCGACCGGCGCTGACGGCCATGTATGCCACCATGATGGCCATTGCGGAGGACCGCTGGATTAGATTTTAGTAGAGGTTTTTGGGAGCGATGCCTTTCATGCAGTGCGACAGCGAGCCCTTTCTTGTTGATGGTTTTCATGCCGGCAGCCGACACCTTGAGGGTGATCCAGCGACCTTCCTGCTCGACCAGAAAACGCTTCGTCTTCAGATTGGGGCTGAATTTGCGTTTGGTCTTGTGGTGGGAGTGGGAAACGTTGTTGCCCACAACGGCCACCTTGCTGTGATTTCGCAAACTTTCATGGTTGTTGATGTTTTTGTTAAAGCCTCTTTAGGGCCTGCAAATATACAACCTTTTCGTCAAAACGCAAAAGCGCCCGGCTTTTTTTCGTATCGGGGTCCTATTTTCCCCTGGAGGACGTCACGGGAGCAGGAGATGGCGAAGGCGCTGGCGCGGTCGATGACCTGGCTGCGGTCGGCGCCGCACTGACGGCATACGGCCACCGTTCCGCGGTGACGCGACGGCGATCCAGACGGTTCCGACGGGCTTTTTCCTGCCGCCCGTGGGTCCGGCGATTCCCGTGGTGGCGACGGCATAGTCGGCGCGGGCGACGCGGCGGGCGCCTTCGGCCATCTGGCGGGCAACCTGTTCACTCACGGCGCCGTGGCGGGCGATGTCGTCGGCATCGACACCCAGGATGTCGGCTTTCGCTTCGTTGCTGTAGGCGACCACGCCGCAGCGGAAGTAGTGCGAGGCCCCGGGCATGGCGGTGAGCGCGAGGCGATGACGCCTCCCGTGCAGCTCGGCCGTGGCGAGGGTCAGCCCGCGTTCGGTGAGGATGCCGTGACGAGCGCCTGATCGGCGCGCGGTTTCGAATCCGATGAAGTATTCGGGGATCAGCTTGCGCAGGGCTTCGAACTGGCGGTCGATCTCCCGGCATGACCGTCCGTGGGTATGAGATGCTCGCTCTTAGCGAGGAACCCTCGGAGCAGCGAAGACGACGGCGTGTCCGTCGCGTTCCGAACCACATGCCGGGAGCGGTGCCGTAGGCGTTGAAGAGAACGGTGCAGCACGCCGGGGACGAGGGGGCCTGCGAGCGGTTCAGCTCGTTGAATTCCGATGCCGCGGGCTGTGAGCATCTTCGACGTGTGCGGCGACCGTGCCTCGTCGTAACGCATCTCGCTGTGGAAGCTACCTCCGCAAGCGGTCTGGTGATGTCGTCCTTCGTGGGGCCGAGACCGCCGGTGATGATCGTGACCTGTTTTCCAGGGCGTGGGTGATTTGTTTCGATGATTTGCGAGCTTTGGTCGTCGCCGATCGAGTAGCCTTCTCGCGGACGACGATTCCGCGGCATTGAGGTGCTTGGCGATGGATACCGAATTGGTGTTCTACGATCTGGCCGATGAGGATCTCATCGCCGATGGTAATGATCGATGCTTTTCATGGATTTATGCCTGTTTTCCGGGGTGTTCCGGGCGCTTCCGCCGACATCGCGGCGGGCTTCCGGAGTGTTCCGGATGCTGTTTCTGCGGGTGTTTTCGAATAATGCCCGGCGGCCTCCGCCGCAATGGCGGAAGTGTCGGAAGAGCCGGAGGTTTCGGTGGCTCCGGCGGTTTCTGGCGGTGTCACGCAAGAAGACGCTAGCTAATGAAAGCGCCAGCGCCTCCGGCTGACGCTCCTCGTCGGCAATCAGCGCGCGGCAGATCTTCATAAACCAGCCATAAGACCTTCATGTATCCGGTGGTCGCAGAAATTTGGACGAGTCGGCCCCGGCGTCGAGCATCGCCCGCCACGTCGTCGGGGTCATCAAGCCGCCCACGCACGCCGATGATGAGAACGTTCACGCCGGCTTGAGTGTAGATGCGCAGACGGCCAGCGATCTCCCGCGGCGCGGCGAGTCAGCAGCGCCAGGCGTCCGTTGCCGATCTCTTCGAGGGCCTCGGCATTCTGCAAACCCTCCGGCGGTGTGCCGTTCGTGGCGACGATGCCGTCCAGAGGCGTTTCAGGATGTCGGCGATGCGGATCGACCCACCTCGTCGGGCATGTCGGGCGAGACCTTGAGCATGATAGGGCAGTACTGGTTCTGGCCGCATGAAGAGTCGAACAGAGGAGGTTCGAGGATGCGGAGGATCTGCTCCGGGTGTAGGTCGAGCAGCTAACGGGCAGGCGTTAAGCCATAGCTGATGTTGACCAAAGAAGTAATCAGCGTACTTCTGGTAGATTTGCGGAAAAGTTTCGGAAGTGATGATCGGCCAGGCATTCTCGACGGGCGTTGCGGTTTTTTGCCGGATGTTGCAGCCGACCATCACGCCGTCGTGGGGTTTGCGCAGATGGTTTTAAGCCGCTTGAGGCCGCGGTTGGCGAGTCCGATGCGGTTGATGATGGCGCGGTCCTTGGGGAGCCGGAAGATGGGGACGCGGGTTGCCGGGCTGCAGCTGCGGGGTGATGATGGTTCCGATCTCCACGAATCTGAAGCCCATCGCCGCAAGTTCTCCCGGAAAGCCTCGCCGTTGCGGTCGAATCGGCGGCAAGCCCCACGGGGTTGGCGAAGCGGATGCCGAAGACTTCGCGTTCGAGGCGGGGTGCCCACGGCGTAGCATTTGTGCAGCAGCCAGCGCCCTCCGGGAATCCATCCGACGAGGCGCAGGAACAGGAGCACGATGCGGTGTGCCCGCTCGATCGTGAGCGAGAAGAGCAGGGGCTTTAAGTGATCTTACGGTACATAATTGCGGGCAAAGGTAATGAAAAAAAAGCCAATCCTAAAAATTCGCGGCGGTATTCGTAGTGGTCGCGCAACTCCTCGAAGCGGGTGACGTCCGCCTTCAGACGACGGCTTTCGGCCCTCGATGTCGTAGACTTGCGGAATGGTGCGGCAAAGTTCCTGCCACGAAATCGGGCGCGGCACGGAGGGCGTCACCTCGGGCGGATACCACCCTTCGAGCGGGAAGCCCGAAATGGCGGCTCAGCGCCACCGCGAGGCCGTGGCATTGGCCGTTCCCTGCAGGGGAGTACCCGGCGATGTGGGGCGTTGCGAGGGAGGGCCCGGTCGAGCAGCGCGCGGGGTCGAGGCGGGTTCATGCTCCCAGACGTCGAGCACCCATTGCAGCGGACTCCGAGGCAGGGCGCCGTCGACGACGACCGCACCCACGAGAAAGTTGAGGGACGACGGCCCGAACTACCATCATCCGGAAGAGACGCTCGCCGGCCATTATGTGGCGGGTCGTCGTCGAGCGGGTGGAAGGTGAGCAGGTCGGCCTCCCGAGCCACCGCGTGCGCGTCAGCCGAGCGGGAGGAAGCCGCAGTGCTCGCGCTCCTCGCGCGGGGGTCGCAGCAGAGAACGCGGAAACCCCACGCTTCGGCGCCAATCTTTGACCAGTGAGCCGACGTGTCCGACGCCGACCACTCCCAGCGTCACTCTTCGGGCTTCCAGCCCTGGGCGCGGGAGAGACGGCGAGCACGGCGGCAACCCACTGCAGCACGCCGGGCGTTGCATCCGGCGGCCGGCCACCTCGATGCCGTTCCGGGCGCACCAGTCGAGGTCGATGTGGTCGAATCCGATGGTTGCCGTGGCGATCATCCGCACGCGGGAGCCCTCCAGAAGCCGCTCGTCGCAGCGTCCGGGTCCGGGTCACCAGCGCATCGGCCTCGCGGACGTCGTCGCGGGTTATTTCCCGCCCGGGGAGATAGCGCACTTCGGCGAAGGGTTCGAAACCCCTTTCAGAAATGGAATGGCATTATCGGCTACAATCTTCATGATATTCGGAACTATCCCGCCGTTAATCTGCGGACGGATGCGCAAATATAGGTAAAAATTAGTACCTTTGTCTCTCAAAAGCTCGCTATGGAACAGAAAACCTTCGATCCGGATGGCGTGGGCGTGGCCACCGGAACCTATTTCGGCCTGCCGTTCAGAACCCGAGACCTCGGAACTGGTGCTGATCTCGGCACCGTGGGACGTGACGGTCTCCTACGGGGCAGGAACGGCCTATGCCCCGGATGCGATCATCGAGGCGTCGACGCAGCTCGATTTCTACGATCCGCTGGCCCCGGATGCCTGGCGGCGGGGTATCGCCACGGCCGACGTGGACTATACGCTGCTGGAGCAGTCGCAACGCCTGCGGAGCGACGCCGAACGGGTGATCGACCACCTGGAAGGGGGGAAGCCTCGACGACGACTACGTCGTGCGCAAGGTCCGGCGGGTGAACGACGGAAGCCGGGCCCTGAATGCCAATATCGAGGCCCAGGCCGCCCGGTGGCTCGACGCCGGGAAACTCGTCGGGCTGGTCGGCGGCGACCACTCGACCCCCTACGGACTGATCCGTGCCCGGTGCCCGCCGCGCCTCGTTCGGTGTGCTGCACATCGACGCCCACCGCGATCTGCGCGAGAGGCTTACGAAGGGTTCGAATACTCCCATGCTTCGATCATGTACAACGTCCTGCGCGACGTCCCGAAGGTGACGCGGCTGGTGCAGGTCGGCGTCCGGGACTTCAGTGCGGCGGAGGCCGCCCTGGCGGAGTCCTCGGAGCGCGTGGCGTCGTTCGACGACCTGTCGCTGAGCGGCGCCCGATTCCGGGCGAGACGTGGGATGCGCTGTGCCGGAAGATTGTCGAGACGCTCCCCGAAGAGGTTTACGTCAGTTTCGACATCGACGGTCTGTCGTTCGAAAACTGCCCCCATACGGGAACTCCGGTCTGCGGGGGGCTGAGGCCAATGAGGCGGTCTGGCTGCTCGACACGCTGGTGCGTTCGGGCCGTCGGATCGTAGGTTTCGATCTCGTGGAGGTTGTCCCTCGCCGGAAGGGCGTATCGACGCCATTACGGGAGCCCGCATGTTGTGGAAGCTCTGCGGACTGACCCTCAAATCAATAATCAACCCAATCAGAATTCATTATAGAGATGCGACTCTTTTCCATGTACCGTTGGTACGAAGCCGACACACGATCGGCATTCGCGGGCGCAACTTCATCGAGGCGCCCCTGGGCCGGAGGCGTCGTTCTGGTCGTCTGCGTCCTGATCGCCATGCTGCTGGCGAACCTTCCCCTGACGAAAACCTACTACCACGATCTGCTCGAAACGGACCTTTCGCTGATGATCCGCTCACCGCAGGGGCTGATCGACTGGATGTTCCCGCGCGGAATGAACGTCGAGACGTTCGTCAACGACTGCCTGATGGTGATCTTCTTCTTCTTCTCGGTGGGGCTTGAGATCAAACGGGAGATCGTGAACGGACAGGCTTTCGAGCGTGCGCCGGGCGATCCTTCCGGTGCTGGCCGCGGCGGGGCGGAATGCTGGCCCCGGCGATCATCTTCACGCTGTTCAACCACGGCACGGCCGCGGCAAACGGTTGGGGAATCCCCACGGCAACCGACATCGCATTCGCCATCGGAATCATGTCGATCCTCGGCAACCGCGTCCCGATCTCGCTGAAGATCTTCCTCACGGCCCTGGCCGTGGCGGACGACCTGGGCCATTCTGGTCATCGCGCTCTTCTACGGCGGACGCGTGCAGATCGAACTGCTGCTGCTGGCGCTGGTCATCATGATGATCGTCTACTTCATGAACAAGATGGGCGAAAAGCGGATGATCTGCTACCTGATTCCGGCCATCGTGGTCTGGGGGCTGTTCTACTACTCGGGCGTCCATTCGACGATCTCGGGTGGCCATGGCGATGCTTATCCCGATGGAGCCCCGTTACAGCAAGGAGTATTACATGCACAAGATGGATTGGCTGAAGACGGTGATGCTGCAGGCCGATAACGGGGAGCCCTTCCCCAATGAGGAGCAGCGCGACTGCCTGCGGCGCATGAACAGGCTGACGGCGAATTCGATGGGGATGAGCTACCGGTTGGAAAATGCGTTGACGCCTTATGTGACGTTTCTTATCATGCCGATCTTCGCGCTGGCGAATGCCGGTGTGGGAGATCTCTCGCTGGAGTACATCAACATCTTCCACTATTCGTCCGAAATCGGATCGGTCGGCATGGGCGTCTTCTTCGGACTGCTGATCGGCAAACCGCTGGGATCTTCCTGGCAATGGGGCGCCGTGCGTTCGGCCTGGCCGAGATGCCTGCGGGCGCCAACTGGCGGATGCTCTTCGCCGTGGCGTGCCTGGGCGGTATCGGGTTCACGATGTCGCTCTTCGTGGATTCGCTCGCCTATACGGATCAGGACCTGATCGACCGGGGGCAAGATCGCCATTCTGATGGGTTCGGTGGCTGCCGCAATCTTCGGAAGCCTCCTGATTTCTGTTCATTTCGCGCAAGAACCAGAAAGCATGAAACGGATTCTTTTGTTTTGCGGCGGTTGTGGCCTCGGCTGTTCGAAGAAGTCGACGAACGGCGTGAAGCTGAAGTCGGACCTCGATTCGGTGGCCTATGTCATCGGCATGAACGTGGGGCTGAATCTGCAGCGCATGGATTCGACGCTCAACGTGGCGGCGGTCTGCGAGGGTATCCGGGATGTCTTCGAGGGGGATCCGCGCATGACGGTGGAGGCTGCCGAGACCTTCTATCTGAGTTACGTGAACTATGCTCTGCCGGAGAAGGCCCGGGCCTATGAGGAGCAGTTCCTGGCCGATATCGCCAAGTCGAACCGTTCGTATGCCCGGACGTCGTCGGTCGTGACCTATGGTCGAGGAGGTCGGGGACCAGGATCGGATCCCGACGTCGGACCGGGACAGCGTGGCGCTGCGCTGGGTGATCCGCACGGCGGACGGAAAGGATATCGTCTCCTCCTACGAACGGGGCGATACGGTTCGGTCGACGCTCGGAACCTCAACCGGGGTGTGCAGGAGAGCCTGAAACTGATCGGTGCCGGAGGACGGATCCAGGCGTGGCTGCCGGCCGACATGGCCTACGGTGCCGAGGGCGATGCCGAACTGGGCATTGCTCCGAATGCCACGCTCTACTACGAAATCGAGTTGCTCGATGTGGATAAATATGCGAATCGGTTTCCGCCGCAGATAATTTAGCCGATAATTTACGGGAATAAAATCGACCGATCATACAATATTTTTACTATCTTTGCGCGTACGAAACAAAAGCAAACATCTAAACAATAGTCAAACGATCATGAAAAAGTCTTTTTGTTGCGGCACTTGCGGGTGCGGCAATGTCTCGCCTCCTGCGGGGGCAACAAGACCGGAGTTCAGATGGGCAGCCTGTCGGAATTCGACTCGCTGTCGTATGCCCTCGGTGCGAACATCGGTTACGGAATCAACTATGAGATGAAGGATATTCCGTTCGACTTCAAGGCCGTGGACAAGGGTATCCAGGAGGGTGCTCTGGGCGGGCTTCGCAGCCTCACGACGAGGCCCTGAACATGCTGCGCGAGTATTTCATGTCGAAGCGCGGAATGCGTGCCCAGGCAATTGCCAAAGAAGCGTGCCGAGGCCGACAGCGTACGCCTTGCGGGCGGCGATTCCACGAAGGTGGAGTATCCGGCCGCCGATCCGGAGATGTTCGAGTCGGGAGGAGCGCACCGAGTTGTCGTATGCCTCGGTAGCGACATCGGCTATCGCCCAGAGCGGTATGCCGATCCAGTTGGTATGGGATTATCGAGGCCATGCAGAACGTCCGCGACAACAACGCCAAGATGGAAGAGGACGCCGTCAACCAGTATCTGCAGTATTACTTCATGGTAAAGCGCCCGCAGAGAACGCCCGCTTCGAAGACCTGGCTGGAGAAGATCGAGAAGAAGTCGGGTGTGAAGACCGAGTCGGGCCTGCTCTACAAGGTGCAGGAGATGGGCGACACGACGGTGATGGCCAGATCCGCGCGACGTGGTGAAAGTGCATTACACGGGCCGCACGCGTGAAGGCAAGGTCTTCGATACTTCGAAGTTCGCAAACCGCTCGAAAGAGCAGCAGGAGATGATCAAACAGCAGCGTCCGGACGACTACGACAAGGACGAGCCGGTAGAGTTCCCCGCTGAACCGCGTCATCCCGGGCTGGACCGAGGGTCTGCAGCTGGTAGGCAAGGGCGGCACGATTATGCTCTGGATTCCCGCCGATCTGGCTTACGGTCCGCGCGGTGCAGGCCGTGACATCGGCCCGAACGAGGCGCTGGAGTTCGAGGTTGAGCTGATCGACGTGACGCCGTACGTAGAGCCGGCTCCTGCCGATTCGACGGCTACGGCCGAGACGCCTGCCGTAGAGCCCGCGAAATAAAGGGGGTGCCGTAGTCTCCTTTCCGTCCGAGAGGAGGAGGGGTGAAAGAGGCATGGAAAGCCCGACGTATCGAATACGTCGGGCTTTCTGCTGTAAGGGGAGAAGCCCCGGAACGGCGGCCCGGCCTTGCCCCAGCCCCTGATACGTTGCGGTTGAAACCCGGCCCGCGCCTCCGGACGCTTCAGAGAGATGAAAACGGCAACCCGTCACGAAGCGGGTTGCCGTTTTGGGTTGATGGACCTTTGCCCCTCCCGGGCCTCAGAAGGGCAGGTCGTCGACCTCCTGAGCGGGCCCCGAAGCATAGGCCGGCTCCTCGACGATCGGCGGCATCTCCGGCATCGGAGCGGCAGCCTCCTGCTGCTTGGGCTGAATGCGCCAGGCGCGAATGTCGGTGTACCAGCGGCCGTTGTACTCCCGCGACTCGATGTTCACCGAAACCTGATAGGCGGCACCCTCTTTCAAGCGGGCCACCTCGTCGGGCTTGTTGAAGAAGGTGACGCAGATCTTGCGCGTGAACGAACCCTCGTTCATCTCGAAAAACGACATCCTGACGCTGCCATTCGCCGCGGGCCGAGGTGCCCTTCGTGACCGGCATTATCTTGTAGACAGGTTCCTTCGAATTCCATAGTAATGTATTGTTTGGTTGTTAGGGAATTAATGACTTTTCCGGGCCGGACGGCTCGTTCGCCGCCCTCGCTCCCCGTGCAAAGATAGGGAATTTTCGGGGATTTCGGGCTGCCGGACGCTTGAAAATCAGGCCGGCTCCGCCTCCCGGGCCCGCTTGCGCTCGATGCGTGCGGCGAGACGGATGCTCAACTCGTAGAGCCCGTAGAGGATGATCACCAGAATCAGGCTGAAGATGTCGGGCGGAGTGATGATCGCCGAGATGACGAGCAGGATCACGAACGCGTGGCGGCGGTAACGCTTCAGAAAGGCCGCGGAGACAATCCCCATGCGGGTGAGGAAGTAGATCAGCAGCGGCAGGCTCGAAGAGAAAGGCACACGCCATCGATACGACGATCACGGTCGAGAGGTAGTCGCCGATGTCGATCATGTTGGTGATCTCGGGCTGACCTGGTAGTTGGCGAAGAAGTTGATCGAGAGGGGGACCATGATGAAGTACCCGAAGAGCAGCCCGGCGAAGAAGCATCCCGATACGGATGTCACGAACCAGCGTGTCCCGGCGATTTCGCGGGGCGTGAGGGCCGGTCGCACGAAACGCCAGAACTCCCACAGCACGTAGGGCATGGCCAGGCGATACCGGCAACGAGCGAGATCTTCATGTGGAGATTGAACTGCCCGGCCAGCGAGGTGTTGATGACCGAGAAGCGCTCCTCGGCGATCTCGAAGGCGGCAACATCGGTGTCAAACGAGGTCCCGAGGGTGTTGTTGAGCCAGGCGGCGACGTGTGCCCACTCGGCGCCGATCCACGACAACATGCGGTTGGGGGGAATTTCGGCGCTTTTGGGCCCGAAGAGGACGGTGTCGATGATGAAGTGCTTGCAGAAGAAGGCCGCAATGCCGATGAGCACGATGGCCAGCGCCCCGCGCACCAGGTGGGGGGCGGAGGGCGTCGATGTGCTCGAAGAAGGTCATCTCCGAGGATCCGCTTCGGGTTGTTTCATGCTGTGGCGGGCAGTGGGGGTGTCGGACAGTCCGGTTGAGGGTTACTTTTCCGGCTCTTTCTCGACGGATTCCTGTTTCCGGGCGGGCTTTTTCGGCCGGGGTGCTCTCTTCGGCGGTGTAGTCCTTGTTGACGGCATCCTTGAACTCCTTGACGCCGCGTCCGAGGCCGCGCATCAACTCGGGAATCTTGCGCCCTCCGAAGAGCAGGATGATGACCAGAATGATGACGATGAGTTGGGGCATTCCAATTGCGCCACAGGGGATGAACATATTTTCTGCGTTTTGGTGTTTTGCGGTTGGGGCCGCTCGCCGCCGCCTGAAAAAACGGATTGGGGCGTACGTCGGCCGATTCGTTGCAAAGATAGCATTAATTTGCACAAAAACGGATGTTCCGACGGCAAAACTTGCGGGTTCTCGCTGCCGGAGCGTCCGTTTTTTGCGCGATCCCGGGAGACCCTGCGGCGGATCATGCGGCCTTCCGGGATCGCTGCGGGGTTTTGTGGGCACCCTCCGGTCCGGGGTCAGGAGTGGCGGCGGGCCAGTTCGCGTTCGAGGTCGGCGATCGAGCATCCCGTGGCTTCGAGCAGCACGAGCAGGTGGTAGACCAGGTCCGACGCCTCGTAGATCATCGCCGTCGCGGTTCCCGCGCCACGGCCTTCGATCACGGTTTCGACGGCTTCTTCGCCGACCTTCTGGGCGATCTTGTTCACGCCGCGCGTGAAGAGCTTCGAGGTGTAGGAGCCTTCGGGCATGTCGCGGTGGCGGCCGCGGATGACGCTCTGCAGGTAGCGGATGAAGCCTTCGGTTTCGGGCACGGCCTCCCCGAAGCAGGTCGTCGATCCCGGTGTGGCAGGTTGGGCCGTGGGGGATGACTCTCACGAGCAGTGTGTCGTTGTCGCAGTCCGTGGCTACTGAGACGATGTCGAGCCGGTTGCCGCTGGTTTCGCCCTTGGTCCAGAGCGTGCGGCGCGAGCGGCTGTAAAACGTGACGCGGCCCTCGGCGAGGCTTTTTTCGTAGGCTTCGCGGTTCATGTACCCCAGCATGAGGACCTGGAGGGTGCGGTCGTCTTGGATGATGGCGGGAACAAGCCCGTCGGGGAGCTTTTCGATGTTGAGCTCCGAAAAGGGTTTTGTCTTCGATTTTCATGGTGTATTTCGTGTTTTTTTCTGTTTTGCTTTACAGTCGTACGGCGATTCCGCGCTCCCGGAGCTCCGCGCTTGAGCCGCGGTATCGGAATTTCGCCGTAGTGGAAGATGCTGGCCGCCAGCGCGGCATCGGCCCGCCCCCGGGTCAGCACGTCGGCGATGTGTGCGACACTCCCGGCGCCTCCCGAGGCGATGATCGGCACGGGCAGCTCGGCCAGCCGCGCAAAGGTCTCGCACGGATAGCCGTTCTTCGTGCCGTCGTGGTCCATCGAGGTGAAGAGAATCTCCCCGGCGCCGCGATCTACGGCCTCCCGGGCCCAGGTGAAGAGTCGCGTTCGGTGGGGCGCTTTCCGCCGTGTGTCGTCACGACCAGCGTCCGTCGACCTGCCGGGCGTCGATCGCCGCCACGATGAATTGCGAACCGTATTTGGCGCAATGGCGTCGATCAGCGAGGGGTTGGCCACGGCCGCGCTGTTGAGGGAGATCTTGTCGGCGCCGGCGTCCAGGAGCCGCCCGGCGTCGTCGACCGAGCGGATACCCCCCCCGACGGTGAAGGGGATGTCGATCCGCGCGGCGATGCGGGTCACCAGTTCGGTGAAGGTCTGACGCCCCTCCTCCGTGGCACTGATGTCGAGATAGACCAGTTCGTCGGCCCCTTCGGCGGCGTATTTCGCGCCCACGCCACGGGATCGCCGACCTGCCGCAGCTGCTCGAAGTGAATGCCCTTTACCGTCGCGCCGTCGCGGATGTCCAGACAGGGTATTATTCGTTTGGCAAGCATCGTTCGATCTCTTTGAGGGTGATACGGCCTTCGTAGAGGGCCTTTCCGACAATGACGCTGCGCAGGCCCTCGCTGCGCAGCCTCGATCTCCCGCCATCGTGCCGATGCCGCCGCTTACGGTGATCTCCACCTCAGGAAACTGCCGTTGCAGCCCGGCGTAAAATGCCGTTGAGACGCCGCACAGCATGCCGTCGCGCGCGATGTCCGTGCAGATCGCCTGCGTGAGGCCGTCGCTGCGAAAGCGTCCGATGAGCTCTTCGGCCGTTATCCCGGCCGTCTCGGTCCAGCCCTGAATGGCCACCTTGCCCTCGCGGATGTCGGCCCCGAGAATGATCCTTCCGGCTCCGAATTCCGCGATCCATGCCGCGAGAGCTCCGGCTGCCGCACGGCGATGCTTCCGCAGATGGCGCGGCTCGCCCCGGCGTTGAAGACCGTCTCCAGCGCCTCGCGGCTCTTGATGCCGCCGCCATACTGCACCTCGAGCGAGGTCCGCGCGGCAATGCGCTCCAGTGTGCGGAGGTTCCGGGGCTCCAGGCCTTCGCCCCGTCCAGATCGACCATGTGGAGCCGTCGGATGCCGGCCTCCTCGAATCGCAGCGCCGCTTCGAGCGGATCGTCGCAGTAGGTTTTCTTCCGGGCGTAGTCGCCCTGTGTCAGAACGGACGCAGCGCCCGTCGATGATGTCCGTGGCAGGTATGATTTCGATCATGTCGTTTTCTGCTTTTTAATCTTTCATGTTGAGGAAATTCTCGAGGATCCGCGCCCCGTCCGCCCGCTCTTCTCCGGGTGGAACTGCGTGCCGTAGAAGTTGTCGCGGGCCAGTGCGGCGCTGAATGCCATGCCGTAATCGGTCGTCGCCGCGGTCGCTGCGCAAAGCTCGGCGGCATACGAATGGACGTAGTAGACAAACGCCCCCTCGTCGATCCCGTCGAAGAGCGGCGTGCGAAGCCCCTCGATTGTGTCCCATCCGACATGCGGCACCTTCAGCCGCTCTCCCTCCCGGTCATCGTTGCCGGAATCCGCCCGACGCGTGTTGAAAAGATGCCGAGACAGGCCGTGTCGCCCTCCTCGCTCCATCGGCACATCAGTTGCATGCCGATGCAGATTCCCAGCACGGGGCCTTCAACCGGGCTATCACCTCGTCGAGACCCCGCTCGCGGAGCCGGGCCATGGCGCTCGCCGCCTCGCCGACCCCGGGCAGAATCACCCGCTCGGCCTGCAGCAGCTGCGCGGGTCGGCCGTCAGCGTGAACCCGGCCCCGATCCTGCGCAGGGCATCGGCCACCGAGCGCAGGTTGCCCGTATCGTAATCCACTACCGCTATCATAGGACGCCTTTGCTGCTGGGTATGTCGTATCCGAAACCTTGCCGGGCCACGGCCATGCGCGCAGGGCGCGTGCGAAGGCCTTGAAGATCGCCTCGGCCTTGTGGTGCTCGTTTTCGCCGCGGGCCGCGATCTGGAGGTTGCAGCGCGCCGCCGAGCAGAGCGCGTGGAAGAAGTGGCGGAACAGCTCCGGTGGGAACGTCCCCGATCCCGTTCGCGCCGAATTCGGCCTCCCACTCGAAATCGATGCGCCCCCGAGTCGAGGAGCACCAGCGCCCGGCAGTCGTCCATCGGCAGGGCGAATCCGTAGCGCGCGATGCCGGCCTTGAGCCCAGCGCCCGGTCGATCGCCTCGCCCAGCGTGATGGCCACATCCTCCACGGTGTGGTGCTCGTCAATGTCTAGGTCGCCGTGAGCCTCCACCGCGAGGGCCACGCCGCCGTGGTGGGCGATCTGCGCGAGCATGTGGTCCAGAAAGCGCAGGCCCGTGGAGATTTGGCCGTTGAAATCCCCGCGCGCCGTCGAGGTCGAGGCGGACGGCGATCTGCGTCTCGCGGGTCTCGCGCCGTACCTCCACACGCCGCTCTCCGCGGCTGATGATATTCGGCAATCTCCTCCCCATCCGGCTGCCACAAGCGCACATGCCTCCGTGAGACCGGCCTCGCGCACGACGAGCCCCCTCCGCCGCATCCGGCGCCAGCAGGATGCCCCGCGCCCCGAGGTTCCGCGCCAGCTCGATGTCCGTTATCCGGTCGCCGATGACAAAACTTGCCGCCAGGTCGTACGAAGAGTCCATGTAGCGGGTGAACATCCCGGTCCGCGGCTTGCGTGTCGGGGCTCCGTCCCGCTCGAACGTGCGGTCGATGAGCTGGTCATCGAATGCGACCCCCTCGCCGCGCAGCGTCGCAAGCATCTTTTTGTGGGGCGGGAGGAACTGCTCCTCGGGAAAGGCTTCGGTGCCGAGCCGTCCTGATTCGTGGCCAGCACCAGTTCGAAATCCAGCCCCGCAAGGGCTTTCAGTCCCGAGATGGCGCCGGGGACGAACGCCAGTTTTTCGAGGCTGTCGATCTGTTCGTCGGCCGGTTCCGCGATGATTGTGCCGTCGCGGTCGATGAAGAGGGCTTTTTTCATATGCGAAAGTCGTTTACGGTATTCAACATGCGGTCGTTCGCTTCGGACGTCCCGATCGTGATGCGCAGGCATCCCTCGCATCCGGCGACGCGCGAGCGGTTGCGGACGATCACGCCCGCGGCGATCAGCACGTCGTAGAGCCGGTCGGAGGCCGCCGTGCGCACCAGCAGGAAGTTGGCCTGCGAGGGGTAAACCCGCTCGATGCACGCCGCTGCGGCCAATGCCTCCGCCACGCGTCCGCGCTCGCGGCGGATCAGCTCCACGCGCGACCCGATCCCGGCTTTCAGCTGCCGGGCGGCTGTTTGCTGCGTCAGCACGTTGAGGTTGTAGGGATACTTGACGCGGCCGAAAAGCTCCGCTACGGGCTCCGCGGCAAAAGGCCATCCCGAGCCGGAAGCCCGCCATGCCCCAGGCCTTCGAGGCGGTCTGGAGGATGACGAGGTTCGGAAACTCCCCGAGCCGCGGGGAGAAAGCCCTCCCCCGTCGGCAAAGTCGATGTAGGCCTCGTCGAGGATCACCATCCCCTCGAAACGGCGCAGGAGCCGCTCGATCTCCGCCGCGGGAAAGACGTTTCCCGTGGGGTTGTTCGGCGAGCAGAGCCACAGGAGCTTCGTGCGGCTGTCCGCCGCCCCGAGCAGCGCTTCCACGGGCAGTGAGAAATCCCTGCCGAGCGGCACCTCGCGCAGCTCGATATCGTTCATGTCGTCCGCCACGCGGTACATGCCGTAAGTGGGGGAGATCGCCACGGCGTTGTCCCGCCCCGGCGTGCAGAAGATGCGGTAGGCCAGGTCGATCGCCTCGTCGCTGCCGTTCCCGAGAAAAATCTGGCTCCTCGCGTACCCCTTCAGGGCGGCGACCTGCCGCTTCAGCTCCCGCTGGTGCGGATCCGGATAGCGGTTGAGCCCGTTGTCGTAGGGGCTTTCGTTGGCGTCGAAGCCAGACCGAGATCTCTCCTCCGGCATACTCGTCGCGGGCCGTGGGTAGGGCTTCAGGGCCCGGATGTTCAGGGACGTACGAGCTCTTCGAGCGGCTTCATACGGCACCTCCTTTCATGCGGACCGTAGTCTGCGAGGCCGACGCGGACCGCTGCGGCGTGTGCTCCGAGCCCCTCGGCCTCGGCCATGGTCTCGGACAATCGGTCGGGGCGAGGCCCCGCCAGCCCTTCGCGCGTAAGCTCCTGATAGGTGATCTTGCGCAGGAAGGAATCGGTGTTCACCCCGCTGTAGGAGCGTGCCCACCCGCCCGTCGGAAGGGTGTGGTTCGTCCCCGAGGCGTAGTCTCCGGCACTCTCGGGAGACCAGGCCCGACAAATACGCTCCCTGCGGTCGGAACCTGCACGGCCGCCTCCCATGCATCGCGCATCGCCACGATCAGGTGCTCCGGGGCGTATGCCTTCGAGAAGGCGATGCGCTCGTCGCGGTCGGCGAGTACGATGATCCGGCTCGTGCGGAGCGCTTCGCGGATGATCTCCGCCCGCTCCAGCCGCTGCAGCTGCTCCTCGACGGCCCTGCCGCACCCGGCGCAAAATCCACCGAGGCGCAGGCCATCGACTGGCTGTCCCCGCCGTGCTCGGCCTGCGAGAGCAGGTCCGCGGCGGCAAACACCGGCGATGCCCTCGTCGTCGGCCAGCACCAGCACCTCCGAAGGCCCCGCCGGAAGGTCCACCGCCACGACGTCGCGCCGGTCAAGCTGCTTGGCCTTCGTGACGTAGCGGTTCCCCGGGCCCGAAGATCTTGTCCACCTTCGGAACGCTCTCCGTGCCGTAGGCCATTGCGCCACGGCCTGGGCGCCGCCCAGGGCGAAGATGCGCGGTTCACGCCGCATACCGTTGCGGCGTAGCGAATCTCCGGGGCGATCTCGCCGTCGGGGCGCGCCGGGGTGCAGAGCACCACCTCGGCACCCGCCACGCGGGCCGGCACGCGCCAGCATCAGCACCGTGGAGAAGAACGGCGCCTTCCCGCCCGGGACGTAGAGCCCCACGCGGCGGATCGGCACGGCCCGCTGTACGCACCGTACGCCGGGCATCGTATCGACCGAGACCTCCTGCGGGAGCTGCGCCCGGTGAAACGCCTCGATGTTCTTCCGGGCCGTCTCTATGGCCTCCTTCAGTTCAACGGTTCGGATACCTTCCGGCGGCCTTGCGGCACCTCCTCCGGAAACTTCGAACGCGGCGGCGTCGCGCCCTCGATCTCGCGGGTGATTTCGCGCAATGCGCGGTCGCCTCCCTGGCGGATGCGGGCGAGGATGGTCTCCACCTGCCCGGTGATCTTCGCCGCCTGCCGCACGCAACGTTCGGTGAGTGCCGCCCACTCCGCCCGCGCGGGATTGTCATAAAGCGTCAGCATGTCTTGTTCCTTGCATCTCTTCACTGTTTTTCGTTATCGGATCATGTTTTCGAGCAGAGGATCCAGGATGCCTTCGGCCCCGATCTCCTTGAGGCGTTCGATGCGCTCCCAGAGCTGCGTCTGGTCGATTACGGCGTGTATCGAGCACCAACCCTCCTGGGCGAGCGGCAGTACGGTCGGGCTCCGCATGCCGGGCAGAATGCGTACGGCCTCGTTGAGGCGTTCCTTCGGCAGGTTCATCAGCACGTATTTCATGTTGCGGCTGTCGAGTATCGAGTGGAAACGGAAGGTGAGCTGCTCGATTTCGAGGCGTTTTTCCCGGTCAAGCCCCGGTGTGGCGACAGCACGGCCTCCGAAAAGAAGACCTTCTCGACCTCCTTCAGCCCGTTCGAGATGAGCGTGCCGCCCGAGGAGACGATGTCGAAGATGCCGTCGGCCATGCCTACCGCGGGGCGATTTCCACGGAGCCTTCGATGGTGTGGATCTCGGCCCTGATCCCCTTCTCGGCGAAGTAGCGGGCGAGGATCGTAGGGTAGGAGGTCGCCACGCTTTTCCGCGGAAGAACTCCGGACCCTCGTAGGCGACCCCTCTGGGGCCGGCAGCGAGATGCGGCAGCCCCCGAATCCGAGGTCCATGAGCTGCTCGACGGGAAAACCCTTCTCCGCCACCTCGTTCAGCCCCACGATCCCCAGGTCCGCCAACGCCCATCGAAACCGCCTGCGGAATGATCGTCGTCGCGCAGGTACAGAACCTCCAGCGGGAACCCTTCGTGCGAAATCAGTTTCCGTTTGCGGCAAGCAGGCTCGTGCTCTGTTCGTTCAGTCGGCCCTTGGCCTGAATCGCTATTCTCAGCATTATCTTTTCTGGTTTTTGGTTGTCGTTTCCGTTCGAATCCGCCCCCCTTGCTGCCGGCCAAACAAAAAGCCCACCCGCAAGGGGTGAACTTCATGTCTATCGGTATTGTCGTCCGTTTTTCGTCCTCTATCCATACATGATCATCTACCCCTCGGTAAAGTGGCGGCGGTGATGATGGATATGGTTGAAAATCGTCATGCTTTCGTTTCGTTGGGGACAAATATAGTTTTTTTCGGCGGAATGCAAAATCTGAAAGCCTTTTTGACCGAAAGATCCCGCGAAAATCCCTCTCCGGGAACTTTTGGAACTGATTTTCCGGAGTTTTGAAAAATATTTTCGTATATTTACCGCCAACCGCTGCGTGGTTAGGGCGGCGGTCTCACCCCTAAACGACAAAAATATGTGCGACGATCCCATTCTCTCGATTGCAACCCGGCTGCGCGGGCTGCGCGAAGTCCTCGAACTCTCCGAACAGGAGGTGGCCGACGAGTTGCCATATCTCCCTCGAACACTACAAAGGAGCTCGAGCGGGTAAGACCGATATTTCGGTCAACCTCCTGCAGACCATCTCCCGCCATTACGGCATCAGCCTCGATGTGCTGATGTTCGGCGAGGAGCCCCGCATGAACTCCTACTTCATCACCCGCGCCGGGAAGGGCGTCTCGGTCGAACGCCGAAAGGCCTACAAGTACGAAGCCCTCGCCGCCGGATTCCGCGACCGACGCATCGATCCTTCATCGTGACCGTGGAACCCGACCCGACGACGCCCCTGATGCACCTCAATACGCACCCCGGACAGGAGATGAACTACGTCCTCGAAGGACGCCTGCTTATCGAACTCAACGGAAAACAGATCGAACTCAATCCCGGCGACAGCCTCTATTTCGACTCCTCGTTGCCCCACGGCATGAAGGCCCTCGACGGAAAGACGGTCCGATTCCTCGCCATTATATTATACCGACTTCCCTCGCAGGAGAGCGTGCGAATGAAAACGACGAGCGCACGACTTCACCTATCCCCTGGGGCACATCGCCACGGGGTGCTACTGGCACAACCTGAACGAGAACAGCCTCCATCTCACCATCGCCGACACGGGATGGGGAAAGGCCGTGTGGGGGAAGCTCTACGGGCAGATGATCGCGGGGGCGAACATCTTCGTGTACGACCATGAGAAGTTCACTCCGGCCGACATCCTCCAGAAAATCCACGACTACCGCATCACTTCGCTCTGCGCCCCTCCCACCATCTACCGCTTCCTGATCCGGGAAGACCTGAGCAAGTACGACCTCTCTTCGCTGGAGTACTGCACAACGGCGGGCGAGGCGCTGAACTATTCCGTTTATGAAACGTTCAAGAAGATTACGGGCATCCGCCTGATGGAGGGGTTCGGGCAGACCGAAACCGCGCTCACGCTCGCCACCTTCCCGTGGATGGAGCCGAAGCCGGGAAGCATGGGCGTGCCCAACCCGCAGTACGACATTACGGGCTGCCGGACGAGATTCGCGGTCAGGTCGTCAAAGGCGACGATCGTCCTCGCGGCCGCATACCGCGACCGGGCGGATGCCGCGCTGGTCAGGAGCTGCCAGGACCATGTCAAGCGGATTACCGCACCCTACAAGTATCCGCGCGTCATCGAGTTCGTCGACGAGCTGCCCAAGACCATCAGCGGCAAGATCCGCCGCAAGGGAGATCCGCAGCGACGATGCCGCCAAGAAGTCCGCAAACTGACCCTCGGCGGCCTGCGGGACGGGGCGGAATCCGGTGCCGGGCGTTTCGCCGGGTCGGTTTGCCGGGACGGCTTGCCGGGATGGCTTGCAGGGCGGTTCGCTGGGACGGCTTGCAAAGATGGTTTGCTGGGGCCCGGCTGTTCGGATTATGAGTCCGCTGCTCTGACCAACTGGAGCTATGGGCCCCGTGCCGTACCTCCTCCGTGCGGCTTCGTGACCGCAAAGATAAAAACAATCCGTATTCCGCAAACGGCAAAATCATCGAAAAATGAAAAATTTGCCCGCGACCCTTGTTTCTTGCGAATAAATTCGTACCTTTGTCCCCGCCAAAGCATTAATCAAAAACACAAACACAAATGAAAAATATTCATCCGGAAAATTATCGTTTGGTGGCCTTCAAAGGACATGTCCAACGACCACGTGTTTTGTGTCGGTCCGCCGTTTCGACAAAAAACCATCGAAGTGAACGGCGAAACCTATCCCGTGTATAAGATGGAAATCTCAACACCTCCCACCCGTTCTATACGGGCAAGATGAAGTTGGTTGACACCGCCGGTCGCGTCGATAAGTTTATGAGCCGCTACGCAAAACGCTACGACAAGAAGAACGCCAACAAGTAAACCGTCGCATCGGCGTCGACGAATTACGGATCGCACTCCAAAATGCGGTCCGTCTTTTTTTTCTGTTCCCCCCGCAAAAATCCGGTACAAGATCTGCGTTTTATGCCTATCTTTGCCCCCCGAAGCCGATAAAAACAGAAATCGTTAAAAGACAAATGCTTATGAAAACCGGTATTCTGTCGTTGATGGCTGCGGGCGATGGCCTGCAGTTGCATGTACCTCCTGCGTCAGCAAACAGACGGCCGCGCGCGTCGAAACGCAGCGCGATTCCTGGCTGTCGTGGTCAGCGAAAGGATTCGCTGATCCATCTCGTCTTCGACGATATTAACGCCATCTCCGAAAACCTCGCCATGATCACCCGCGAAAACCTGATCACCGTCGCCGGAGAGTCCGAAGGCAGCCGCAGACCCATCGAAGAGATCAACAACGATATTGCCGCCATCGACCGGCTGCTCCAGGAGAACAAACCAAAATCGCCTCCCTGCAGCGTTCCGCCGCCCTGCTGCGCAAGGCCAACCTCCGCATCGACGGCCTCGAAAAGATGATTGCAGACCTCAATCAGCAACTCGCCGACAAACGCTTGGAAGTGGAGCAACTGCGCGAAAACCTCGCCCGGATGGGTGTACAGGTCGAAACTCTTACCGAAAGAGGTCGCCCAGCGAAGCGCAGATCGAGGACCTCAGTTCCGAAAAAGGTCGAACTCAGAACCAACTCCATACCGTATATTATATCGTCGGATCCGAAAGGAGCTGCGCGATGCGCAGATCATCAACAAGCAGGATTCATCGGACGGACCCTCACGGTCGGAACTACGGCCAATCTCGATAGCTTTACGCTGCCGACTCGCGGCTGCTGACCGAAAATCCCCGTCGGGCACAAAAGGCTACGGTCGTCTCCTCACACCCCGAGGATGCCTACGAACTGGTCTCCAATGCCGATAAAACCGTCGAGAAACTCCTCATTACGGACCCCGCCCGGTTCTGGGAATCCTCGAAAATCCTGATCGTATCCTACAAGTAACCATCCGAAGTCGAGGCGTGCAGCCCTCCCTCGAAAATGGCCGTCCGATGCTTTCGGACGGCTTTTTTTCTATCACGCCCGCCCTCCCGTTGCCTTTTCGGGATTTTTTCGTATTTTGTCCAAACTTTCACACGTGTATGGATTCTCAACCCAAACCGCAGTTTGTGGAGTCGGCCTTGAAGGAGTGTTGTTCTGCGGATTGTAGTAGTTGTCCTACCTTCCCTGCGCCTTTCAGACGTATCGGAGACTCCTCGTACTGCCGATTCTCACGCAACTCCTGTTCGCCGCCGGAGGGCGTGACCTTCCCCGCCGATCGCACCGTACGTATCCTGTTTATCCTCTCCGGATCCCTGCGGATCCCGAACGCAACGCCGATACCGTGCGCCTGGCTACCTCGAAACAGTGCGTCTGCTTGGCCCGGAACGAATCGTTCGTCGCTACGGCCCAGGACGCCCGAAACCCGCGTCGTCGCCCTCTCGCTCATCCTGCGGGTCGAATTCTGCGGCCAGGACCTGCTCGACCCCAATGTGGAGTACGGCTCCGAGATCCCCGTCGAGGAGCTCCCCATGCTGTCGATGCATCCCTTCATCGAACAGTTGCTCTCGTCGTGTTTCCTCCTCCCGCAGATCTCCGACTGCGTCCGCTACCACCGGATGAAGGCCACCGAGCTTTTTATGATGATCAAGGTGCTCTACACCCCGACCGAACATGCCTACTTCTTCCAGACGATGATTCAGCCCCGGGACAACTTCCGCGTCTTCGTCTGCAACAATTACGACAAGGCGCAGAGTGTGGCCGAACTCGCCGCATTGGCCGGAATGAGCCTCGGTCTTCAAACGCCGGTTCGCCGAACATTTCAACGACAGCGTCTACCATTGGATGCAGCAGCAAAAGCCAGGAAGATCCTTGCCGATATTCGTGACGGAGGACAGCACCAAGGCCCTGATGGGGGAAAATACGGATTCCGACACTATACGCAGTTCAGCCGCTTCTGCAAAAAACTACCTCAGGCAACCCCCCCCAGTTGATCCACTCGGTCGGCAAGCGATAACCTCGATGCAGGTCGTTCCGCTGCGGCTGCCGCGACGTGTGGGCCCGGCCAACGTGCCGGGCCCGCTTTTGCCACACAGCCCCCTCAAAAACCCCTCCCGAAGTCCGATCCGTGATGGTTGCGGCTCCGAATGATGATATTTTTGCGGAACCTGTTGCGTTATCCAAAACTTTTTCCTATCTTTGCACCGATTTCGTCCTGAAGTCTTGACGATCGGACGCCGTTCTTTGAGAAAGAAAAAAATGAAAAATTTATCCCTCATTTATTTGGTCGATAAATTTTTATGCCTACTTTTGCAATCCAAAACGGTGAATAATGCCGATGTAGCTCAGTTGGCCCAGAGCAGTTGATTTGTAATCAACTGGTCGTGGAGTTCGAATCCCTCCATCGGCTCGGATGCCGATTCGGGGTCCTCCGGGGCAACTGATATCGATCGGCGACACGGATCGCAGGATCCTGCAAAGCCTGGGAAGTTACCAGAGTGGCCAAATGGGGCAGACTGTAAATCTGCTGGCGTACGCCTTCGGTGGTTCAAAGAATCCATCACTTCCCAACCCGGTCGGATGCAAAAGACCTCCTCCCGCTGGCTGGAGGGTTTCACTCACGACAGGAATGTTTTTGGGAAGTAGCTCAGTTGATAGAGCATCAGCCTTCCAAGCGAGGGTCGCGAGTTTGAGCCTCGTCTTCCGCTCCAACGCACGCAGCGTGTGATACAAAGACTCCGGCCCCGAAGCCGGAGATTTGTGTCGCCCGCTTGTCCTGCGGAATATGAATGAATTTTAAAACTTGAAGTAAGTTTTTAACAATACTTAATATCTAATACTATGGCAAAAGAAAAATTCGACCGGTCGAAACCGCACGTAAACATTGGTACGATTGGTCACGTTGACCACGGCAAGACTACGCTGACCGCCGCCATATCACGACCGTTCTCCACGAGCCAAAAGGTCGTGAGGATGTTCCTTCGACTCGATCAGATTGATAACGCTCCTGAGGAGAAAGAGCGTGGTATCACCATTAACTCCGCACATATCGAGTATGAGACCAACAAGCGTCACTACGCACACGTAGACTGCCCGGGTCACGCCGACTATGTGAAGAACATGGTTACTGGTGCTGCTCAGATGGACGGTGCTATCCTCGTTGTTGCCGCTACCGACGGTCCTATGCCCCCAGACCCGCGAGCACGTACTTCTCGCCCGTCAGGTGAACGTGCCGAAGATTGTCGTATTCCTGAACAAGTGCGACATGGTGGACGACCCCGAAATGCTCGACCTCGTCGAAATGGAGGTTCGTGTGACCTCTCGAAGTACGATTACGATGGCGACAACGCTCCCATCATCCGCGGTTCCGCACTCCCGGCGCACTCAACGGCGAACCGAAGTGGGAGGAGAAGGTTATCGGCTCATGGATGCCGTAGATAACTACATTCCGCTGCCGCAGCGTGAGAACGAGAAGCCCTTCCTGATGCCTATCGAGGACGTCTTCTCGATCACCGGCCGTGTACCGTTGTAACGGGCCGTATCGAGACCGGTATCATCCCGTGGGTGATCCCGTCGAGATCATCGGTCTGGAGGGAAGACGCCTGACTTCGACCTGCCCGGCGTCGAGATGTTTAAAAATTTGCTCGATGAGGGCGAGGCTGGCGACAACGTAGGTCTGCTGCTCCGCGGTATCGACAAGAAGGAGGAGGTTAAGCGTGGTATGGTCGTTGCCAAGCGGTTCGATCTCCCCCACACCGAGTTCGAGGCTGAGGTCTACATCACTGAAGAAGAAAGGGGGTGGCCGCCACGCCGTTCCACAACAACTATCGTCCCCAGTTCTATCTGCGTACGATGGACGTTACCGGTGAGGTTCACCTGCCCGCTGGCGTCGACATGGTGATGCCCGGTGACCACGTGACCATTACCGTGAAGTCGATCTACCCGGTAACCCTGAACGAAGGTCTGCGTTTCGCAATCCGCGAGGGTGGCCGTACGGTAGGTGCCGGTC
>VOFC01006665.1_pt1 | contig 25449 bp, 39 predicted proteins | sample 5384161 | NCBI WGS metagenome assembly VOFC01 (sample SAMN12384722, study PRJNA508395) | human gut metagenome | isolation source: healthy gut B | host: Homo sapiens | reverse complement strand
ATCTTCTTTTACATGTTCTGCCGTCGTCGGGCTTTGGTCTGCCTGATGTATTTGCACTCGGTGCCGCCACCGGCACGCCGGCACTTTCAATCAACTGTCTGGCTCCCTCATGTGAAGGCATCCGGACAGCTACCGTATCAAGTCCACCGGTTGTCTCATAAGGCACAGCTTTTTGTCTTTTCAAAAATAAGTGTCATCGGTCCCGGCCAGAATGCATCCATAAGTTTTCTGCCGTTTCCGGTATCCGTGCGGCAATTGCGTCAAGTTCTTCTCTTACTGATATGAAGAATCAGTGGATTATCACTCGGACGCCCTTTTTTGCCTCATATATTTTTTAGCCGCCTGCGGGTTAAATCCATCCCCCAAGTCCATACACAGTCTCCGTCGGGAAGGCAACCAGCCCGCCCTGCCGTAAAATCTGTGCGGCATGATTCAATTCTCCTTTGTCATACCCTGTTACCGCATCGAAGTAAATCCATTCTGTATCCATATACGATTCCTTCTATCTCGCTTTTTTTCTCAAATACTCATCTGACTTATCATACCATATTCTGCCTATTTATACAAGAAATTTTCAATGCCCTCTACAATCCCTTCGACCATCTTTTTTGATATTTTTCGTCATTTAACAGCCTCTCCTCGTCAGGATTTGACAAAAACCCGCACTCTACGATAACAATCGGACAGCTCACCTTCCGAAGCATATAATAACTGGCATTCGCTTTTTTCCACACGGTGGTTTTCTTTGTCCGCTTTTTCTTTGATGGACTGCTGTAAAATACCGGCAAGACGCCTTTGCCTTTTTCGGAACTTTTATGATAAAAACCTGTGCCCTTTGTGGATGCAGAAAAACTGTTCTGATGAATGCTCACACAAATCCGGTTTCTTTTCTTCAATCAGCGCCACACGATTCTGCATATCTGCTCGCTTTTTGATGATTCATCGCCACGGCAGAGTGCCTCATCACTCACTCTTGTCATATAAACCGTATAACCGCTTGCCGCCAGTTTTTGATTTAATTTCTCACTAATGGCAAAGGTTTACATCCTTTTCCAATGTCTGATTTACTCCCACTTTTTCCGGGGTCAAAACCACCATGTCCGGGGTCAATTACAATCGTTGCCTTCGTTCCTTTCCGCAGTCTGGTTAAGTGTCTTGTGAAATGGTTTTTCTAACGGTGACATAAACTTGTACCACGCACTCAAAAAAAGCAGCCACGGCAAAAAAAAAGATTACCATAGCTGCTTTCTTTGTTTGTTCTATTTTTTCCTTTGACATAACGGACTCCCGCATCCTTTTTTGGTACTATTGTATGTCTTTTTTTCTTTCAAATAGTCTTACCATCCGCGAACGGCATCCGCTATCGTCGTCCAAGTAACAGCGCGCTCAAAACCAAGTTTCCAGAACGCCACACCTGCTGTCTTATTTTTTCTTCACAACTTCCAGTTTTTTCTTTAACGAAGTTTCTTCTTCCAGCCAGATTTTATAAGTTGCACCACTGGACTTAAATTCCGCATAATACTGACCGGTTGCTTCATCCCACTTTGGTGATGCATCATTTGCCCGGACAACACTCTCGGCGCCGCTCATGCCCTATGCTTCCGGATGTGGCTTTTTGCCTTTTACTTCTTTCCACAATCTCGTGTAGAACGGAAGTGCAACTACCGTACGTTCTGCCGGTACCTTTGCCAGCACATTTTTTGACACCTTCTTTTACAAATGGAAGCGACGAAACCGAACCGCTTTCTTCACTGCCGTTGTAATGCTCATCATACGCCATCAACACCACATAGTCCACAATGCGTCCCTTCTCTTCCAGATCATAATACGCATTGTAACTTGCCGGCGAATAGTTGTCCACCGAAACAATCAAATCATTTGCGTGGCACTTAAGAGTAAGTTCACGTAAAAATTCCAGATATGCCGGTGCAGTATCTTTTGTTACATGCTCAAAGTCAATGTTAATTCCATCCAATTCATGCTGAATCGCCGTTGCCACCAGACCATTTTACCAAACGATTCCGGTTTGATGTCACGCCGAGCACTTTACTTAATTTAATTCCTTTACCAAAATCATTAATCAGCCCCCACACCTGTTTTCCCTGTGCGTGTGCCTGAGTAACGTAAGAAGAATTTGCCAGCGAACTGAACTTGCCTGTATTATCGCTGAGCGCATACCACGTCGGGCTGATGACATTCATCGCCTTTGCACTCTGAATAAGCGATGGAAGCTTTCCGCTGCTCGTCTCATTCGTTACCTGATGCCAGCCTAAACATACCTGTCCTTTTTGTCTTTAATTGAGTAAAAGATTCCGGTTCTTTGTCAAATTTCAAGCCGTCTCTTTCTGCCCCTGCAGGCGGTCGCTCGGTACATAACCGGCAATTCCATCCTGTGTAGTAACTGCTGTATAATCATTTTCCTTTTTTTCTTGTCCGTCTCCACAAATACGCGGACGCCTTTTGCCAGTTCCACAAAATATTTGTATTTCTTATTCGGCCCCTTGCGCACACGAGTATCTTCTGTCAGTGACGCCATCGTATAGGATGCACTCCGGTCTGACATAATCACAAGGCGTTTTGATTCTGATAAGTTTTATAATAGCAGCTTGCGTGTTCTTTGATAAAGGAAAGGGACACATAAAATACATCATCTTTTTTCTGCAATATTGGTTTCTTTGCGTTCTGTGTCTCCTTGCCAACCTGATAGGAAACTTCTCCTGCCTGCGCCAAAATCACGCCACCGCTTGTCACATAGGAAAGGCTGTTTTCCACTGTATCGACATAAATTCTCTGGTCCATGTAAGTAGATGCAACCGATGCCGGCACATAAATTTCGCCCTCTGCTTCATATCCCTTCTCTTTGCTTTGTTCATCATTAATCACAAGTGCTACTTCATTTTTCTTTTAGTTTAAATAAATCATTCAGCGGTGCCTGTCCCGGGTCCAGCCATTCAATCACCAAATTCACAACCGGTCTTGCAAAGCAGTGCCACAAGCACAACGGCTAAAACCACAACAACCAACAGTCTTTTTTCTTTTTCGTCATGGAAGTTCCTCCTTCCTTAAGCTATCAGTCTTTACCATTCCAACAATACGTGCAGAGTTTTTCTTTCGGTATTCCAACCGCCTCCAACATATCATCTAAGCGGTTAAAACGAAGGGATGTGAAGTTTAACTCCTTGCGGATTTCTTCAACCATCTGATCATATTTTTCCGATTCCGGATCGGTGTACTGCTCTAATACTTCCTCTGATACATCCTCCGTTCCTTCCAGTCGTGCAATCACACGGCGGGTAATCAAATCCATCTCCGATGAGGAACGCGAAATTCAAAAACTTACATCCATATACAAGCGGTGGACACGCCGGACGAATATGTACTTCCTTTGCCCCGCTGTCATACAGAAATTCCGTCGTTTCACGAAGCTGCGTTCCGCGGACAATGGAATCATCAATCAAAAAGAATACTTCTATCCTGAATCAAATCATGCACAGCAAGCATTTTCATTTTTGCAATCATGTCACGCTTACTCTGAACTGTCGGCATAAAGGAGCGCGGCCACGTCGGTGTATATTTGATAAATGGTCTTGAAAATGGTATTCCGGACTCATTTGAATATCCTACCGCATGGGCTGTACCTGAATCCGGCACTCCGGCTACGATATCCGGTTTTTACATGGTCACCTTTTGCCATATTTTTTCCGCAGTTATAACGCATCTGCTCAACACTGATTCCCTCGTAGGAGCTTGAAGGATAGCCGTAGTATACCCACAGGAATGTGCAAATCCGCATCTTGCTTCCCGGTGCCATCAGCGTTTTAATTCCCTCTTGATTTACAATTACAATCTCACCCGGTCCTAATTCTTTTTAGTGGACGGTATCCTAAATTTTGGAACGAGAAAAGATTCCATCGCCATACAATAAGCATCTTCTTTATGTCCAATCACAAGCGGTGTTCTTCCATATTTATCACGCGCTGCATAAATGCCCTTTGGTGTAAGAATCATTAACGTTAAAGAACCATCAATCCGCTCTAAGGCATAATGGATGCCATCAATCAAGTTCTCTTTCTGGTTAATAATCGCTGCCACAAGTTCTGTCGGATTAATATCTCCACCACTCATTTCCAGAAAATGAGTGTTATTGTCACTGAAAATTTCATCCACAATTTCCTGTGCATTGTTAATTTTCCCCACGGTTGTAATAGCAAATGTACCATGATGGGAACGCACTATAAGTGGCTGTGGCTCATAGTCTGAAATACAGCCTATACCATAATTTCCCTTCATTTTCTGCATGTCCTTATCAAATTTCGTCCGAAATGGTGCATTTTCTATATTGTGAATTGCACGGTCAAACCCGTCCTCTCCATACACCGCCATTCCGGCACGTCTTGTTCCCAGATGGGAATGGTAATCTGTTCCAAAAACAAATCAAATACGCAGTCATCCTTCGATGCCACTCCAAAAAAACCGCCCATGATGTCCTCCTCGTTCTCTATTCATTGTTGTAATGGATTAAATCCTCTAATAGAATACCACGTTTTTCGACAGTTCTCAACCCTAATACTCCTTCAGTTTGTGTCAAGTTTTTTTGTTTTCCGTAATTCCGGAGAAAAGCTTTGCGTCTCGTGGGCACTCCGTTTAACAAACACGTAAGGGTATGGGCATGCAAAATACGCAAGCCTCATACCCACGTGTTTGTACCCACGAGTCACAAAGCTTTTCTCCGGAATTACTGGAATGCAAAGGAACTGGCAGCAAACATTTGTCACAGCCCAACGATAAGGTTTTTTTCGGAGTATAACCCGAAAAACTTTTCATTTTTAAAGCATTTATCGGATTATACTCCATATTTTTCTCCTCTCTACACAAAATATTATTTTGCAGGAGCGCCATTCAGCGGAGCCCCTTTTCCAAGACACCTGGACTTCCGCAAAACCAATATTTTACCTTGATTATATTTTTATCTCTTATTATAATAGAAAGGTAAAAAACGTAGTTTTTCACCAAACATTTCAAAAGAAACGAGGTACTCATTGTGAAAAATTAGAAGAATACATCCGAGTATTCCTGACTTTCCGGAAAAGGGAATTATTTTTCGCGACATTACAACGATTTTGCAGGACGCAGAAGGATTGAAGCTTGCGATTGATTCCATGATTGAGACACTCAAAGATGTGGATTTTGATGTAATTGTCGGAACGGAATCCCGTGGATTTATTTTTTGGTGTACCGATTGCCTATGCAATGGGCAAACCATTTGTGCCATGCCGTAAGAAGGAAAACTGCCTTGTGAAACAGTAACTGCAGAATATGATTTGGAATATGGCAGTGCAGCAATTGAGCTTCACAAGGATTCCATTAAAAAAGGTCAGAAAGTTGTTATCGTGGACGACCTTATCGCAACCGGCGGTACAGTAAAAGCATGTGCCTCCTTAGTTGAGGAATTAGGCGGAGAAGTTGCTAAAATTGTATTTCTGATGGAACTTGCCGGCTTAAAGGGAAGAGAACAATTGTCGCAGTACGACGTGTCTTCTTTAATTATTTACGAAGGGAAATAGGCGGCTATTTGCTGCCTTTTACCGCCTCACGAAGGGAGCACGTGAGCGCAATATATCTATCACTTACAAGGAGGAGAGCATTTCATGTTAGAAAAAATGTTCAAACTGAAAGAGAATAATACCTCTTTCCGTACTGAGGTTGTTGCCGGTCTGACAACATTTATGGCTATGGCTTACATCCTCGCTGTCAATCCAAATATTTTAAGTGCTACCGGAATGAATCCCGATGCCATTCTTTTGGCAACTGCACTGGCATCTTTCGTCGGCTGTATGGCTATGGCTCTGTTAGCCAACTATCCATTTGCCCTTGCACCGGGTATGGGACTGAATGCATACATGGCATTCACCGTTTGCGGCAATATGGGATATTCCTGGCAGATTGCTTTGCTTGCCGTATTTGTTGAAGGTTTGATTTTCATCGTATTATCTTTGACAAATGTACGTGAAGCCATCTTTAATGCCATTCAATGGCTCTAAAAAGGCGTAAGCGCCGGCATCGGCTTGTTTATCGCTTTCATCGGCCTTCAGGGTGCAAACCTTGTTGTCAACGATGATTCTACTCTTTTGACTTATGTAAAATTTGTAGGCGATTTCCATACTATCGGTATTGGTGCCCTGCTTGCTTTAATTGGTTTGTTCATCATCGTTGTTCTGCATCACAAAAATATCAAAGGTTCCATTTTGATTGGTATTCTTGCCACATGGATTCTTGGTATGATTTGCGAAGCAATTGGCCTTTATGTACCGGATGGTAAAGATTTCTACTCCCTTTATCCAACTTTCCGCATGATTGACTTTGGTGCATTTGGAACAACATTTGGCCAGTGCTTCAACGTTGATTTCTCAGGTGTTGATATCCTGAACTTCATCGCTGTTTTATTTGCCTTTTTTTGTTTGTCGACATTTTCGACATGCTCGGAACTTTGATTGGTGTTTCCACCAAAGCGAATATGCTTGATGAAGAAGGAAAAACTTCCTCGCATCCGTCCGGCTCTTTTGGCAGATGCCATCGCAACTTCGGTTGGTGCTATTTTCGGAACATCAACTACTACTACTTACGTTGAGTCCTCCGCTGGTGTTGCAGCCGGTGGACGTACCGGTTTATCTGCAATGGTAACCGGTCTGCTGTTCTTATTGGCTATCGTATTTGCGCCAATTTTTACAGCAATTCCATCCTTTGCCACTGCACCGGCATTAATCTTCGTTGGATTTTTTGATGATTTCTTCTATCATTTCGATTGACTTTGAAGATATTACAGAAGCCGTTCCTGCATACCTTGCTATGCTTGCAATGCCTTTGATGTACAGCATCTCAGAAGGTATCGCACTCGGCGTAATTTCTTATGTTGTAATTAACTTATGCTGTGGAAAAGCTAAGAAAATTAAACCTTTGATGTATATCTTAACAGTATTGTTTGTTTTTGAAATACATTTTCTTATAAGAAAATTTCAGACTGTAGACAAAGTCCACGACAAATGTCGTGGATTTTTCTCGTATTAAAGCACTGAAAAGTGCGATTTTTTTTAGCGACTTTTCGGTGCTTTTTTGGTATAATAGAAGTATAAAATACTAGGTGGTGATTTCATATGATGACTGAAAATGCTGATAAAAAAGAGAAACAAATTCATTTGTTATGTATGGATGAAATGGTTCCTATGGATCATCTTCTTCGAATTATCGATAAAGCAATCGATTGGACTTTCATTTATGATTTAGTGAAAGACAAATATTCGCACGATACCGGTCGGCCCAGCATGGATCCTGTGACATTGATTAAAATACCTCTCATTCAGTATCTGTATGGAATCAAGAGCATGCGTCAGACAGTAAAAAGAAATTGAAGTAAACGTTGCATATCGATGGTTTCTTGGTCTTGATATGACAGATAAAGTTCCACACTTTTCAACCTTTGGAAAGAATTATACAAGACGATTCAAAGATACCGACTTATTTGAGCAGATTTTTTCATATTTTTTAGAAGAATGCTACAAGTTTAAATTGGTTGACCCAACAGAGATTTTTGTAGATGCTACTCATGTAAAAAGCCCGTGCAAACAGTAGAAAAATGCAAAAACGAATTGCTAAGGTAGAAGCTCTTTTTTATGAAGATATGTTAAAAACTGAAATTAATAAAGATCGACAAGAGCATCACAAAAAACCATTAAAAGATAAAGACGATAATAATCACCCTCCTTTGTCTGGCGGAGGAACTTCAAATGAAAAAACAATAAAATCTAGTACCACTGATCCGGAAAGTGGTTGGTTTCGTAAAGGTGAACATAAACATGTTTTTGCATACGCCGTTGAAACCGCTTGTGATAAAAATGGATGGATTCTAGGTTATACAGTCAGCCCTGGAAACTTACATGACAGCAGAACATTTAAAGGATTATATGATAAAATTAAAAATATTGGAATAAAAACACTTGTTGCAGATGCCGGATATAAAACTCCAGCAATAGCAAAGCTTCTTATAGATGATGGAGTTACACCACTTTTTCCGTACAAGCGTCCAATGACCAAAGAGGGGATTCTTTAAAAAATACGAATACGCTTATGACGAATACTATGATTGCTATATTTGCCCAAACAATCAAGTTTTGAAATATAGTACAACCAATCGTGATGGATATCGTGAATATAAAAGCTGTGGAAATGTATGCGAAAATTGTTCATATTTATCTCAATGTACAGAAAGCAAAAATCATGTGAAACTGATAACACGACATATATGGGAAAATTATATGGAGCAATGTGAAGATGTTCGTCATACTTTGGGAATGAAAAAAATTATATGAGCAAAGAAAGGAAACCATTGAACGAATCTTTGGAACAGCAAAGGAGAATCATGGTTTTCGTTATACACAAATGTATGGTAAGCCTCGAATGGAAATGAAGGTCGGGCTTACCTTTGCCTGCATGAATCTAAAAAACTAGCAATGATGCTTCAAAAAAAGCGGTAGGAAAGGCTGCTTAATATCGACTTTTTATCATTTTGGGCGAACAATTGCTGCAAACAGAGAAAAAATGGTGCTAGGACAACAGTCCTAGCACCACTTTGTCTACAGTCTGACATTTTCTTATAAGAAAATTTTCTGCATATAAAAGACCCACCAAAACTTGTCTGCTCCCGACAATTGGTGGGTCTTTTGTCACTCTTAAATTCAATTATTCGAATAAAATTGTCAGATAAAATCTTCTTTTTTTTTCTGTCTCTGTTAAATCGGTTTCCATAAACCACTGCACCGCATCTTTTGCCCACTCCACGGACTGTCCGTTCCGAACAGGACACGGTCACTTCCCATCGCATGAATCAAATCGACAAATGCTTCTTTTGTAAGCATTCCCGAAACGCCCTCTTTTTGCAGATAATCACCCGAAAAGAAGTGTCAAAGTAAAGCGGCTTTTCCATCAGTTTTTTTTACTTCATTCCACAAACCATCCGCCCATATGGGCAAGAATCAAGTGGTCCGACTCTGTGTCCTTTAACACCTCAAGCACATGATTAGGCGTACAGTGAACGGGGTCCGGCATTCCAATATCTACGCCGGCATGGACGGTAATATACAGTCCTAATTCTGTTGCTTTTTCTACAATCCGCTTGTACCGTATATCATTAAAAAAGGTCCCCTGATAATCCGGATGAATTTTGATTCCTTTAAGCCCAAGCGCTTTGATACGGTTTAATACTTCCGAAACATTCTCGGTCTCCGGATGAATTCCGCCAAACGAAAGAAGCCCGGTCTCTAAAGCCTTTGCATTTGTTTCTGCTGCCACTTCATTAATCGTATCTACCTGTTTTTTGACGTAGCGACAGGAAGAAGCAGGGAATAAGAAATCCCTGCCTCTTTCATCGACGCCATTAAGCCGGACTGCACACCATTGGTGTGAGCCTTCGTACCCGAATTTTTCTCAAGCTTTTCAATCGCCCGTTTTGCAATCGTCTCCCGGATACGTGTGCGTATGTGCATCAATTATCATTTTTCAAAAACCTACCTCAAATGCTTTTTGGTTGATTTCAACGGTTTTTGGCGGAACAGTGTTTGCAATAACATCTAACCACTGCTGTTTGTCAAAGTCCATATTTTTTCGCTGCCACACCAATAATAATGGTGTTAAATACGCGGGAATTGCCAAGTTTTTTCGCCTCATCCATCGGATCAATCGAAACCACTTTGTGGTCTTTTTTCAGTGTATCCAAAATATTCTCCGGATATTCAGCAACGCCGGTCACAACCGTCATCGGGTCCATGCGCTGGTCATTGACAATCATAACACCATCTTTTTTCAAAAAGTGTGCATATCGCATTGCTTCTAATTTTTCAAATGCAATAAGTACGTCTGCCTGACCTTCCTCTACGATCGGCTCATATACTTTGTCACCGTAGCGGACAAACGTAACAACGCTTCCGCCTCGCTGTGCCATACCATGAACCTCGCTCAGTTTTACATCAAAGCCTCCCGCTTTAATAATTCCACCTAAAAATGCGGCTGGTAAGGAGTGTTCCCTGACCACCTACACCTACAATCATTATTTTTTTTGTTTCCATGAATCAATTCCTCCGTTTTGCTTAGCGTGCCACACAATCAATGGCGTCAAACTTACACAACTGTTTGCAAAGTCCGCAGCCATTGCACATCGTCTCATCAATTGCAATCGTTCCATCTTCGTTTTTCGTAAGTGCCGGACATCCCGGTTTCAGACACATACCGCATTTCTTACATTTATCGGAAAGCGGCACACACTTATTCGGGAACTTCACGCCCTTAAGAAGTGCACATGGTGCGCAGGCAATAATTACGGAAACTTCATCTTTTGCCACTTCTTCTTTAATCGTCTTCTCCATTGCCGCCAAGTCAAATGCATTGACTTCCGTTACATTTTTTACGCCAATGGATTTACACAAGTTGTAAATGCTGATTGCCGGTACCACATCGCCCTGCAGTGTTTTTCCGGTTGCCGCATGGTCCTGATGTCCGGTCATACCGGTTGTGGAGTTGTCCATGATAATAACCGTTCCGGTTCCCTGATTGTAAACCATGTTAATCAGCGAATTAACACCGGTGTGCATAAAGGTCGAATCACCAATTACAGCTACCCAGTTTTTAATGTAATCTTTGCCGTGTGCCATTTCCATACCATGAAGGGTTGAAATGCTGGCACCCATGCAGACCGTTGTATCAATAACATTTAACGGCAAAGAGGTTTTGCACCCTGAGGTAAAGATTTCCTTGCCAATGCACTCAATGCCCCAGGCTTTACCTGCTCTTCGATTACCGGCTCCAATTCCTCAAATATGTAAAAGTTTGTTCACTTTTTGCAAACTCTTTCAATCAATTTTTTCGGAAGCGGATATACCATACCAAGTTTTAACACAGATGCCCAATGGAAATACTTCCTTCACATACTGGTAAGGAATACCACTGGTACGAAACCAATGGATGTATCATTATATTCTGCTTTGTTAATTGCAAAATCAGAACCATCTTTCTCTAAACGGTTCATGCGGTCTTCCACATGAAGATGACGCTTAATCCGCATTACCCGGCATCATAACATTTTTGCCCGGATTTCTCTCATATGGGTTATCTTCCGGCCCACACGGTCTCAATGCAACAGGGCCCTGTGAATGTGCCAGTCTTGTCGTCGTGCGAAGAATTACCGGTGTGTCATATTCTCACTGATTCGGTAAGCTTCTTTGACAAAATCTTTTGCTTCCTGGCTGTCGGACGGCTCCAATACCGGTACCAGCAGCACGTGCTACACAACGGGTATCCTGCTCGTTCTGGGGAACTGTAAAGTCCCGGATCATCTGCTACAACCACCATAAGACCGCCATTTGCTCCAATATAAGAAGCGGTATACAATGGGTCACTCGCCACATTTAACCCTACATGCTTCATCGATGCCATTGCGCGGACACCGCTGATGGATGCGCCAATTGCCACCTCAGTAGCAACTTTCGTTCGGCGACCATTCGCAGTAAATATCGTCATACTGTACCAGATTCTCGCTAATCTCCGTACTCGGTGTTCCCGGATAAGCAGCCGATACTTTTACCCCTGACTTCATAAGCACCACGGGCAATCGCTTCATTTCCTAACATAATCTTCTGTTTCGCCATGTCTGTTTTCATCCTCCTAGTTGTTTGTCCTTGGTTTAGCTACTCTGCCAAACCCTAATGATACTATTCTATCACATTTGCTCATAAATGGGAAATTATTTCATTATCTTTTCAGATAAACGTTCTTCTGATTATTACCCACGTTTTCAACCTGAAGTGCGCGGATGGAGTGCACCAACTTCTGAACGTTGCATATCCCAATTTCTTCACCTTGAAATTTGGGAAATGGTCATACACTTTTTTGTGCCAGCTGTCCAATATCAATTCCTGTAACGCCCGCCTTTTTTCACCGTATCAACCATAAATTGTTCCACTTCTTTGGCATCATTTTTCAGAATTACCTGAATACTGGTATGATTTCTCTTCAATTCAAAATTATCCAAATCCTCAATAAATCTCGACAGCGAACTATAACCATAATTTCTCACGTCAAAATCGGAATATTTTTTCACAAGGGCACTCCAATTTCGCCAAGTCCCGTATCTTTTCCATTGTTTTCGTTTGTCGTAATAACTTCCAAAACAGCATCCGAAATTTTCTTTTTTGGAAACGGCATTTTCTTTTTTTTTATTTTCCTTTTGTCGCCCTCAAGTAAAAGCTCAATATTCGTAAATACCGAGCATGCACCACGGAATGATTTCGGCGTCTTGCTCGCCCATGCCAATCACTTCCATGCCGGATTCCCGCAGGCGGCTCGCTATCTTGTAAAGTCACCGTCCGATGACACAATGCAGAATCCTTCTACATTTCCTGCATACAAAATGTCCATCGCATCAATAATCAGTGCCGAATCCGTCGCATTTTTCCCTGTCGTATTGCGAAACTGCTGAATCGGCGTAATCGACCGCTCCGCCAGCTCACTTTTCCATTTGTTCATGTGGTAGTCAGTAAAATCACCGTAAATACGTCGATACGTTGCCACCCCATGCCTTGTCATTTCGTCCAGAATACTGTCAATATATTTTGCTGATATGTTGTCCGAATCAATCAGCAGCGCAAATCGTTTGTCGCTCATATCCCTCTTTCCTTTCTACTGATTTATACGAAAATGTTCTTTTTATTCTATCACAGCACCATACCCCCTGCAACATTAGACAAATTTCTTTTTAACCTATCTATACATTCTCTATCCATTCCAATACTCTGAAAATAATTGATACATCTCCATATTTTTCTCGAAACATCTTCAAAAACATTTCCATAAAATATTTGTTTGGCGTTACAATCGCCATATCAATATCTGAATTCTGCTTAATATACTCAAGTCTTTGTTTAATATAATATTTTGTAACTAGATAATTCTCAATAATATCCTCATCTTTCACCCCGGCAAATAAGAGCAAAACAGCAGAAACGACACCACTTCTATCTTTTCCGGCAGAGCAATTAAAAAATAACTCCTTGTGGCGCATTCGCAATACATTCAAAATGGCTTTCATATTTGGTTCTTCCGCAATTTTCAGAAAGCTAAAGGGTACCTCTTCTACTGAATTTGGCACCTTACTTCCTTCATAAACGGGGAAGTTATAATATGTCATTCCTTTAACATTTGTTAAACTACTTGGCTTTTTTTCTTTACATCTTCTTCCGTTCGCATATCTATCACTGTTGTAATATCATGGTTGACAAGAAATTTTTATCTCTATCGCTTGCATATCCCTGCCTGTCACTCCTAAGAACCGAAAAACTCTTTGTTTTTCTTCCATAACAGGTTTCATAGCCTCCCAAATCTCTTGTATTTTGAGTTGTTTCCAGTAAACTTTTATACTCCATATCCTTCTCCATTTCTGCAGCGTTAAATTACCTTAAATCATTCTGCCCTCTTCCACTTTAACCGCAATCTGCCATTTATCTTCATACACAATTTCACCTACAAAATTTGTATAGACAACATCGTATGCCCTATTATATTTATCTAACAAATGTATTGCCGGCCTCAATTTTTCGTACATTTCCCTTGTAGTATCACATTTAAAAAAAAGTAATAACTTTTTCCCTTTTTACACATGGTTCAGGCTCTGGTAAGTGACTCTTAAACCAGTCATCAATACACACAAACATCTCTTTTTTTCGCTTTCATCCATGACCCCTGCATTTACAAGATTCCAACAAAGGCTAAAAAATCCCTTTAGGATACCTGGTAATATAAGAATCTTCTCTACCTTGTATTCGCATATACTTATAACTCATTTTTCTCCTTCCTCAAAATAAAAACACGCCTGTTGGAAATAAATTTTCCCCAACAAGCGTGGATCAAGCATTTTGCTAATATCGATGTTACCAAATTTAAAAGGAAGCCAGACGCATCCGACTCCCTTAGGCATAGTCCGCAGACGTCCGCCGCAATTCTATATTATATTATGCCACATTTTTTCGATTATACAATAAGGATTATATGATCAACTATCGAATCAAATGTTATATTAGTAATACCCGTCTCTGCACTGATACATTTAGCAATTCAAAATTTCTTGTAGACAAACATCTAGTGATTTAGCAAAGAATATATTTTAAAATTTTTTCAAATAATGCAGTTCTTTCCACAAATGATCCTGTTCTAAATATTTACTTTTTACATAATCTAAAAGATTATTAAAAGGTTTTCGATTCAACATCGTATCATCTTTCATTCTGAACTCTTCTTTAACAACAGAATTCTCTCCATTAACGAGCAAACAGTGACGCTCTTCATAATCGTACTCTTTAAAATTTTTATGGATATTAGAATACTCCACTTGATAATAAAAGGAAAAATTCCTCTGGAGGTACAGCTTCCGTATTTATCATCTCACACTGATTATAATGCCCATTCCAACTTTTATAACTTCCACTCCAAACTGCATTAAAATCATCACCATTTTTCACGTTTTCGGATAAATACTTTTCTTTGTCAAGATTCTCAATTCCCAGTTCCTCTGAAAACCTATCTAAACAATCTCTGAGAACCTCCTTTACCTTCTCACAGGAATGATAAAATTTTTGCATTATAATACACAAACTTACTATCCTGCACATTTACTGCATTTTGCCGATTAAGTGCCCTACCTTCAACAATGTTACTAGACACAGCTGCCTGCACCGTTTGTATTGTTAAATCACAATACATTTTATTTAAAAATTCTTTCTCGTTATCTTTATCCAGCCAGCCGCCAGAAACGGCTTCTTCATATGCATTACGTATCGTATTTGATATTGCCGCGTCCAATTCAACATCAGAAATCTTTTCCTGATAAAAAGCAGTAAGATACTCTTTGCGCTGAACACTGTCTTTGACACGACATTGCAACAACTTACTTTCTTTTTCGCTGCATTGCCACCAGTGCTTTCCCCCGCTTTCTTTGAAGAATCTACCGTTTTCCCTCCTTTTATTATTTACATTTGTAACTTGCGACTGTTCATAACTAACAATTGAACTATTTACTGATGGTATAGAAATCCCCATGCTTTTTTTCCATTGTTGTATCCTCCTTTTCAACAAATTCCATGACCTTACATATATTAGTCACCAATATCTATATCTACAAGTGAATTCGGCAGATTTTTCTCCTCTGTTAACACCCAGTGCACGAACACCCCTTTTCAGTGCACGAAATCTATGTAAAGAATTTTTTCCATGTATACCCCATAATCATGATAGTTCCTCAGCCATGCAATCTCTCTTCTTTCGAGAGGATGCTACTCCGTGACTGGGATATTTTTTTCCGTTGCCTGCCAGTGTGCCCCCACTATAACACAAAAGACAGGGAAATCCTGCCCCCTGTCTTTGTACTGCCAGTTTCACTGTCATCTGTTATTCTGTTTGTAAATCCGAGATTTCCTCTCAGACGGGAATCTCGATTTTCATTTGAAGAGATAAAAGGAAGATAAAAAAACAGTTGCTTAAAAAGCCAAACAACTGTTTTTCAAATTAATGTTTCTTCAATATGTTGCCAACACGGAATATTGATAATTATCAGATATTGTTTATACCACTCACTTCCATAATCAAAAAAATATCCTGCCCCAGATCATGTAAACCAGCAGATGAGTATCCAATAGATAACACCATATCCGGCACATTTTGCCAGCCCCCACTCTGCCACTTCCTGAATACAGCCACAGACAGCCTGTGCATAATCCTCTTTTGCCTCATACGGAAAAATTGGATCTTTCCACACTTCCTCACGGATCACCGTTTTTTATATCTGTCCCATCTTCTGTGTAATATAGCCATTCTCTTCCTTTAACTCATGCAATTGATAACCTGTGTATCTGTACACCTCTCTATAAGCCCAAGTTTTGTCAATACTCAATTTATTACTTATCTGAGTACTATGAGCACCATCCTGCTCCGAAAACCAGTTAATTTGCTGCCAAAGATGCTTTCCGTTTTCCCCTTGATTTAGTACAGATTCCATTTTCCCCTTGATTGCAGCATCCTCACAATCCACGGAAATGTAATAACTGTAAGGATCTACCCGAAAATGTACTGTGAGGCTTCTCCTACTTCAATTTTATTTTTTGAAAAAATAAAATTGAGCTGTGCATCACACAACTGTCTATAGTAAGAAATTTGAGAAGCATTTATTTCATCATATTCAAGCGTCAAATTGTTTATCCGAAATACCGAGTCAAACATATTCGCACCTACCACTTTTCCTCTTTTTTTAACATGGACATTTCATTTCGATACCCAATACTTCTTTCTTCTCTGGTTAAATCTGATGTAAACCACGGACAGGTAGGATCATAATACTTTCTCTCAATATAAAGTTCCGGGTCATCATGCTTCTTGGCTTCTTCTATCAATTTACTATATTTATCTGTAAGTATTTGATAGCACACTTCACCTGATGACACATAAGGACATTTCTGCCTAGAACGTGTAATCTCGTCACCCGCATTCTCAAGCGTTTTCTGGTTAGCCTCTCTTGCAGCTTCAAAATATGACGCAATATCAACAGTCTGGTCAAACTTAATATTCTCTGACTGACCATAAATCTGAGCTGTCTTTTGAATTTCCATTGCTTCCGAACTAATCGTTAAACAATCTCGTTTCGTAGCCACATTCTTTTTTATGCACGCAGCCGCTTTTCGACATCCTTGTGCTCATTTTGAAAAAAATAATCGTAACACTGCTTCCTGTTGTTTCAGCCTGATTATATCTGTCATGACAGAGCCTCCTATTTATAAAGTTCATAATTTGTATCGAATAAATCATTAGAAATCTCATTTTACTATATAAGCAAACTATGCTTACTTTTTACAAATGATAATATATTTGTTTTTATTCTACGTCAATACACCGTGCACGAATCCCCCTTATCAGTTCCTGAATTGCTGAATTCTCGATATGCGTAATTTGACATTTTGACCTTATTATGATATAATAATGCACAATTTGTTTTTAGTGGCATTATATTGGGAGGCTTTATGTTGTCAATTTATCTTTGGGAAATATTTGTAAACATCATAGAAAATACGATCGTTGCTTATTTACTGTTTCATCGTCTTACATTAAAAATTCTAAGTATTATATAGCGCTGTTTACTAGTTTTGTGCTTTTTTCAAGCATCTTAGTTTCTTATTGCAATTTTTATCAAATCAACACTACTGCAACTCTGCTCGCCCTTTTTCTTTTTCGAATGATATTTATATTTCTATGTTTTAGAAATACATTCTCTGAAAAAACTTTTACCTGCTGCCTTCCAAGTTTTATGAGTATATTCGCAATCAGATTACATATACAATTGCGCTTATCGTTTCTGCCAGTAACCTTTCTTCTTTTTTGACTTTTTAGGTGATAATCGTGTCGTATCAACCTTGCTGTTTTTGTTATTTATATTCCTTTTCATGATTGCTTTCTTGCATATCCTGAATGACATTTCTTCTTTACCAAAAAAAATTTGATGTTTTTGTGGTAATAACTACTGTTATTGCCTTATTTGTGTCCACGTTTTCCTGAATATAATCGTTGAACTTGATACTGACAAATTACCTATGAAATACCGGATACAACTTAACAGCATCAGCATTTTTATTCTTTTCGTTTTCCTCGCTATGTTATTTCTAATCAAATTATCAGTAAATCATATCAAAGAAAACATCAAATTGGCAGAACAAATACATATGTATGAAAAAAAAATAGAGAACGAAGCAAAACTATTCTCCAATCCGCAAAGAGTCTGCAAAAATGGAAACACGACTACTGAACCATTTAGCTGTGATCCATGAACTAATCAAAGCAGGGTCCTATCACCAACTCAGCCAATATGTATCCGAGCAACGCGAGTCCCTCCCGCAATCTTTCCCAATTGTAAGTACAGGTCATCCTGTCATTGATGCAATTTTAACCAATAAGTACGCGATTGCACAGTCAGAGCATATATCGTTTATGTATTCTGTTATTCTCCCTGAGCATTTTCCTATCAATGATATTGAAATCACGGGGGATTTTAGGCAATCTCCTAGACAATTCAATAGAGGCCTGTACCAAGATAGAACGAAAGACGGATACCCATCCTCAAATCAATGTTTTTCTTAAACCACAGCGGGAGCATGTATCATATTCATGTAGAGAATAGTTCCTCTGGAAACTATCGACAAGCTTAATGGTCAACTGGACAGCACAAAAACAGATCAGAAAAATCATGGTAAAGGTTTGACAAATGTTAGAGAAATTGCCGAAAGAAATTCTGGCTTTTTGCAATATAACAGCCGAAAAAAGATTCTTTTTACTGCTGATGTATATATTCCATTACTTACAGAGAGGGGGTAAATCATTATGAAATTAAATGTAACAATTTTAGAAGATGAAGCAACTCATGCTGCGCAATTAAAACAATTGCTGGAAAAGTGGGGTAAGCAAAATAATATTTCCACATCTATACGTCACTATTTTTTAATGACAAAAGGATTTTTTCAGAAAGAATATGACGAAGACGAACTTTTTTTATTGACATTAAATTAGGATCGGCAAATGGAATGGACATTGCAAAACAATTACGAAAGGATGGGTTTTGCGGCAATATCATTTTCTGACTGCTTTTTCCGGAATATGTCTTTGACGGGTATCATGTTCAGGCTTTGGATTATTTGTTAAAGCCAATTAGTCAGAACAAACTTGAACAATGTATGAAACCCATTTTGAGAAACATGCAGGGGTCTTATCACGTGTACAAAACAAAAAACTGAAACAGTAAAAATACCCTACAACAAAATATTGGCTTTTACCTCTTTTCGGCACTTATGTAGATATAATAACCCAAAAAGACATCACTCAATGATAATCAGGTTTTTCGTCAAAAAATCATCATTAAAAAAATCTACAAAAATCAACTACCTAAAGAATTTGTCCGTTGCCATCGAACAGTTATTGTCAACATGAATAAAGTTATGCGATTAACCAATAAAGACATCACTCTTTCCGACAATTCTATTTATCCTGTGTCGGAAAAGCTATTTGGAGCATGTTCATTGAAGTTTTTTCAACAATAAAAAAGCTACTTGATATATAAACTATGATACATAATAATATTCACAGTTTGTTTGGCTTTTTCTATATCAGTCGCTGAATTTAAGTACTGAAAAAATCCCTGATGATCTGGTCGATTACCATATTCATCAACAAGATTAGATGGGTCTTTTATGAGAAAAACAACTCTCGCTGGTTCAGAAAAAGCGAGTGCCTGAGCAACTGTAAGATGACAATCGCACAAAACTTTCTTATTTTCTGATAAACGAATCAAATCAAGAAGAACAAACTCTAACTGTTCACGAGTATTATTCAACAGCCAATTCTTATATTCTTCAACTGTTCTTCCAAAAAATTCATCTGCACTGTTAAAATACGTATTCATCGCAGGCTGAAATAATGGGTTCGACATTTTTTTGTGCTCGTCGAATCTCTCATCAACATCAAATAGTTCAAATCCATACTTTTCCGCCAACGCACGTGAAACGGTTTGTCTTTCCTCCACAAGGTGTTCCCGTTATAAAATAAACATTTTTTAAGTACTCTTTGATTACATTATCTTGAAATATCATTGCACAATCTCCTTTATTAAATAGTTTTCGGGTTCTGCCTATACATAAAACTATTTAACATAGTTCTATGAACTCAGATATTTCTTAATTTTAAGAACATCATCATATTCATTTCACCTCCACAACTTTCGATTTGAAAAGTATATTTCTATTATTAATGATAGTCAGTTTTACAAACTTGAAGTTATAATTTTCCTTACTTCTATAAATCTTCATCTTCTTCATCTTCTTTATCTTTTTTTTTTCGTTTACTGCTACGTGAACTATCTATTCCCTGCTCCAACGGCTACACCGATAGCAATTCCCCAAAGGAAGATTATCTAAGGCAGTTCCAAATGCAACACCTAAACATAAACCAATTGCCATATACATATCGTCCCACCATTGTTTACGAACTTTAATAACTGATAAGGGAAATACAAGGCAAAAAAAAAATTATATAAAACAGTATAACACAAAATAAAAGTGACATGGTGAACTGATTGAAATGCTTCTGATTTTGTAGCAAATAATTGATGCATTGATGTTTATACCAGTGTAGACTATATGCTTCGCATTGACTGCTGGGAAGCAGAAAAGAATTTGAGAACCACACCCGAATCAGATTGTGCATTAAACACACTTGACATTATAGTAATGTTCAAAAAAGCTCTCTGTGCAATGCACAGGAGCTTTCAGACTGTAGACAAAGTGGTGCTAGGACTGTTGTCCTAGCACCATTTTTCTGTTTGCAGCAATTGTTCGCCCAAAATGATAAAAAAGTCGATATTAAGCAGCCTTTCCTACCCGCTTTTTTGAAGCATCATTGCTAGTTTTTTTAGATTCATGCAGGCAAAGGTAAGCCCGACCTTCATTTCCATTCGAGCCTTACCATACATTTGTGTATAACGAAAACCATGATTCTCCTTTGCTGTTCCAAAGATTCGTTCAATGGTTTCCTTTCTTTGCTCATATAATTTTTTTCATTCCCAAAGTATGACGAACATCTTCACATTGCTCCATATAATTTTCCCATATATGTCGTGTTATCAGTTTCACATGATTTTTTGCTTTCTGTACATTGAGATAAATATGAACAATTTTCGCATACATTTCCACAGCTTTTATATTCACGATATCCATCACGATTGGTTGTACTATATTTCAAAACTTGATTGTTTGGGCAAATATAGCAATCATAGTATTCGTCATAAGCGTATTCGTATTTTTTTAAAGAATCCCTCTTTGGTCATTGGACGCTTGTACGGAAAAAAGTGGTGTAACTCCATCATCTATAAGAAGCTTTGCTATTGCTGGAGTTTTATATCCGGCATCTGCAACAAGTGTTTTTATTCCAATATTTTTAATTTTATCATATAATCCTTTAAATGTTCTGCTGTCATGTAAGTTTCAGGGCTGACTGTATAACCTAGAATCCATCCATTTTTATCACAAGCGGTTTCAACGGCGTATGCAAAAACATGTTTATGTTCACCTTTACGAAACCAACCACTTTCCGGATCAGTGGTACTAGATTTTATTGTTTTTCATTTGAAGTTCCTCCGCCAGACAAAGGAGGGTGATTATTATCGTCTTTATCTTTTAATGGTTTTTTGTGATGCTCTTGTCGATCTTTATTAATTTCAGTTTTTAACATATCTTCATAAAAAGAGCTTCTACCTTAGCAATTCGTTTTTGCATTTTTCTACTGTTTGCACGGGCTTTTACATGAGTAGCATCTACAAAAATCTCTGTTGGGTCAACCAATTTAAACTTGTAGCATTCTTCTAAAATATGAGAAAAAATCTGCTCAAATAAGTCGGTATCTTTGAATCGTCTTGTATAATTCTTTCCAAAGGTTGAAAAAGTGTGGAACTTTATCTGTCATATCAAGACCAAGAAACCATCGATATGCAACGTTTACTTCAATTTCTTTTTACTGTCTGACGCATGCTCTTGATTCCATACAGATACTGAATGAGAGGTATTTTAATCAATGTCACAGGATCCATGCTGGGCCGACCGGTATCGTGCGAATATTTGTCTTTCACTAAATCATAAATGAAAGTCCAATCGATTGCTTTTATCGATAATTCGAAGAAGATGATCCTCATAGAACCATTTCATCCATACATAACAAATGAATTTGTTCTCTCTTTTTTTATCAGCATTTTCAGTCATCATGAAAATCACCACCTAGTATTTTATACTTCTATTACAACTTTTTCTTGTTGCGAACTCCACGATCTCTGCTCTTGCGAGTATCTTTTTCCGTTTCCGGAATTCAATTTATAGGATGCCTTTACCGTGAATCTTCTGGAAACTGTCGTCTGTTGTACCGCTACCACTTTTTTTACCGTTCGACCATCATCTAAGATACATTTTTCATCCCAAGCTTAGTTGTTTCCTGCCCTGAACTACCAGCACACTGCAAATACTTGCTCTCTGTAAGATTTGCATGCTTTCATATTCATAAAGCAATCTCGTCCTGAATTTCTGGACCTTCAGCTGTCTGGATAAGAGAAAATACCATCCCTGTGCGTTGTCAGATGCACGATTCAAACCACGAACCTGAGCTCTCATTTTCTCAGAAATAGCAAGACCTGCTGCATCATCCGCTGCACGGTTGATTCTGTAACCACTGGAAAGTTTCTCAGTAGATTTAGCCAAGTTGTTTCCTACGATTCCCTAACTGTCTGTTAGCGTTCATTGATGTAATGTTGTGTTGTACGATCATAATAATTACCTCCTTGTTTACCATCACAAATCCGTTTGCGACGTTGCGTTTGTTTTAGTTTCTATAATATCCAGAGGCGCAGGCTGCGGGCCTGGCAGCTTGCAATCCCCTGATTATTATCACGATTTGGTGTCACCGGGTTTCGTGCCTCTTTTTTGCGGTACTTTTTCCGGTAAGTTTGGCTCGGCATAATAAGAAGGAGAATTCTTCTTTAGTTCCGGATTGTTTTTTCTAATACGGTACTGCGTACGATATTAACTTCGCCCAGGAGCATCAATCATAATACGCAAATGATGATTACTTCCGCCTAAAAAACAATTTTGATATCATCGCCAAGCATTAAGTATTCTTCTGTACTAAGTGATAATCGAAGCATTTTTAGACCTCCCTGTCTTGCATTGATACAACATTTGTTGGTAAAATGTTGCATTTTCTCTCTGACACTATATATATCGGCTGTTTTCTTTTTTTTCCTTAACCTTTTTTAACTTTTTAAATTTTTTCTAAAAACATTTTTTTCATATACTTCGTCTTTGTCTAACTGCTCAATCCCTAAGTAACGCTTTGTGATTTCATAGGAAGAATGATTGTAAATACTCATAAGCAATGCGGGTGGCGTTCCATTTTTTTCCAACATAATAATAAAAGTTTTTCGTAATGAATGGCAGCTGACAGGTTCTTTCATGCCACATTTCTGTGCTGCCTTTTGAATAATCCAAATGCTTTGTGAGCCGTGTAATTGGTTCATCTTTAACCTTTTGACTAGAAAAAATATAATGTTCGGAATCAATGGTTTTCTATTGTTTTTCGATAATAACCAGTGCTTCCTTTGTTGCACGGTTCAATGCCAACACATTTTTCTTTCCTGTTTTTTTCTCAGTCACAATGATGTGCTCCAAATAGCCGGTAGAGTTACATACATCTTTCCATTTTTGAATTTTAAAATGTCGCTAATCCATAATGCCGAGTTGAGTCCAAAACAATCAGTGCATAATTTCTTGGCTTGTTTCCTCCTTTTTTGTAATAATTTCTAAAAATTTTCCAGAGTTTTTTTTGTTCCGTTTCGGTTGTGTCGTTCCCATACTAACCTCCTTCTCCCTTCCTTATTTGGATTACCAAAAATAATCCCTTGCTGTCAATGCAACATTTTACCAACAAATGTTGCATTCTTTCAGACAGGAAGAGTTTTCTTTTATTATGACCATTTTTTCTTCTTTTTGGTGACAAATTCATTAGAGGTACTGTTATACTATAGTGAATTATTGACCGAATGGAGAAAATGAAAATCAGGTGATAGGCCTATGAAGAAATTCCAAATTCGAAAAAATGAGAAAAAATCAGACCTCCACACAGTTGCAGGAAATGTACCGGGATTTGATTCCGGAAGGGGCTCGTGGAAGTGATAGAGAACAGTATTATCGTACAGTCGACAGACCGGGTATTTTCTTCTTACGAGGAGTGGCGGCGGATGGTGATAAAGGTGTTTGGCGGTACGATGGGGTATTGTGCGTGCATTGTGCTCCATTCCTTGTTGTGAGAATATGTGATTGTTTTCCGGTGAATGCAGAGGGCAGGGGCGTTGGCAGAAAAAAATATTTGAGGCATTATTGGATGAATTTACTTAAAATCAGTGTGAATATGCACTTTTGGTTTCTTCCGGATTTGAGGGCACGGGGTTTTATGAAGCGGTTGGCTATACAAGATGATATACGCGCGGGTTTCAAAATATTATTAGATATTAGAAAATTATAATCAGTTAAATATTTTGCTTTGACAGAAATATAAAAAATTTGATAAAGTTGCAAATGACATAAAAAATAAGTGTCTTTGTGTGGAGGATTTGATACTTCATGACCCACTTTCATACACACTGCCGGAGCAGATGACCAGCTACATGAGGTAGCACTTCAGATGTTGACGCTGGAGGAGTGGCAGGGGTGCGCATGGTGTGTTGACTCCCCATTTTTTATGCCCAGCTGACAAAATTTCGTCTTTTAGAGCGGAGAGAGCACTTCTTTCGGAAATTAACGAAAGCACTGAATGAGCATGATATGGGGACTCCCCTTTCTTTACGGAAGGGCGCGGAAGTTTATTATTTTTCCGGGAATTGGGGATGCGAAGCAAATTCGCGAACTCACGATTGAAGGAACCGATATTTTGCTCCTTGAGATGCCATTGCTCAGTGGACGGATGAGATTTATGTGGATGTCAAAAAAATTGAGAAAACAAAAGCGATAATCTTACTAGCTCATGTCGAGCGATATGATTCATTTCAAAAAGCAGAAAAATCTGGAATCAAATTTTAAACTTCCCCTATACGCTCAGATTAATACGGGCGGAATCGACAGACATAAAAAGCGTTTTATCAAAAAATTTTTAAAACTTCAGGTGCCGTTGGTGCTGGGAAGTGACTGTCACAACATGAAAACACGTTTGCCAAATTTAAAACAGGGACGTGACAGTTTAAGAGACATCTTTGGGGAGACATTATTAGCAGCAATTGATAAGACGGAGGAAAGGTTGCTGAAATAATATGCGTAGGAAAGAGCGAAGAAAGATGCTTATTCTTTTGTCGCGCTTATATTGGCGATGATAGCATTTGAATTGGGCTCAAAATTTTTTGAAAATCATATGCCGGAACCGGTAATTTCGGAAGATGGTTTTTTGATGATGAGCAGTCGGAAGAGTTGGCTGCTTTTGGGAGTTTGAAACTGAATGGGAATATTTTATTCTTATTATCACGATTTTAGTATATATTTAATTATGGGGACAGATAAAAACAGGTGCTGACAGTAAAGTATACCAAGGAAGTATGAGTGATTTTTAATGCTTGTTATTGTGGATAAAACAGACAACAATTATTCTTTTTGCCGATTAACAGAGATACGATGTCGGAAGTACGATTGATACAGGATGATGGTACCGGCGCGGCAACAGCGGAACTGCAATTGTGTACAGCACATTGGTATGGGGGAAATGCCGGGCAAAGTTAGTGCTAACACAGTGGAGAGCATATCC
>VOFC01003708.1_pt1 | contig 25475 bp, 52 predicted proteins | sample 5384161 | NCBI WGS metagenome assembly VOFC01 (sample SAMN12384722, study PRJNA508395) | human gut metagenome | isolation source: healthy gut B | host: Homo sapiens | reverse complement strand
TCGGTAGCCGCTTCGTTCGGTTACGTATTGCTCTGAAATCAATGCACTTCTGCGGCTGCTTCTGCGTTGACAGCCGCTGCGGCGGGAGCTATCACCTCGTCCATAAGCCGTTGGAGTACCCGGCTCTGTACCTCCGGCGGCGGAGCCTTCCCGGCAGTCCACGAGCAGAGAAGCCCGCCTCCTGTCTTTTTTCCTCCGGCGTAAGGCCGGGGTCGTCGAGACGTCAGAAACGCAGCACCCGGTCGAAATCCATTACAGGGTCAGCCGGTACTCCTGGCCGTCAACAGTAATGCGGTCGGGGAACGGCTCGTAGAGCTTCATCTGAGCTTCTTCCCTGCGGTATATTCCCTGAGCTGCTGCGGCGGCGGCTATGCATTCGTTCACGCGGGGGTATTACGTCGTAATATACGGCACTATCGCGACGGACATCTCGACGTAATTTCCCTCGAAGAACTCGCAGATACGCTTTTGCGTTCTCCCTGCCGAAGCACACCGCGAACACCCCGCGCACCGCCCTGCCGTACTGCTCGTAAGCCTCGGCATAATCCTTGTCGGAGGCCGCCTTTTTCGCGCCTGCTCGGCGGTCGTGATGTCGGTGAGGTTCCTGCGGAGTTCCCGCGATGGCGTCGATGTCAACGACGAACTCCAGCGTTCACGGCGAGCTTTCCGTCCTCTGCGCACAATTCCAGCGTGTCGCGTATCTTCTCCGATCTCTTTATCTGGTACATTTTCTGCTCTTTCAGCATTAAAAGCCCTGTCTTCTTCTCGCCGCTGTCGTCAAAGCTCGCCATCATCTACGGTGGGCTTGCGTTGAACGCTATGACTACAGTCACGGGTTCGGGTCGGTGGAATTACCACCTGCCCCCGATTGTCATCTGGGTCAGCGTAACCGGGCAGGTGATTATCTGTCCGTTTCGGCTCATCTTGATATCCGGTAACGCCGGGCGACCACTGCACCTTGTCGAGAGATAAGCGCACACCGGGTCCGCCGCCATGAATTCGCCCTGGAAGCGTGATAGTCGGCTGGAATCCGGTAACGTTGCTGAGCTGTATCTCGCCGTCGCTGAGGAACGACGCGGTGTGGACCACTTGTTCATCGCTCTGGAAACGCTCGTGAACGCTTCGCCATTATTGGACTTGTAGGTCGCGCTTTGCCGCTTGCCTCCGGGGTAGTGTTGATGAACATGACCTCGTGGTTAAGCCTTGGCTCAACACCCGCGACGCTTGGGTAATGTCTGGGACATAATTCTCCTTTCAAATCATAACACGCAGGTTTACGGACAGCGAATATATCCAGTAATCACCGTCAGCTTCTACGAATAACGGCTCGCTGCGTGCCTCCGCGTTAACGACAGGCGCACCTGCCGTGTTGCCGTGCTCATCGCAGGCGTTGGCTATCTCGCACAGACAGCCGTATGCCTGCTCTGTTTTCTTGAATTTCGACAGCACGTCGAGCTTCGCCAGCGGTTCGCGAGGTCGAGAGTGAACTCCAGGAACCTGTCACGACCTGCACTGCGATACTCCCCCGGCCGAAAGAAGCCGACGGACGCCGGCTGTCCTGTTGTTTTTCTCCGCAAAAGCCGGAAGCTTCGACTGCTAATAACTGCGCCAAATCATTTGTTCAGCTCCTTTCGCAATGCTGTTTCGTGGGTTACCCATGATTCTCGCCGTGGTCTGCCTGGAAGCGCTCGCACCAGTGGAGCCGGCTTTTTCGGGTTCTTGCGCTTATCGAATTTAAGCCGCACTCCAGCGAGACCTTGACCTTCGTCGGCCTCCACGCCCATGCTGAACCGGTTTTCGGGTCACCATCAGCACGCCGTGATATACCAGATATCTAGCGTAGGGGAGTAGACCAGACGGCTTTCCGTGACAGTATATCGCTGTGGATATTCGAGCTGTTGCGACAGCGCGTCCGGTCGTCCGGAACGTACTCGTTGCAGTCCGCGGCGCCTGCTGAGAGGTTATCCACGCGCTTCCTTTTCGAAGCCGCGCGGATATCGACCACTATCTGAGCAGGTGATGTTCGCGGGCACGTCCCTCGAGATGGGTGGGTTTCTGACGGTCGTAAAAACCTCGACAGTCTCAACGCGGTAACGCTTGCCGCCAAATTCGACGATATCGGCTGAACTCCGCCCTGGAGCGCTATTCCGGCAGTCGTAGCGTTGCGAACAGCGTAACGGAGCGGTTGTCGGGCGTGAATTATCATTTTACTCGCAGGCTCTACGCGGATATGCGTGAGCTTCGCCAGCTCGACGGCTCCTTTTTCTGCCACGCCCGTTTTTCTTTCTCCTCGTACAGCACCGCCGGGTAGATCGGCGAGAACGGGATAGGTCTCATATCCCTCACCCCTCTGTGGAAGGCGATCCAGATGTTTCCAGCAGCGCCAGAGCCTGGGCGCAGCGAATTCGCCGCCGAACCGCCGGAATTGCCTGAACTCCCGCCGCCGGAATAGCTGAACTTCCCGAGGCGTTACCGAGCCGCCGTCCGTGGTCCCGACAGCGCCAGAAACGCCGCCGTTTTCGGATAAACTCCGCCTGCGCGCAGACCGCATTCTGCGCCGCTGTTACGCCATACTTCCGGCGTGGTAGCTACAATATACCCCGACGGGGAATAATCCCGTCTACGATAAGCTCCGCGCGCGTTTGAGAGCGGCTGTCAGCTCGTCGAATCCAGTCCCCCCCCCAGTTCGCGGAGTAGTATTCAGCCGTGACCGTCATGCTACTGTAACATAGCCAAACCTTAACGCACTTCTTGTTGCTGTCGCGAGGTCGATTATTTCAATGACGTCGCCCTTCTTGCAGGAATCTGCGTGCTGTTGGAAGTGAACGCATTTGTCGTAGCGATGGCGGTGAAGGTCACTCCTCAAGCGCCGCACGCTTTGCCGGGAGTTCACGCGGTATGCGAACGCGCCAGTAGCGCTCTCTGCGACGGTGACCTTGCACTTATCCGGAAGCTTAAACGCGCCCCACACCGCGTAAGAGTAAGCGAACTTCCCGCGGAAAATACAGCAGCCAATAGCGCTCTTTGCGAAGACACCACCGGTAATCCGTAAACGGAACGTCCTGTACGCAAGAAAAGGCTAAGTAATGCTTGCTGTCCTTGAGGTCATTTCACGACCAGCACCTTCCATGCGTTGATGCGCCAGCATAAGCGCCGGTGACCTGCGATCATCGCAGGTTAGCGGTGTCGTCGTTCCACTCGTACGCGAATCACCCGATGCCGACCGCGCGCCGGACTGCTTCACTGCGTCGCGAGCGCGGAAGCCTGCACGAACGGCGGGGCTTTCAGCATAGCCGCGTAGATGTCGAGGTAACAAGCAGGTAGCGCCTGCGTCGTTCGGGACGTTCGCCCCGCGCTCATCGGCGTACCGGATATCCCACCACAACATCGCTGTCGCCGCGATTGCTTGCGGAGGACGTATTGACGCGGGGTGCCCACCTGCCGAGATGACCGTGGAAAGCAAATCCGGTCGAGGAACGATCGCCATGGGTAAGGAGTTGTCGGGAACCGCGTCGTAGCCGTCCACAAGCTCGTTGACGCTTCTCGCGGTTGATGAGGATAGCGGTACTCGGTGGAGCTTTCCGGGAAAGATGCGCCGCCGGCGCTGCGGTCGTAGTCGCCGGCCACTGACCCGCCGTCGCGCACCGGAACCTTGACCGCGCCCGCGACCGGGTCGCCCTCGTAGTCGTTGTTGAAGATGATACCGTCCTTAAGAATGTTTTCCGAGCGCATTTTCGCAAGGACAAGCGAAGAACAGCGCCCCTGAGCCTCATGAGCCATAGATTTCTCCCCGCTTTCAGTCGAAAAATTCGGAATTGCGAATGGAATTTCGGTGCCGCCTGCGGCGGTTATTTAAATCAGTCCCACGAAGTGGGACACCTAATCCGAATTAAAATTCCGAATTCCGAATTAAAACTTGATTCCGGGGTTCTTCGCACGGAACGCGGCTTCAACGCCGGAAATAGCGGCGCTGCCGTTCCCGCCGGAAACCCCTGTTGTTGTCGGCGCTGAACCTCCTGCGAACTGCGGATATTTCTTCAGAACCTCGTCGGATTGCCTTTTTTCAAGCGGCATGTCGTCGCTGACTTTAAGCGAAGCCAGCGCTACTACGTCGTCCGCCGCGTCGGGCTTTACGCCCTTGACCGGTGGCGAGCAGCTCGCTTCAAGGGCTGGACCTTCTTCTCGGCTTTGCGTCGCGCGGTCTGACTGCACCTTGATAGCTTCCGCGGACTTCTGCTCTGCGGATTTCTGGTCGTCCTGCCACTTGTGGAATGCTTCCAGTTCCTCCTTGCCGGGAAGTCCCTTTGCGTTCGCGCTGAACGCGTGCCTTAATGAGGTCGTTGACCTCGTCCTGCGTGAATGTTTTTGCCGCCCCCTGCGCGCCAGTTTTGCGCACAATACCGTCCGGGTTTACATCGCCGAGAATGTTTTTGCGCAAAACTTTGCGTAGATACGTTAGGATCACCTCCGCGGTCTGAGTGCCGCCCTGCTCCTGTGTGGTCTGGGTTGTCTGTTCATCTTGCCATTGTTGTTACCTCCGTTTTAAGTCCGTATGACTGTATTCCGCGCGGGCTTTTAATGTCGTCAGCGTGTTTCGGACAATAAAAAAGCGCCGTGCTTATCGCATAGCGCTTGATTATTCGTTTGAGATTCTAGCTATTATTTCAAGCTCCCGTTCGCTGAGGTGCCAGCGTTCCGCTTTCTCACGTTCTGCTTTCTCACGTTCTGCTTTCTCACGTTCTGCTCTGACTTGTTCCGATACAAGCCAGCCGCAGCCGAAAACACTTTTTAGCCGCTCTCTGGGAATCCAAAAGCCGAAACACGCACGCTTGCGGAGCGGGGAACAACGAACTCTATTCCGTACCTTGCATAGGGATAAATCGCCGCCGTTGTCACCAGCTCCAAAGGATATGAGTATTTAGGAACGTGCTTTCTAAGCGCTGCGGTGTTTGCGGTATTCGCTTCATCGACCGCCTTTGTAAAGCGTTGGAGAAGTCCGCGCCCTTATCTCGTGCGGTTCAAGGTTTGTAACGAACGACGTGCAGATAACCGCGCCGTTTTCGTATTCTATATCAACGCCTACCGGAAGTACCGTGCAAAAGTCACCATATCGGCAGCTTGTCAGGTAGGAGCGAACAGGAAGAACTTTATATTTCGCTCAACGTAAAAAGCGCACGATTTTTGAGAGTATGGAAAACGGCGGATTGTCCACAACAACACCGCCGCTGTAATCTTCCTTTTCATAGTCGCCGCCAGGGTAGAACGGACGCATGAACTCCGGACTTGTCGAGCTTGTACTCGTTTTTGCCGCCCAGTTCGCTATTGCCTCATACACAAGCAGCGGTGTATAGCAGTCGTCGGTCGTTTTCTTGGGCTTGAACTTCTCGACGAAGCCCTCATAATCTTCAAACTTTTCCTTTTGTTCTGGCTTGTTGCCATTTGCTCCTCCTTTGCAGGGCATAAAAACAGCGCCCCGTTGGAGCGCTTGGTTATTGGAATGGAAAAAAGCACCCTGTTTGGTGCGGGGGTGCTTATTTTATTAAATCACAGTGTTCCGCGCTTGCGAGCGGCTTCCGCCTGTTTGAGATAGCGCTCATAACTTTCCTTGACCTCTTTCGGAGCGTCGTCGTGGATAACCACTTTACCGTTTTTCAATGTTGCCAATATTCAGGGAACTTTTGACCAATATCCGTCGAGCCTAGTCATAATCCACACGCCTCCTTTAACAAGCACACGAACTCAGATGAGTACTTATTTGGGCTGGTATAATTAACGCTGAGCATTTCTGATATAACCTCGCCGTACACAACTGTTCCGTTGCTTTTCATAGTGGGATAAGCCGAATAAACGGAAACCTTTTGTAAGCAATAATTGAATTGCTTCATCGTCCGAAATCCTTTTTCCACTTACATTATACACCGTTTCCTTTGTAGATGTCAAGACCGATTTGCCGTTGCGTATCTTGCCGGAAATGACATGTCCCATCTCATGAGCGGCTATTCCTCGGCGGTGTTGGCTGCAAGATAGTTGTCAACTGAAAGATTCTTTCAGTAACCCCTGTTACGCAATGCAAAGTTCGTTTATCCAAATCTGCTGGTGGTTGGACGAAGTTTCGCCGAAATCGTCCGGATCCATGCGCTTCCAGCCAAGCTGCAAAGGCTCCTTGATTTTGAATTCTTCCCGCAGATCAGCGACAGTATCTATCTGGGATTTCAGCAGTTCCGCGTCGCCGTCGAACGGCTTGCGAGTGTACAGCTTTATTCCCTTGTCGGCAGCGTACTGGTTCAGTTCGGCGAGTTCCGCTGATGTGTGCTTGGCAGGCTCCGCACCTGTCCAGGTGTTGCCAACATACTCATGCGCTTCGGGGACGGCTTCACGCTCCCATAAGTCCTCACCCTGTCCGACCGATATTTCAGCCCGTTGCTGTCGCAGTAGGATTTCAATGCCTTGTTCTGCTCCGCCATCTTCCTGCGGACTTCCTTTGCGCCCCTCGGTATCGCCCGCAGCTTCGAGCATATCGGCTTCCGTTTTGGATTTCCGCACCCCTGCGTTCAAGCTCGCGCTGACGGCGAGACCTTGTTGTAAAAGTTCCTTATCCTCGGTATCATCATATTCAACCGAGGACTTCCGGAACAATACCGTCGGAAACGCCGCGCGGACGTGTCCGCAGTTTATCCCCAGCCCGAATCCGGCTCGCCGAAGCTCGTCTGTGACAGCGGAATGACCTTGCTTTCTGCCGTTGATGTCGGTGATCTCGGTAGTTTTTCCCGGGCGAATCAGCTTTCCTGGGGCGGCACTTCGGGCGGCTGCCGGGGTGAGGAAGCTCACCTCGAACACGTCCTGCCCAGGCTGTCCATAGTCGAGAACTGCGCTTCCAGAGCCGTATTCTTGACCCTCGCGCGGACATATCCATGTTGACGTAAGCTTCCGGCATTTCCGCCCCGACTTATCCACAAACGCCGGAATGCCTTTCTGCGCCATTTCGTGGATAGTCGTGCGGACTGCTGCTTTGCGCGGCTCTCCGCGCCCGAAACGACCGCAACCGTGTTGCTGTTAAGAATATCAAGGACACCTGCTTGCTCAGCTATCTCAAGCCTGCTCTCTGCGCATTTCCTGCGTACACTTTTCAGCAACGGTATTCACGGCGCGGACGAACGTGCTTTCAGCCCTTGTACTTCATCACGGTGTTGACCTGATTGTACACGTCTTTCGCCTGATTGCGGTAGTGCCTGACGGCGTTCGCGGCACTCTCCGGCGAACCGCTGGTTATGCCACATGCTCCTGAATACCGTCCTCGGCGAGCGTATCGTCTATCGACTGCCGGACGGTATCCACGCGACGTCCCCGGGATTCCCTTGGTGCCCGCCGCGATTATCTTGTGCGCGTCCTGCCGGAGCATTCCGTGCTTTGCAAGCTGCTTTACTGCCATTTTGCTGACCTCGTTTTAGTTGGTGGTCGTCGTTCAGCGAAAGCTTCCGCGCTATCCGGACGAGCAGGCGTTCCCAACTTGCTCATGTACGCGTCGGCGATGGGAGCGGCGAGATTCAGCGCTTCAAAGGCGGTCATGATTCGTCACCGAAAAATCCGCGATATCCCCGCCGCCGGATTCCTCGGACATTCGCAAGCTCACCTCCCGGGCGGTGGCTTCGTCATTTCTGGACTTCCATTATCGCGCTTTATCTTCGACTTCAGCCCCGCCGAAACCAGCTTGATATTGTTGTCTATCAGCGTGTTGTCGTCGATGATGATATTATCGTTCAGCCGACTGTTACGCTGTACTCCCGCGCGGAAATCTCCCCCGGACATCACGCCGAGCTGCACCAGCGCGTGAACGACCGGTCTATTTTTCCGTGAGCAGGTTCTTATTTTCTTGACAGTGCGGGCGGTCTTGCTTTCCTGCGGAGGATTATTTTCGGTCGCGGTTTTCATTCCCCTGCTGGACGTCGAACGAGAACGTCCCCCGCCGACAGCCGGTCTGCATGCACAGGATATTCAGATACGCATTGATGGCGCTGACGTGCTGTTCTATGCGGAGTTCCGTGGTGTTGTCGGTTATCCTGAGGTTCTCGCCGTCCTCGTGCCGGAGCGCTATGAAAGCCTCGTCGTCCGCGTCGAAGTACCGGACTATCTCGCCGCTGTCAGGGGTCAACCATGGTCTGAATGCAGTTGCTCGGCACGATTATACGCTTCTTGCCGAGGACGAACTCCTGGAAAGCTGTCGAACACTGTATCAAGCGCCCGCAGCGTATCCGTGCGGTTCGCGTATACCGAACATTCCGAGCGCGGCACGTCGTAGTCAGAATTGTTGCTGACGAACGGTCGGAAGTACGCAAACACCGGCTTGCCGCCCTCGTACCCGACCGGATTCTGCAAGTCCGGGAACATCTCCGCAAGCGACATTCCCGCTTCGATTTCGCTGTCGGGCCGCCTTGAACAGCTTGAATTCCGACCTGCCCGGCTGCATAATTCAACAGATGGAAGTAGTCCTCGCCCGCGATGTAAGTCCCCGAAAGGTATGCCGGACTGCACTCCAGCCGAATCCCAGCTCACCGGGACAGAAGCAGGGTCGGCGGTGATGTAGTCGATCCTCGGTTTCCCGCCGGAGGTAGCATTTCAGCACCCGCCGCCCATAAGCGTAGGACTTGCTGAGCAGCTCCGGGCTGTTTCCAGAAGCCGTTCGCGTTCAGCGCGCTGTTTATGTATTCCTGATATTCCGGGCGGTCGAGCGTTATCTCGCACTGCTCCGAAAAGGTCCACGCCGCGAGGTTATCGCACAGCACCTTAGCCATATTCAGCCGCAGGGGCTGTCGCTTTCCCGCGAGAAAAGCCCGCCCTTTGCGGTCTGCCGCCACTCCGGGTCGTCGCGGTATATGCGCCGCCACTTGTCTATGCAGGCGCTGTAGTATTCCGAGCCGCTGAACTCCTGCCCGAATGCGGCGGCTATTTCATTGCGTTCATGTATTCCTCCAAATTCTATGAGCCGGTTCGCGTGCGGTTCGAGGGCGTATTCCAGCGCGTCAAGACTGTCAATGTTAGTCGAGCCGTCGTCAAAGGCGCTTGTCGCTGTGGGCGACTTGCCGTCCCAGACGGCTTCTGAGACTTTTATGGTGCCCCCTGCACCGCCGCATGATAAAGAACCTGCCCTGGCTCACCTTGAGCATGTCACAGAGCCGTATGCGGTCGATTATCTCGCCCTTGCGCGCGTTGCGGACTTCCACCGGGATATGCCGCGCGAACACCTCGGTGCGTATGCCCTTTATGAGCGTAGTTTCCGCGCTGTCGCACAGATGGTCGCCCTGACCTGCGCCTGCGAGCGCTGAACAGAAACCGCAGACGTCGTCCGTGAGCGTTCCCGGGTCGATTACTTCCTTGCGGTAGTACTCGCCCAGAATCACGATACTGCGGTACCGCGGGTTGTTCCACAAGACAGCCCGCGTGCAGCGAGCCGTTTCCGCCGAAGTCAAGCCCCATCGTTCCGATGATGATATCCGCCGGGACCTCGTCCAGAATGAAGCGCTCCGGGTCGTCGGCGAACTGGCGGTAAGATTACGCCGTCAGCGGACTTCCACTCCCCGAGGATATACCGCTTGAAGAACACGCCGGTGTACATTCCCCGGTAACGCTCCTTAACGGCTTCGGTGAGCGACAGGTTGTCGTCCATCGTGAAATGCAGATATAGCAGACGTTTGTCCGCGCGCTTGTCTATCCAGCCAGTCTTGAACCAGTGCGCGGGACTGCCGGGATTTGCAGTTGAACCCAGAACTTCGAGCCGTCCACGGGCAGCGTCCGGTCGCCTGGTTGACGAAGCTCTCCGGCATGAGCGCGACCTCGTCGAAGAACACCCGCAAGCGTGATACCCTGTATCCAGGTCCTGCGAACGCTCGTCCTTGCCGCCGAAAACGTAGAAGTAATTCTCTACGCTGCCCGCGGGCTCACAAGGTTCTCGGTGCGCTGTTCCGAAACGGAATACCCCCGCGAGCGGAGCATTAACTTCAGCCAGAACAGGACGTTCCGGCGGAAGCTGCCGATAGTCTTGCCGCACATCGCGAAGTTGCAGGCTTCGAACTCCGACATAGCCCAGATAACGAAGCTCAGCGACATTGCGACTGACTTCCCCCGGAACGGATAGCGCCGTCTGCGATAATGCCGTTGTAGTCCCGCACCGGGGACGAGCGGCACCACCAGTTCAGCACTTTCCGCCTTCCGGGAGAACGGCTTGAACCTGAACACTGCTTTAATCTTCATCGTTCCAGTCCTCCGCAGCAGAGCCGTCCAGCGCCGACAGGAAGCCGTCGTCAGGGCCTCTCACTCCTCGCCGGAGAGCTTCTTCTCCTGCAATGCTGCCTGCTTCTTCTGGGCTTCACGCGCTCCCCGGAGCTGCCCTCGCCGATAAAGGTCGACTATCGCATTGAACGCCTTGGTGTCCCCCGAGCGCCGCCTGCCATTGCCATCGCCGCGACTACTGCCGCGCCGTGGTCGGTCTGCTCGAAGCCCATGTCTACAGTCATGTTGTATATGTCGTCGTTCACGATTCCGCTTTGAGAGCAGGTCGTTCATCAGGGATTTCAGCGCCTTTTTTGCGGCGGCGGGTCTCGCCGGATTTCCTGCCGCCCTTTCTGCCGTTTTCTCTTGCTTCGCTCTCGCTTCGATTTGAGAACGGCACTAAATTCTTATCATTCAACATCACCACCTGCTTGCATAAAAAGCGCCCGGGCGATTGCTTCGGGCGCTTTTCAGTATTCATGATACTAGTATAGCACATTTTCAGCTATCATTCCACTATCATCTTTACGGACTGGAGCGCCCGCCCGTGCAGGCGGCATATCTGCGGATAGCTGTAATTTCATGCGGACGGCGGTTTCGTCGAGGGTCAGCAGGTTGATGTACTTGTACTCTAGCAGCGTACGCAGACGCACATCCGGGACGGTCGCTATCGCCGCGCGTATCTCCCGCTGGAGGTCTATGCTGCGGTCGATGTCCTCGTTTATCTCGCGCTCCAGGTCGACTATCCGGACGGTTATCTCGCCGATACGGTCGCGGGGCGTTGAACTGTGCGCACCGTCCGAACTGCCGGAGCTTACCGTCTGGGCTTTCCGGCGAAGCTCCCCGACCTGCTCCAGCTTCGCGTTTATGCTGTCGTTCAGGTCCTTGTACTGCGAGAGGTATTCTTTTGCAGTCATTCAGCCCTCCTGTTCCAAAACTCAGAAATTGTCTTACGTTTGTTTTCTTCGGTATCATTTTCATAAACTTCTACCGCGTACGGCGAAGCGCCGCATTGTTTGCATTCGACCATCATTACATCGAAAGCGGTCCTTTTTTAAGTGCGTAGGCGTTCTGTAATATGCCTCGCCCCCCGCAGAACGGGCAGGGTTTTCAACCTTATTTCAGACATCTGTGTCACCTCCATTCCAGCCAGCACGAAGCTGACAGTTTTCGCATTCCGGCATATCCTTACCAGTACACAGCGGGTATGGATTGTTTCCCTCCGGCGTAAAGCATTCAGGGTTTTATTCATGATGTTATCACCTCCGTCCATATCGTTTTCAGAAATCTCATGCCAGGTTAGAGGGCAGTCCCTGTAAAACAATCTCTCGGCTCACCCTCGTCAGCTGCGCCCACGCTGGCATTTGTGATTTTTCATGCTATAGTATGGGCATTCACCGCAGCAGCCGATTTCAATCTGAATGATCCGCGCCATTTGTTCCGCCTCCGTCCATCTTAGCGCCGCAGGACGGACAGTAGCGGTAAGAACACATAAACGCGTCCCATAAGCCCCTTTTCTGCTTCCTCCTCGGTTGCGACTTCGTATTCAGTTTTACAGATACTGCACGCCGCAAAGGTGTAATCACCATCAATGTTAAGCCATTCGCCATGCACCACCGGCGCAACATCAGCGGCTGGCTCATAGTCAATAACCTGGTCGGTTGTCGCGGCGATAAACATCGGGCAATTTTCGTCGAGCATACGTCCATTAACACCTTTCTTATGCTTTCGCGGTTTTTATGTATTCACTCATTCCTGTTTACCACCTTTCAAACCAAAAATTTTACGTCCTTTCTAGGGCGTACTATCATTCCAAACCTGACTAGGGTTGCGGAAAAGTTGCGCTGCATTTCATCTGTGTGTCAGGCTCGTTCAACAGTCTTCCTGAACCTCTCCGGTGTACGTGGACTTATAATGATTGCAAGCCCGACACGCCGGATAGAGATTTGAAATCTCATCAGCGCCGCCAAGGTGCAACGGAACCACATGATCTGCCTGCATTTCTTTGATTGTGATTTCACAGCCACAGTAAGCACAGCGTCCGCCGAATTTCTCATAGATCTGCTGACGTTCGGCAGCAGTAAAAAGCTTTCTACGCTCACTCATTCCCGCTCACCTCCATTGCGTTTCAAAGCTTTGCGAACAGTTGCAGACACAGTGTCATCCATAACGCTGCCAAGATATTTGTCGCACCGTCTGCAATAGGCTTTACCGGGGCAAGCTCTGCTCTTGTAATTCAGCCCCTCGTACAGAGTGTCGTTATCCGCTTCCGCACCGTCGAAACACGCGTTATAACGTAACACACCATAGACGTATTCTTTGGTGTAGTATTCCTCGCAGCCGCAAACGGGCATTCGGGTTAAGTCTGAAAACTTCATTCTATCACCTCTTTTTCTTTCCTTTACGCTTCTGCTTCCTGTTCCGGCTTTTCTTAGCCGCGAACCTCTTGAAATCACTTTCAGCGCGTGCATCGTTCCTCGCTGCGCTCAATCCAGCGCATTGTCTCAGCGGTTTCGGTGTATGCGCCTATGAATGCGCTAATCATTCTTGCTCACCTCCATTGCTTTCTCGGCTTCCGCGCGATTTAAGAACCATGATTTCCCGATATAGCCAACAGGGGAACTCTCCGTCCTTGATATATACCATGCCATCGCTACGCTTCAGGCATATATCTTCGCAGACGTAAGCTCCGTGCTTCGCCCGGCTCCGCCGGAATCACGCAAACAATCTGGTTCCCTTTGCGAACTATGGATCTTATCATAATGACTCCCCGCCTCGCATTGCGTTTTGTTCACGTCTCTTTCGATTGTACTTTTCCCGGCAGTACCTGCAGGTGGTTTTGCCATCGTCAGCCGGTCTTTTCGCAGCGCGTGCAGAGGTTCGCTTCTTTTACGGCGCACATACATTCGCTTGTTTGCTGATAGTTCGCCGACTGATGTCGCCGAGCTGTTCAGCGTTCATCCTGCTCTTCTGTCAGCCGCATATTATTCCCTCATCTTCAGCCTGCATTCCAGACAGGTCTGATATCGCTTTTGTATTGCCGTTTTTGTGGCATACGCGGGCAGATCCCATACTCTTATACCACCGATACTCTTCTTTACGGCTCATCAGTGCTCACCTCCGGAAGAATATCCATCAGCTTGTCAAGCACCCCAGTAACTCTAAGCCAGAGTGCTGCGACAATAGCCGAATTGACATATGTGCTGATTTCTGAAAAGCGTACCGATGATGAGCTTGACTGCGCCTGTTCTCCTCCGGTCATCTGCACTATCGCCTGTCTGATAGCGTCAAGGTTTCGTATCAGTGCTCTGACATCTGACTTGTATGCTGTTTCCTTACGGAGTTTCAGGCAGCTCCGCATGAGGTCGAGTTGTCCATCCGTCGAGTTCATCAAGGTCACGCTTCATCACCTCCAGCAGTTCCGGGGTTGTCGTGGACGTTTCCGATGACTGTCATATATTTCGTGCCCTCCTGAGAATGCACACCCTGGTAATCGAAGCAAGAAGATAGAAGTTGGACAAATTCCACCCACAGCCATCTTGAACAACAGCATGTATTGATTTGCCATTATAAGGGTGGTCAAATTCTATGATATCCCCTCGAAGATCTTCACGCCGTTCTTGTCCGTCAGCCCGGTGAACTGACCGATGGTCGAGGGGTCAACTTTGTACGCTTCACTGTTGATTATACCATTCGTAAGGCTGTCAAATTTTCCTGTCATGATATAGTGTGTCAAGTACGCAAACGTAGAAGCCCTTGACCCACTCGCCGTTGTCCGTCCGCTTTCCACGGAAAAATTATCTCACGCATTTTTTCACCTCCACCTCGTCCAGCGCGGCGGATTATCACGCTGGGCGTATTTACGTCCGTAAGCTCCAGGGAGTAGTCCAGCTTGCCTTCGCGTGCCGCGTGATAACTCCCGATATCCTGCACCGGGAGGTTATCCCCATGTGCGTGTGCAGGGACTACCGCGCCCTGCTCCGCTGCCTTGGTTACTTCTTCGAGCTTCATTCGAGGCACCTCCTGTGTGCGTGCGGTTTCGCTGTCAGGCGAAATTCCGCCTCTCCGGCGGGAAAGGCTGCACATAACTCGACGGAGTCGAGCACCTCGATTCGCACAAAAATCCCCGGTATCTCCACCCAGAACTTTTCGAACAGCTCCGAGGCGACGAGAGCGTCGTCCTGCCAGAAGTAGCATTTCGTCATGCAGTCCTTGAGCATTTTCTGCAAGTTATCCGTATCGGGCTTCGTGGATACGGTACTCGCCGTCATTATGCGTTCTGCGTGGAAAGCACCCTTGACGCTATCAGCCGCAAGCCCTCGCGGTACGGGAACATAGGGCGGTGCTTATACAAGCTTGCTATCAGCTTGTCCTTAGGTCCTTTGACCTCCGGTGGGTAGAATACGGGCTTGCCATTCCGTACCATTACCTTGTGTTCCTGCGCCGTTACCGTTGGAGGTATCATCGGCAGGAAGAACTGCAATGAGGAATCCTCCAAGGGACACGCATAGGATTTATCGTAGCTAGGCATTGTGCAGCCCTCGCGGTCTGAATCATATGCGCCGCAGTTGTAACATTCATTTACCATATTATTACATTCTCCTTTCTGAGAAAAAATTTGCTTTGTCAGGACAGGGGAAGGAGTCGTCGTGCGTAAGCTGTCGCACGACTTTTCCCTGACCGGAGGGAAAAAACTATATACGTAGTATATGGTTTTTCCTTCCCTCGGAAAAAACTCGGTTTTTACCGACTTTTTCCCTCAAATGACGGCGGGAAAATCTCGACATTTTTCCCTCGCACGGAAAGGGAAATTCTCCGGCTTTTTCCCTTTGAGGGAAAGGAAATCATTTCGACTTTTTCCCTGTCTTGCCGTCCTCTACATAAAGCCGCCGTGTTCTTTCGAGACGTGCGGACTGTCTTTTCAGTCACACCCATGTACTCCGCAAGCTCGATATTCCGACTTCCTTGCCGTCCATACAGCAGAAATTGAACGCTTTCAATGGATTCCTTACGCTCGTCCTTGCGCTCCTTGTCGGACTTTTTCTTGCTGAAATTCCGCTGCCAGGGGCTGCGCAGGGGCGTCAAGCTGAATATCTTTCAGCACCCCCGACATGTCTATCCTATGTATCGGATAATCGAACCACACATTCACCGGCGGGAACTTCGGGAACTCTCGCAGAGTACCCTCGATACGCCACGCGGAACGGCTTTCAGCCAGCTTCTCCGCCGCCGATATACTTTCCTCCGCCTGCCGCAGGGAATCCCCCAAAGCGCGTTTCTGACGTGCTCCCGCATTGCCTTTTAGCCGTAACCCTGTCGTCCTGTGAAATGCCGCCTGCCTTGCCGCTGCGGACGAGCAGGTCATAGCAGATATTGCACACCGCCTTGTTCTGCTCCTCCTTAATGAGCGCCTCCGGAAGCCCCAGCTCGATGAGGTCGAGCAGCGCGTCCGGGTCGCGGGCGAACACGCCGGAGCCGGAGGCTCTGTCCATGCTGCGCTTGGCTCCCCTGCGCTCCCTTTGAGTGCGATGGTGGCAGTATATCACCGCGCAGCCAAGCTCCGTGCAGACCTTGTCGAACTGGTTGCAGAAATGCGCCATCTGGTCGGCGGAATTCGTCGCCGGTTATGACTTTATAGATAGGGTCGATGATTATCGCGAGGTAATCTCGCTTTGCGGCGCGGCGTATCAGCTTCGGCGCGAGCTTGTCCATAGGCACCGACTTGCCGCGCAGGTTCCAGATGTCGATGTTCCGGAGGTTCTCCGGCTTCCAGCCGAGCGCGTTGTAGATGTCAGCAAATCTATGCTCGCAGGAAGCCTTGTCAAGCTCCAGATTGACGTACAGAACACGTCCCTGCGCGACTTTCCAGCCGAGCCACTCCCGCCCCTCCGCGATAGCCGCGCACAGCTCTATCAGCGCGAACGACTTGCCCGCCTTTGAGGGTCCCGCGATGAGCATTTTGTGCCCCTGCCGAGAACTCCCCCGATAAGCGGCGGCGCAAGCTCCGGCATGTCGTTCCAGAAATCCGCCGCGTTCTCGAAGCCCGGGAGGTCGTCGTTCACGCCCTCTATCCATTCCCGCCACTCGTTCCAGCCCGCCTTGCCGATGTTCGTATCGACTATGTACTGCCGGTTCTCGCCGCGCTGTACGCCCGGAATCCTCGACAGCCGCGAGGGATTGCGGTTCTGCGTGTCGGGCTGTAAGCCGTTCTTCTGGCATATCTGATAGAGAAAATCCACCCGGCGGCGGTACTCCTCGTAGTTCTCCGCGTCGATTCGGACGATAGCGTGCAGGCTCTTTTTGCCGCTGTAGACCAGCGCCGCGACCGGGAGCTCCAGCTCGCGGATTATCGCGTTCTGCTGTTCGATGTCGACGTTGTCGCTCTCCACCAGGGCGTAGCGGAACTCCGTTACGTTCTCGTTCTTGATACCCCTGCCGTCCAGCGGATTGAAGCGTATCCACGCCCCCCGCGCGCGGTTGTAGTCCCCCGAGGACAGCGCCGACATCGCCTCCGCATTTCGACAGGTGCGCGATGAGCTGACCCGCCGTGCGGTCGTAGGCGCCCGCTTGTTCGCGGGGAATGAACTTCCGTCCTTTTCGTAGCTCTGCATGACATAGCCGACCTTGTCCTCCGGCTCGAACAGCGCTTCCAGGTAGCGTTATTTCCCGCGCGGATTCCAGTCGGCGGGCGGGTTTATCTCGCGCCCCTCCACCCAGTTCCTGTTGACCACGACATGTTCCTCCGGGGCTTCGTATGATATCTCGTCGTCCCAATCCAGTGCGCGGCTTTCCCGCGGCGGGCATTCCGCGCTCGCTTTGCGAGCTGGACTATCGTCGCCCCGGTGACGGGGTTCGGATTCCCGCCGAAGCTCTCCCACTTCTTCGCGCACTCGCCGGAATGATAGCGGCTGTCGGAGCGGCTCCAGTCGTCCCACACGGAGCAGGGCAATCCCTCCTGCTTCAGCGCCATGCCCACGTTTACCCATGTCTGATAGTCGAGGGACGCGGGGTCTATGTATTTTAAACATTCTGTTAGATTCATAAGCACCTTTCTTTCAAATTCCGGAATTCGAATTATGAATTCCGGAATGAATGTGTCCCGCTTCGCGGGACTGATTTAAATTCGATACAATCGGAATACGTCGCGACAGCGGACAATTGAAATTCCGCATTCCGCATTCCGAATTCCGGATTATTCTGGCGTGTATTCCGCCCAGGATTTACGCTGTGCGGTACGCGCCAGCCGTTCGCCGCTATCCGCGTTATCATATTGCTCGCCTGCTGGAACGTCCATTCCCCGACGTGCAGGAAGCCTTTTATTCTCCAGCAGGCGTATCTGCTTCGGGGGGTGGAAAGTCCGTCCATGCGGCGCTTGTTCAGGCGGTCGAGGAGCATTGCCGCCTTGCCCGCGTTCTCTATCTCGTTCGGGTAAATGCCGTACTTCTCCAGCGCGTCAAGCTGCTTCTGCGACGGCGGGGACATCTCCCAGCCGAACGACGGAACGTAGCCGGACAGGTCCTGCGCCTGTATCGACATCTCGAACTGGAGCGGGTCAACTAACGCGCGCTTGCGCTTACGCATTTCGCTGAGCTGCTTCGCCAGGGCTTCCTCCCGCTGAGCTACTACGTCGGTTTCCGCTCTTTCTTCGGCTTCGGTGATGTCCAGCGGACAGCCCGCCGCCGCGAGGTTCTCCGTCATTTTCTGCGCTACCTCGTCGCTCTCGCAGATGAGGTGCGCGGGTCTGCACAGCTCGTGCCGCTGAGTATGCCAGAGGAAGTCCAGTAACAGCAGGGTCTTTCTTGCCGGGGCTGAGCCGCGTTCCTCTGCCCACCATCTGGCAGTAGAGTCCGCGCACCTTTGTCGGGCGGAGGACTATCACGCAGTCCACGGAGGGGGGGCAGTCCCAGCCCTCGGTGAGGGAGCATTGAATTACAGAGTACGTTGTACTTTCCGGCTTCGAAATCCCGGAGTATCTCCGCGCGGTCGTCAGAATTTCCGTTGACCTCCGCCGCCCCCGGAATCCGCGCTCGTTGAGGATATCCCGGAACTTCTGCGAAAGTCTTGACCAGCGGCAGGAACACCACCGTCTTCCGGTCGGCGCAGGACTTCTGCATTTCGTCCGCTATCTGATAGAGGTAGGGGTCGAGGCGGTGTCGAGGTCTGCGGCGCGGAAGTCCCCAGCCTGGACGGAAACCCCTGGTAAGGTCGAGGTTCAGCGGGATAGTCAGCGCCTTTATCGGGCAGAGGTAGCCCTCCCGGATAGCGCGGGGGAGGGTGTACTCATACGCCAAGGAATCGAAACACCTGACCGAAAGATTCTTCATGTCGCCGCGGTCGGGGTCGCAGTAACTCCGGAGGACCTTCGCGCCGCTGAAGTGCTGTAATATCCGCTGATAGCTGTCGGAGACGGCGTGATGAGCCCGTCTATTATGATAGTATCGAAGTAATCCGGCAGGGAACCGCGCGAGCCTGCTCTCCCGCATGGGGTCTGCACGCTCCCGACGGTTATCCGCCAGAACGAGCCGAGGAGGTTTCCTCGGCTTTCTCGACGGTGCAGTTGAGATTGCAGGCTTTATGTATCTTGTCCGCCGCCTGCTCCAGAAGCCCCCCGGTGCCAGAATGAGCACGCGTTCGCCGCGCTTCACGCAGTCCTCGGATATCTTCGCGAAAAACTATCGTCTTGCCGCAGCCGGTCGGGGAGCACCAGCAGGGTGCGCTGTACGCCCTGCTCCCACTGACCCAGCACGGCGGCTTTCGCTTCGTTCTGGTAGTAAGGTCGGAGTTCCATCAGGAGCTGCCCTGACCTCCTCGGCGGGGGGCGGGCTCAAGTAAAGTGAGCTGATTTTCCATGCGCTATCACCACTTTCCGGGGTGAATACGCCTGTGGGCTGATTAGCGGGGGGCGGTCTGCGGAGCGTACTGCTGAACCGGCTGTGCGTACTGCTGAGGCGCGGGCTGATACTGCGGCTGTGCCTGCGGTGCGCTCTGGGGCGCGGTCTGCGAGACGTTCTGTGCAGGTGCAGATGAATTTTCAAACGGGTCATAAAATTTCTTGATATCGTTGGACTGCATATCCTCGCCGTTCTTGCCCTTCCAGCTGCGGACGGTTATCTTGCAGCGGCCGTGCGCGCCGGGGACAGCGTTCCAGTTCATGCGGAGGGGTTCGCCCCTGCGCTTCAGTCCGATTCCGGTGAAGAACGCGGAGAGCAGTCCCTCGCAGCGGGTGTGCAGGAGGAAAGTCTGTGCCTGAGGTTCGCGGGGCTTCCGTCCGGCAGCGTTACCGCGAGGTAACTATCGCCATGTTGCACGGCGGGAGCTTCTCCCAACCGTCGTAACGTCCGCGCTCGAAGCCGGTCACGGTGAAGTCGTAGTCGCCCTCGGGATTATCGTGAAGTCGCTCTCACGGGATATTTCGTCGTCCCAGCCTAATTCTCGTTCGATTTCTGACATGGTGGTGTCCTCCTATATAATGTTGCAGGAAGTTTTTCTTTCCTCCTGACCGAGTTTAGCATGTAAAATACTGCATTTTACTGCAAAAATCAGAACAGGTATTTCTGTTCGTTGATGAAATCAACAATCTGCTTCCACGCGCCGACCAGAACGCCGCTGACGAAATCCTCCGGGTAGGCGCTTATCGGCATGTCCTCCGGGAAGTAGCCCTTCATCGCGACCGCCGCGCGTATCTGCTGTTCTGTTATCCCGGAAGCGCTCATCAGGTCGGCAAGGCTCTGCGGAATACCCGGATGAACTTCCGTCGCGGAAGTACTCGGAGCAGGCGCCGTATCATTAGCAGGCATTGAGATACCGCCCTGCGGGAGCAGGGCTCCATAATTCCGAATTCCGCATTCCGAATTCCGAATTTGAAAAGATCTGCGCTATCTGCGCGTACTCCATCGGAATCTCCTCCGGGGAGCCCGTAGCGGTTCTTGGCGTCCCAGCAGGGGTGGTGCTGGGTGTACATCACGCGGCGGTTCCCCTGCGCCTTGTGCTTCTTGCCGTCCTTGTCCGTCTGGACTACGACGGTCTTGTAGTTGCAGAACAGCACGATGTCCGCCCACTCTTTATCAGCAGGGATATCTTGTTCGTGGTCTTGCTGCCGAGCTTCATCTCCCAGCGGTCGTAGCTTCCCATCTCGTCCGGCTGCTCGAACTTCCGGAGAGCCGCGTGCGCGGTCAGGGGTGACGTTTATCCCGGCGTTTATCACCTCGGTGAGCTTGTTCAGGAACTTCCCGAAGCTCTCCTTTTCGAACTCCCAGCCCTTGCCGTAGCCGAAATCCTCGATACCGGATTTGCCGTTCTTCGCGCAGAGGTCGGCTATGCAGAGCTGCTCCGCCCAGTCTACGGTGTCAATTACGAGGGTCGCGCAGGGGCGCTTTGTCACGGACGAAATCCAGCTCCTGGAGGAGCATTTCCCAGCTTGACGGCGCGGGTAATCTCGCTACGTCGAGCTGCTTCGTGCTTCCTCGGTGTCGATGAAAAGTGGGCTTGGGAACTGTGCCGCGAGGGTCGTTTTTCCGATTCCCTCCGCGCCGTAAATCACCGTTTTAACAGCGGTGTGTACTTTTCCGGTTGAAATGTTGAAATCCATCAGAATACTCCTTTACTCCAGGTTGCCCTCTGCGGGGGCGGCGTCCGTGCCTGCGCTGGTGATTGTCGGCGCGGCTGTAGCGGCTGTATTTGCAGGCTGTTCAGTCGGCTTCGCATAGCCGTCCTCGATGATGATACTGCACTCGCCGCCGGTGCTGACGCGGGTCGCTATCACCTGCAAGCCCTCCTGCTCCAGCCATGCCCCGAACTCCGCGAGGGTCGCGGCGTCCATCTGCTCCAGCTTGTCCATCAGCACGAAACCGCACTGCGGGTTCAGCCTGCGGACTATCGCCGCAGATACCCGCAGCTGCTCCGCGCCGCTCATGCAGTCCCACTTTGCGCCGTTGTAGGTGAGTTCGCCGTCCTGCACGGAAAGTCCCGGCAGCGGGAGGTCTGCGCCGTCCAGCAGGGCGGTTTTCTGCGCGCGCGGATATCCTCTATCTTCGCTGTCAGCTCGTTGTACTGCTCGCGGGTCTCCTGCGCCTCCGTGAGGGCGCGGGGTACGCTCGCGCCTTGCCCGGACTTTCGCGTTGATAACGTCGATGTCGTGAATGCTCTGCTCGATCTCGGCGGTGCTTTCGTCCGTGAGGTCGGCGGCAGACTTTCGGGCGGTTTCGGCTGCCTGCTGAGCGCGGGCGAGGACTTCCGCGGCGCGGTCGTACTCCCTGCCGGGCGCGGAGTAATTCCTGCTCGCATATATCGCGGTTCTGCCGCAGGCGCTGATTTTCGCCGTTTCTTCGCGAGTATCTCCTGCTGACTGCGGAGCAGCTCGGAAATGCTGACCTCCTCGGCGGGGGCTTCGGGGTAGTCCGGGAGCTCGTCGGCGTACTTCTGCTTCTGGTCGGCGACCTGCCCGACGGCGCGGCGCTGATTATAGGCGTTCTGCTCCTGCTGTTCGAGGGCGGCGAGCTTGTCCCCCACGCCGATTATCCGGAGGAGGGTCTGCGCCTTCTCCTTGCTGGTCGCCTGCATGAATTTCGGCAGGTCGAGCGCGAGCTGCCCGATGAACTCGTTGAGGAGCTGCTGACCGCCCTTGCCGCCGTTCGGGTCGGTTATCTTGAGGGTTCCCCGGTCGCCCTTGCGCTCTACGATAAGCCCGTTCGAGAGGGTCACGCGCAGGTGCGGAGGAATTACCGAGCCGTCCCGCTGCGGCTGCGAGGGCTTGAACTTGTCGCCGCCCAGCGCCCAGGCTATTCCGTCCAGCACGGAGGTCTTGCCCTGGCCGTTGTTCCCGCCGATGACTGTCAGACCGCTCTCCGACGGGGTGAGCTGCACCGCTTTTTATGCGCTTGATGTTTTCTAGTTCCAGGTTGGTTATTTTTATCATCTTGACAAATCTCTTTCTGTGATACAATACCACTGTGATAAACTATTATTGTCTTTGCCGCTCCCCTGAGCGCTCGCTCTGGGGCGGGTTTTTCTTTCTGCGGAGCAGTCCTCTGAACGACCACACCATGATAATGCAGGTGGCTGCCATCATGATGTCCATGCCGTTCATGGAGTAGCTCCAGCCGTTCGCGGTAGATACGAGCCAGCGCAGGTGGAAACCCACCAGGGCGGCTATCGCGTAGGGTATGTACTTCTTCACGCCTGAACCTCCATAGCTTTCAGTTTCTTAAATCTGCGTTCCAGGTCGGCAATGTTAAGCCCCAGGCTTCGTGGCTATCTCGGTGTTCACGCGCTGAGCATTCCAGACCGGAGTGTTTCGCTCGGGTCATTATCGCCAGAGCCTTGTTTTTCAGGCTCTTGATGGTCGCGGGCGCGAGCTTCCCGAAAAGTTCCCTGATGTCGCTGTTGGAAAGCTCGATTCGCTCGTAGTACAGCCGTATCGCAGTTTCCAGAGATGTTATCTGCGGTACGCGGACGTTTGCTGATGTTGACGGCATTGTGTTCGCCTCCTTTCGTTATGGGCGTGCGCCGCTCTCTGTGCTGCCCCTCTGATCCAGCAGATACATAAGCGCCGCCAGCGAATATTTCCGCCTCCTGCTCTATGACGGCGCTGCCCATATGGAGTAATCCCCTGCTGCCCGGACGTGCAAACAGTAGTGCCCGATCTCATGCGCCAGCGTAAAACGCTTTTCTGCGCGGCACAAAGGCGTTTCCCGCAGAACTACGATGGCTTCTCCATCGTTTGCGCTATCAAGATAATGCCTTTTTCTGGGCTTGAGCATGTCAACGTACTTATTCAGCACTACCCCGCCTATTCCCAGACTGCCAAGTCGGCACATATCCAGGCTGTCTCCCCAGCTCCCGCGCGGCTATGTCCAGGATATCCGCAGCATACGCCACGATCTCCCAGCATGGCACCGTTGCGCCGCCGCGCTTCGGGTCGTTCTTCGTTGCGTGCTGCTCGAACGCGCGTAAATACTCGCCTGTAAGGGGTGAACTATGCGCCATGAGTGACACCGCCTTTCAGTTCCTTTGCTGTTGATACTGGCATTGTGTTCACCTCCCTTTTTACTATTCCTCTTCACCACAGGTTTCACAAATAAAGCCGTTATTGAAATAATCCATAAATGAATCGTATTCTCCGGAAATGTCAGGAAAATGCTTCCTGGCAATAGTGTTAAGGCTAAGCTGTATCGGTCTTCCGCATATACAGCACCTGGTGTATGTGTTGGTTTCGGTAATAGGGGTATCAACTCTAACACCGTTCCCAATGTCTGCTCTTACAAAAATATTCATTAATATTCCTCCCTGTTCACGCTGTCATGTATTTGTTGATAAAGTACGTCTGTCCCTTGCCAGTCACCTTTGTTGCCAGTGCGGTTTATTCTGACCGAGCCGTCCGGATTATTGACCGTGCTCTCCTTTACCTCGAACAGCCCCATCTCCATAGCGCGCTGTGTGGGCATATTGTGAGAATTGCCGCCTTCATCAGATAGCCCTCCTGCCTTAACTGCTCAAACAGGCGTTTCTGTCCGGTCTGGACACCGTTCTGCTTGAGTATCTTCGCAAAGGTCGCCTATCAGTATTGAGTTGTGCGCTGTTTCGACTGCCTGTGCGAAAAGCACCTTTGGCTTGTCCTGCTCGACCTTGGCTTCCAGTTCAACGCGCTGCCTTTTTTTCTTCCTTGAGCTTTTGTCGCAAGCTGTATCAGGAAGTCCGGAGAAGTCAGAGCCTGTTCCAGTGTGTCGTCCGTCATGTACGCGCCGTTTCTGCGTATCGTCGGGAGTACCTCGTCAAATACCCAGTGCTCGAACTGCTCCGCCGCCGGGAGCTTGCTGTGCGTTATCAGGGCGGTAGACATCTCCCTCAGGAATAAACTTTGTGTTCTGCATTCCTCCAGCCGAAGGGCATTAAAACGGTGACCCTTTGCAATGCCGTGATTGCATTTCCAGGGCTTCATACCCGAGCGTTTTGCGATGTCCGGAGCCGCAGAACAGCGCCGTGCCGTTCTCCTCGACCGTCCGTATCTCTCCGAACTGGTCGTTCTTGAAAATCTGTAAATCTGTCATGTGGTTCTCCTTAAATCTCTCTCTGTGCTCCATCTGCCCCACGGAGTGGTTTCCACGAAATCCTCTATCACGGGAATTCGAAGTGTGAGCAGGAGCTCGGTCTGCTTCGCAACCTTTCGCGGGTGGCTGTTCTGCCGCCCATAACTATACGGACGTTTTGATAAGGCTTGATACCTCTCCGGCAGATGTGGATTTTTGCGGGAGTGCTGAACAGTGGTCTCGAGCCCTCAAGCTGTTCCTTCATCTTCGAACGCTGAAACATACGCCGCAGTAAACAGCACGCCTTTTTTCCGGTGAGCTTGAAATCCGCTATCATGTCGCAGCCCTTCTTGGTGATGAGGTAGCAGGGGAGCTTTGTTCTGTTCGTTACGATAGGTTGCTTCCACGAAGAAATCGGACTGGGGAATTTTCCTCTCCTAAATATCCGATATAAGTACGGATTGATTTTGAGGAGTTCGAAACAGCGGTCTTTCAATCTTCTCCGCAACCTCTCTGCTGTCGGTCGGCGTAGAATTCGCCGTCATAGTTTGTGAGCTGAAATTCTGTCATGTGATGTCCTCCTTAACATTGGTTTATATTTTCTAAACCTTTAGTAAAAATATGCCGAAACTTCATCTTTGCTCAAAGATAAAATCTCCATCGCCTAGAAATTTTATCCTGAGTAAAGTTGTTTTTTGATTGCATTTTCGCTGTTATCGTGGCTTTGATAAACCCATAAGCTGTGCAAATTTATATTGAGTTCCGCATTTTTCTATAATCTTCCCCCTTAATTTCCTATAGTCAAATATCATTTTACCCCTCCTTTGTTCAGGTTTTCTAAACTCATTATAACATCTTTTTTCACTCATGTCAAGCAAGTTTTTTTTCTAGAAAACTAAACTTTTTTTAAAATTATCTTGATTTTTTAGGGTTTTCTACAATGTATAATAATATTAAATAGTGAGGGGGTTAATAAATATGGCAGAATTTAAGGAACGATTAAAAGAAGCTATGAAAGTAAGAAACATAGGCCCAAATGAGCTAAGTGTGAAAAACTGGTATTCCTAAATCGGCTATGAGCCAATATAGCCTTGGGGCATTTCAGCCAAAAAAAATCAAGGGCGAACTCAGTTTTGATGTTGAATATCATTGTGGAGTAATACGTAACTGAACGAAGTGGCTACCGAT